>Ga0070722_10000369_pt1 | contig 11460 bp, 13 predicted proteins | sample tdAd001_FD_67276 | JGI IMG/M metagenome (GOLD analysis project Ga0070722, IMG submission 67276) | Marine sediment microbial communities from the Atlantic coast under amendment with organic carbon and nitrate - tdAd00.1 | ecosystem: Environmental > Aquatic > Marine > Coastal > Sediment | place...
CAAATCGTGCTGATAGTGATACGCGACTAGTAGCGGCTTACCCTGCAACTCCGCGACCAAATCCGAGAGTGCGGTTATTTTTGACCCGTGAACTTGTATAGACTTCCGGGACTTCTGCGCGATGTGCGTGGCCGCATCAAACTCGTCTAGATCTTCGTATATGTTCCCATTTGCAAGCTGATGGCATTTTAAAGTTACTTGGGCACTCGCTTTTGCTACAACTTCCACAGTCTCCTCAATCCGCGCAAACATTTCGCGCTCCATCTGCGCATATATCGCCCTAGCTTTGGGGGGCAGCTCAACGTGTATATAGTTCTCTAAAAGGTCGGGTAACTTAATACAAGCACGGTTTAACATATCTAGTACTAAATGGCTTATCTTCGCGGCTATCTGCTTATCTGCTCCGGGTTTTAGCTCCCAGTTATATTGTTTGTAGTCCGTAGACTGAAAGTACTTTTCTCGAAACTTATAAAAAGAAGAGCCTAAAGCCTCACCACGATCGAGTAAGTAAATCTGTGACCATATATCTAGATAACTCTTAGGTGATGGCGTTCCAGTCATTATATGAACTCGCGAAAACAGAGGGAGCATGTGCTTAAGAGGCTTAAACAAAGCCTTCGATTTATGGTTCTTAAACTTTGAACACTCATCTACCCACAGCGTGTCAAAAGGAACCTCGTGCTTTTGCTTAATAAGATCGGCTAAAAGAGTTTTAAGGCTCTTAAGACCTTCAGGGTTTATAAAATAGATGTCTTTCTTTTCTTTTAAGCTTGCAAGGCTCTTGGCTTTTCCGTGTAAGATAGTAAAGCTTAAATCCGAAAAGCCACCCCATTTCTTTATTTCCCCCGGCCAGGTCTCGTAAACAACCCGAAGCGGGGCTATAACAAGCACACCCTTAGTCGTCTCCGCCGCTAATAGCATCTTAATTGCTGCTAAAGATATGGAAGTTTTACGATATCCAGGATCTAGAAAAAGCCCAGATTTAGGGCTAGATATAAAAAAGTCTAGCGCTTCAAGCTGGTGGGGTGCGGGAGTCCAAAGCTTATTCATGTGGTAGAGTGCATATGGGACTCAACAACTTCACGGGCTTCACTAAACCCTTCGCATACATAAACTAACTGCTTCTGTTGCTCTAGCTGAGTCCGTACCCGTTTTTGATGTATCGATAGAAGACCCCCAGCAGGCCTCTTCATTTCAATAAAGATAATCTCACCGGACGGGAAAAATAAAGTAAAGTCCGGGAACCCCCTTTTGTTATTGAGTATAAGCCGGCAAATAAAAATACGCCGTCTTAAACAAAACTTAATAAACCCATCCGCTCCATCTGACTCTAAAGCTCCGCGTTTTTGCTCTTTCGATACTGCGCTAAGAAATTCTGTTTCTGAGGCTCGCATAGGTATACTCTCGAAGTTAATAGCCAGATTTTAAAATAGTAACGGTCGGATTCCCACACTCTAATATTGGGTCATATGTCTTTAATCCACGAGGTTTGTCCCTGATTGCGGCCAGCGCCTCCATGACGGTTACAAACTTTATTGCTGCAATATGCGTAGTTACCCGTAGTACAGTATGCAAAAAACACCTGCCGCCCGCAGTCGGTACACGCCTTGCCGTCCATAATTTCAAGTCTTTTAATATGTGGGTAGAATGGAGACTTATAGTCTTTCATGTCTTGACCTCTATATTTTTGTTCGAGGGGTTAATTTTTAGCTGTAGCTAAGTATAGTTGGCATTGAATGCCCGGACTCCGCTGACAGCTTACGCGCAAGTTTACGCCTAATTTCATTATTTTTAATATAGATAAAGGCTAGGGGCAAGTCGCGAACTGCTCGACTACAGACGGCATAAGTTTGACACGTCACATCTTTCAACTTCATCGGGTCACGTTTTATTGCTTTAAAAGCTTCAAATTCGTTATTATACATAGTTCTCTCTTGCTTTTTAACTCGCAAGTGCTTACTATCGCTTTGCTTAGAAACGGCGAAGCACTTGCCTGATTTATGGGCTAGCACTCTTTAATTAGCGTTAAAGAGTGCACTGTTGAAATAGAATAGACATTTCTCCGGGGTCAATGTCTACGTCCTGAGCCTGCTCGTAGCCTACCTCGATCTCGATACTGCTTAAGAAGTCCGTTAGGTCTCCATCAAAATCTAAATCGTCATCCTCATCTTGATAGTACACTGCGTATCTCCTTTATGTGCATATCCGTTTAGTACCGGTTACCCTCTCTGTAAAGATAGCAGTATCTTAAGCTTTTTAAGATACGACTCCATCGCCTCCGGGCTACTTGTAGGGCTACATCCATCGTTGTAGAGGTACACTTTATTTGATGGCTTTCCATCATACGACAGTTTAGCTAACGTCGCTTGGCCGATACCTTTTAACTTCATTGATACCTTTGATTGTAGCTCTTCGTATGCCTGGTACTCTGGGGTGTGGAACCCCACGGGCTTATAATACCTATTCAAGAAAACCCAAGACCCATCATCCAACTTTTGCATACAGTACGGGAAGAAAACGGATCTTACGGATCCGGTTGAAATGCTCATATTAGTGTCCTATCTCATGAATGCGCTATTATAATATGCTAACAGCAGCTTTTTAGCAAGTGCTTTTATAAACTTTTATGCTTATTTGCGGTATCTTTCCCCGCGCCAGCCTTTTGCTGCGAGTGGTAGCCCTTTTGCCCAAGGGTTCGAGTCGCACATTACCGTCTCCAGCTCCCCGACAGAGCCAAAGCCTTTAGGGACTTCCGCTAGAATCTCATCATGAACAGTCATTACAATGGGATAGTTACGAGCTTCGACTTTAAGCATCGCATCCCTAAGGACATCCCGCGCAACCGCTTGAGTTACGTTCTCCGCAAGCTTCCCCCCGAAGGTCGTAGACCTGCACCACTTCCCCTCTTTAACATTCATATAAGTTAGCGCGTTTTTAGTGGCACCCCACGACGTTTTAACTTTATCTATCCTAGGGTACGCATAGTGCAAGCAACGACCGGAAGGGAGCCTTGCGAGTAAAAACATCCCCGCGAATTTAAATTGTATGGCTCTTCTAGATTTAGACGTCTTAAACACTCTGCCTTTATTCTCTACGGCATTGACGGCGCACTCCTCAAGTTTACGCCAAAGTTTAACCAGCTTTTTATAGAGGGATCTGTATGTACCCACAATACCCTCAGAAGCTTCAAGGGTTAACGATATACCATACGATTCACAGTGCGCTACGAATCGCTTAGCCCCCATTTGATAGTTAAGTCCAAGGCACGCTACTTTGCCCATCGCCCGCTTAACCTCGGCGTCAGGGTCTTCAGCTAAGTAGGCTTTATATAAAGTCTTGTAATCCTCTTTGTAGATCGCTGCGGCGGTTTTGCAGTAGATACACCCATCTTCTCGAAATATCTCTAATGCTTCCTCGTCATGAGCTAGCCAAAAGATCACCCTCGCTTCTATAGCCGAATAATCCGCGCTTATGAAGTCATGTCCTGGGGCAGCCATAATCATAGACCTTATAGCACTCGCAGCAACTTCGAAAGCGTTCGGGTGGTGCGCTTCTACGACTTCCCGGCTCCCGGTTCGTAAGAGCTCGACAAATAAATTAGGGTTGTCTTTTGGGGGGTAGACTGTGGGTCTTGGTAGGTTCTGAACTTGGACACCTGCACCACCCCAGCGGCCAGTATGAGCTCGATGATATACCCCAACTTCGTGGATTCTGCCGTCTGAGGCTACTCTATCCAGCATCTTTTGGTACTTCTTGGTCGAGCTTTTGCCGAGGATCTGCCGTATCCTTAGCACTTCGCTAACGTCATGGGGTAAGTCCGTTTTGAGGGCTTCGGATATATGCGTAGCGGTATACCCCTCAAGCGGGGCACCTCTATCGGAGCACCACTTTAAAATTTTATCCCTCTGGCCAGACGTCTTGAAGGCTCCCCCGGAAAGCTCGACTATCCTGTCGGTTAAGTGATCAGTGTCATCGAGGATCTTAATAGCTCCCTCCACCGCAGATCTATCAATGTATATCCCACGATTATTAATCTTCTGGTCTAAAATCCATATGTCTACTTCCTCTTTAGGCATCTCCGGCATCATTGAGGCTATGGACATCTCTGTAAGTACATCAGTTTTATTATAAGCGTACATCTTTTGTAAAAGCCTTGGGTCATCGCAAAACTCGCCGGGGGTCTTGGGGTCAGGGTTGAGGAGCCCCAAAGATATGAAGTTATTGATAGCCTTTCTCTGTGTGGCTGATTTCTCCTCGACAGGACTACAAAGGACTTTAATTAGATCCGCCCCCGTTTTATCCTTCTGTATCTCAGATCGTAGGGCTTTCGCTACACCTTCGAGCGATCCCGGTAGGCCGTTACTCTGAGACTTAGCTTTACTACAACGCCACTGATTTAGGTCAAGGTCTGGCCAACCAAGTTTTTTATGGGCGATAAAATGCCAGGTACAGTATTCAAAATAAGAGTTTTGAGCCTCTATGAGACCCCCAAGCTCAACATGGGCGAGTAAGTCATCAGGGTCGGGGTCTCCCGGAACCCACAAATGGACTTCTTTAGACTCCGGGTCTAGACAGTATGCTATAGATATAAACTCCGTAGAAGGGTGCTCCGCGTATTTATATGTGCCAGCTGTTTTTAGGTTGACTCTCGAACGTGTCTCTACGTCTAGAGTGGGTAGTAGCATGAGGATCCCTCATCTTGCAGGCTTGCAAGCTTTTATGTTTTAATATGTAGTGGGTACGACCTGCGATCAGGTATATAGTCGCAGGTCATAGGTGCTATGTGTTATCAATCAAAGTCGTCAAAGTCGTCGATGTCCTCCGCAAGCACGCTATCCTCAAACTCCGCAAATTCGGTATCTACGTCAACAACGTCGCCTAAAGGATCCCCATCACGAAGGAAGAACACAGCCCTTAGCGATATAGATACGGTCGCAGGCATCGTTCTCTCTTTAGATTTGACAGCATCCATTGCATATGCGGAAATCGACAGAGCTACGTAGCACCCTCGGTACAGGATACCTGAGTCTTTAGTTATACGTGAGCACTTGCCTTGGTGCTTTAAAACTAGCGGGGGCTTATCTTTAGTTTTTGGGTTAATGAAAAGCTTGCCTAAAGTGTTCGGGTACTCTTCGTCATCCCCCTCACGCACACCCCAAATAGCTAAGCCTGAAGGCTTCTTTTTGCCCCACTTATCCGCTATCGCTTGGGCTATAATCGCATTCACTTTATCTTCCTGCCCCTCGTTTAGCAAGAGTAAAGCGTTATATCTCGCCTTAGATAAGACTTCATCTTCTGGCAAAGAGTGAAGGCTGCCCCCTAAAAGTCTACCTGTAACCGAAGTCTTAGCCTTAGCCTTAGGATTAGTTTTATTGCTCATTTTTAAAGTCTCTGTTTAGTTTTTATAGTTACTTATCTGCCTTGATATTGGCTTCAATTTCGGAGGCTATCGCTTCTAAACGAGCCTCGCTAGTTTCTTCATCTTCTAATACGACCAGAGGCCGTTTATCCGAAAGTGGCACCGCTACAAGTGCACCCTCCGGTTTTGTCACAACTTCAGACAAAACTCTTTTAGCTTCTTCAAGCTCTAGCGTAGACTTTAGAAGCTTTTCTAACTCCGTTAGTGTTATCGGTACGTCCTTAGATAAGGACTCCGCTGGTAAGTACTCAAGTAACGGACTCATATCTTTGTCTAGTGCGTCCGAGGTGAGCTTCCGGCGAGGTTTCGACCTAACGAGCTTTAAAGATTTTGAATAGTCCGAAGACCCCGCCCGCATTTCAGCTAAAACCTCGTTTTCAATAGCTTTTATGTGGGCTTTAAGGAGCTCCGCATTAGCTGCTACTTGCTCTTTATAGCCTCTAGATAGCTCTTTTATATTAAATAAATCTATGTCTGATAGCTTCATGCGGCACCTATCAGCTGAAGAAGTGGATTCATTAGTTTTTGATACTCCGGGCAGGCGGGTTTCGCTCGGCACCACTGACATGCCTCAGGTGACATAGTTAAACGCGCGTCGGGGCTTTTGGTTTCTTGAGCGCGAGGGATCAAAAAGTCTTCCGCCCAGCTCCACATATCTGAAAAACTCGTATCCCAGTGCGTGATCTTCTCGTCTTGCAAGCCTCTAGGCTGCACGATCGTAAGACGAATGTCCCAGGGTTCTAATTCATCAAGCTCCTCAGGTTTCGGCAGACTCTTGGAATCTGGGGTGTCTTGAAGTCGGCTGAGGCAGAAACCTAGCGCGTACTGCATAAGCTGCCAATTCTGACGCGGGGATATGACGTTGCGCACCCCGTTTTTAAAATCAACTACTTCTAAAGCCTTCCTATCTGTATCGAACGCGATAAAGTCACACGTTCCGCCACCGAGCCCGGGGACGTCTAACCTCTCTAGAGAATAGAATCTCTCAATCTCAAAATCAGAAAAGAGACTTTTTGATCCCCTAACATACGATAGATACATATTGACCGCAGCGATTAAGTCAGAGTCCGCATAATAAGAATACCCTTCGGCGGTTGTTACATTCCTCTTAATAAACTGATCCGTGGAGATACCTTCTAAAAAACAGCGCTCTACTATGTAGTGTGCGACAGTCCCTTGAAGCGCCGCAGGTTTTTCCGCCATATCTTCCGGTGGTAAATCTAGGGCTTCTATAAGTTGAGGCGACCCCGAGCAGTTTGCCCAGGTCTTCATGCCGCTAGGGCTTAGTTTCTCATGTCTCACGAAGTGACCCCCTTAGTCGCGTATATAAATAGCTTTTTAAGCTGCTCGTCTGTGCAATCTCTAAGCTCCGCAAGCCTCTCTACGCCTCCCTGAGACCTCATTAAGTCCTGTGTGACTTTACGACCTTTTGCTTTAACAAGCGCCCTTAGCGAGGTTTCTACTGAAGTAACAGACGGGACTGGGATATCTAAAACATCTGGCTCTGGCTCTGGCTCTGGCTCTGGCTCTGGCTCTGGCTCTGGCTCTGGCTCTGGCTCTGGCTCTGGCTCTGGCTCTGGCTCTGGCTCTGGTTCTGGTTCTGGCTCTGGCTCTGGCTCTGGTTCTGGCTCTGGCTCTGGCTCTGGTTCTGGTTCTGGCTTGGCTTCCGCAAGTTTAGCCGCTTTCTCTAATTCAGGAATTAGTCGGCTGTATTCGGCTTGCGGTATCGAGGCTAACATTTTGGTTATAGACGCGCAGCCCTTAACTCCGGCTTGGGAGAGCGTAAGTTTTAAATAGGGTGACCCCTCAGCGTCTATAATACGAGAGCATAGCGATTTAAACCTTGCCAGGGCTCTCGTTCTATCTTTCGGTTTCTCTGCCGGACGGACTGCAGGGGGTTCAAGAGAGGAGTTTTGTAAAATCTGTAATATCTTTAAAGCTCTTGGGTCTTCTGCATCTAGCGAAAACGTAAGGGAGTTTTTCATAGCTTTATGGCTCTATAGTTTATATTTTGGTCTCTAAGCCCGTCGGTTTAAGAGGAGCTGAAATCAGTATATGATAATAGAACCGTTAAGGCAAGTGTTTTTGTAAATATTTCTATAGATACTTGGGATTGCTTCACAACTACATGGACTAACTCGAAGTTTTGCGTTATAATAAGGACGCATTTGTTTGTGCTTAGATCTATGGCTTGGTTTCATCCTTCCAAGCCATAGATTATTTTACCCCTACATATCCGGCCGTAGCATGTCCCTTGTAAAGTGCAAGGATAGATTCGGATGATGCTCAATCATAACAACGCCTTTTTTACTTACTCGCCCTCGCGAACACCAGCCATGAACCACCATAGAATCAATATCTAGCATCTTCGCTAGATGCGCTTTAGTGCCCGCCGTGTTAATTAACGCCTGCAAGCCCTCTAGCTGAATTTCGCCTATCTGTGTTTTAGTCTTAGTTAACAAAGTACACCCCTTAAGATATTGCTTAAAATTTAAAAACTGATACTAATACGTACATGACGGCTACCGCTCCGACAAGCTGCAAAGTGCCATACCACCACGTCCGTTCTATATCTCTAGCCCGGGCTCTTCTAGCGTCTGCCCGCTCTTGCTTGATCTGGTGCTTATGATATGACTCGAAGCTGTTGCGGGAACACAGCTTAATTAAAACTATTATAAACACTACAAGGATAAGTAACTCAATCACGGTGCCTCCGGCGGTCTCGTAAGGTAATTAATGGATGTCGCACAGTATACGGCCGAAAGCTTACTATTTCAAGTGTAATATAGCTTATGCTACAAGTTTCTTGTGACGAAGTAGACAAAGCTATAAACGAATTTATAATTGCAAATATAAACGTATGCGCGTATAGTTCCGATGTCTTAGCAATATGCTGCTAGACTTTTAACTCTGTAAGTCAAACTTAGAAAAGTGAAAGCTGAAGGTGCTTAATGTCATGGCTCGAATGTGTGCTTAACATTTGGGTATTCTTGGCGATAGCTGCGGGGGCAAGCTTAATGATACTCATAAATGTAATAGAGGCTTATATACTAAAGCGCAAACTCAGGAGGCTGAAAGATGGGCTTAACATAATGTCCGATGTAGATACAATAAACTTGCAGGGGCTTAAAACTGCACGGCACGCCCGGGGCAAAAATAAGACTAAAAATAAGAATAAAAATAAAAGTGGGAACTAAAGAGACTTAACTTAATTTAAAAGCATAAGATAAAAAGGATACCTGATACATGACTAGAATGTATAAACTGGATGCGCTCGAAAAATATAGAGCCCTGGGTGCAACCTTAATACCTCTTCACAAGTGGGACGGCGTAAGGAAATCATCAAAAGGCAAGGATATACAGCTGGGTAAAGTCCCGAAAGATGCAAAATGGCAAATTAAACCTTTCGAGCAGTCCCGGGAGAATCATCTTAGTTGGACAGCTAAAGGCGAAAATTTAGGCTACCGGATACCTCCGGGCGAGGTTGTTATAGATATTGACCCCAGAAACTTTAAAAAAGGGGTTGATTCTTGCGATAAATTAGCTGAAATGCTCGGCTATTTTGACGTTGAGGAAATGCTAAGTGATAATTTGAGTGTAAAAACAGGAGGCGGTGGATTCCATATATACTGCACGATACCCCCCAGCCTAGCTGTGGATTGCGAAGTGCTCAGCAACGCACTGCCCGATGATGAGCTTCCTGGAGTCGAATTTAAGCGGAAGCAAGTTGTTGCTGCGGGGTCTAGGCACCCTGACGGGGACTATTATACCTGGTATGAGGGCTCACTGAATGGAAAAAGAGATCTAGACCCCGCGATAGTTAAAAAGCTAGTCAAGAAATACGACCCCGCCGACGGTGCAGAAAGCTCCGTCCTTACTCCGCAAGAGCTTGAAGACCTGGTCTTATCAAATCTAAATCCCGAAATAGAAAGATATTTAGAATACGAGCACTGGCGTAATCTGCTTTTTGCGTGCCACCACGCAACCGGGGGTCTTGGTGAGGACGAATTTGTTAAATGGAGCGCTCAGGCTGAAGGGTATGAAGATCATGAGGATACTGTCCGTGGCCTGTGGCAAGGCGCATCAGTCGAGAGACCGGGAAGTGTCACCGCTCGAACTTTAATATTTGAACTTCGAGAGAACGGTTTCAAGGCCGCAGCGAATATGCTAGATGGAGTCTTGGAATTTAACGCACTAGAAGTCCTATCCTCCGGGGGCTTGGAGACCTCAGAAGACCCAACCCAACGCAATACCATGCGAAGTGCATACGTAAACATGCGGAACCATTTCAAAAAAGACGCGGTCATTACTAGTCCTGGTGAAGCCATCAAGCTTGCTCAGGCCATGGGCAAAGACAGCACTGAAGAAGACTTTAAGCGATGCATCGAAGTTATTTCTTGTGCCGGAACGCTAGAACAAGCAGAGGCCTCAGCCATCCTGGCTAAAAACACGCCCCTATCAAAAGCTCAAGTAACTAAAAAAGTGGCGTCTTACGCTCTTGATAGGACGGATAGCATCGCTCTAACTATCGCTGACGCTGTGGCTACGTATCTGTTTAACGAAGGTCATCACGTCTTGCAAGAGCCGGGAGGCATATTATATCGATACTGTGGCACCCATTGGGTCACTGTACCTGAAGCCACAATCAAAAAACACGCACTTGCAGCTTTCGAGATCTATAAAAAGTCTACCGGACTCAAAGGAGTGCGCGAAATAGCCGTAGCTAACGACGCAACATCCTTGCTAAGCGCTAAAGCTTCTGACGCGCTGGGGGCTGCAAGGCTAAACACAAAAGCATACGTCGAAAACGGGGTATTAAACTGTACGAATGGTGAACTTTGGATAAACGAAGACGGGAGCTTTATTAGAAAAGACCACAACTATGCGAGCTATCAAGTCAACTGCCTCGATATCGAGTTTAACCCCGACGCCAAATGCCCTAAATTCATAGAAATGCTTAAAGGGATATTTTCTGACCTCGAAGACGATGTGCGGGACGACATGATCAGGCACATCTTTGAAATTTTCGGATACGTCATGCAGCCTAAAAAGTTCCTAGAAGCCTGGTTTATGTTTCATGGGAGAGGATCCAACGGAAAAAGCGGGATCATAAATGTATTCAAAAAAATACTAGGGAGCGCGAAGATGGAGCCTCCTATTAACATCCTAGACGCTGTGGCCGGAACCCAAAACTCCGACAAGCATTTAACTTTTTCTCTAGCCGGGAAAAACGCCATATTTTTTGACGATATAGACCCTCACGCTAAATTGAATAGTACAGGGCTTAAAAAGCTTTCCGCGCCGTATTCTTTTACCGCGAACCCGAAAGGTACAAAACACGAAGAAATTGAGTATACCGGCACTATGATCCTAAGCGGAAACGGATATTTCCCGGTACGAGAGCAAAGCTTGGGTTTCACTCGACGTATTAATGTCATCCCTTTTACTAAGTCTTTTGAAGTCGGTAAAGACGCAGATACAGGACTCTATGAGAGCATACTGAACGACCGTGGCGAGCTGTCAGGCATACTAAACCAGTGCCTAGATGGACTTAAGCGCATACGAGCCCGAGGGATGCTAAAGATACCCGAGCCTTGCGCCAAAGCTAAAGACCATTGGTTCAATGAGTCTAACTCCACAGCGCGATTTATAAATACAATGCTAGTTAAGCAAGCCGAAGGGTCGCAAACAAAAGTCAAAGACATCAAAGAAGTGTACCAAGCTTGGTGCGAAAGCGAGGATATCTTGATTAAACATAGGTTGCAGAGACAGAAACTAATAAACGCATTAAAAGATAGAGGGTTCCATGTCTCTGATAGCACAAAAGGAGGTCTGCAAAGGGTTACAAACGGGGGATTTACTCTAGAGGGGTATAAAATGCTTAAAGAAGACTGCTGTGTAGATATAGAACAGAGTACTAGCAAGCTGTTTGAATCTTAGCCCGAAGGTAGCCCCTTTGCCACTAAAGTCGAAGCTTTTAAGCACTTTTCGAGGTGTTTTTAAGGGCTTCGGCTTTTTTGGTTTGAGGTGTACATAAACTG
>Ga0070722_10000371_pt1 | contig 11437 bp, 9 predicted proteins | sample tdAd001_FD_67276 | JGI IMG/M metagenome (GOLD analysis project Ga0070722, IMG submission 67276) | Marine sediment microbial communities from the Atlantic coast under amendment with organic carbon and nitrate - tdAd00.1 | ecosystem: Environmental > Aquatic > Marine > Coastal > Sediment | place...
CCATGCCGACCAGGAAAAGCTAGATCAGGTACTCGAAAAATTTATGGCCGAAGACCCGACTCTGACGCTTAAAAAGGATGAAGACACAGGACAGTCAATTTTGTCCGGCATGGGAGAGCTTCACCTCGAGGTCATCATCAGCCGCATGCAGCGGGAATTCAAAACCAACGTAAATGTGGGGAAACCCCAGGTTGTCTACAGAGAAACCATTGAAAAAGAGAGTGAGGCATCGACCGTATTTGACAAAGAAATTGCAGGGCAACGTCACTTTGCTAAAATTACGTTAAAATTGATACCTTTAGAACGTGGCAGTGAAAACAGGTTCAAATCTGAAGTTGACAACGAAATCATACCCGATATTTTTATTCCTGCCATTGAAAAAGGTGTTATGGAATCTTTGGAAAGCGGGGCATTTATGGGTTACCCGGTGGTTGATGTTGAAGCTGTCATCACAGGCGGGTTACACAAGGAATCCTTGGGCACGGAACTGGCTTATACTGTCAGTGCATCCATGGCATGCAAAACAGCTCTTTTAAACGGTGAATCGTTTCTTCTTGATCCGATTATGGATGTAGAGGTTTTTGTTCCTGAAGCTTTCATCGGAGATGTCATCGGAGACCTTAATTCCCGCCATGGGAAAATTGAATCCATAGAGCACAAAATGGGTGCACAGGTTATAAAGGCCATTGTTCCTCTGGCGCATATGTTCGGTTACTCGACTTCATTACGATCGGCCACCCAGGGACGAGGGACTTTTACTATGCAATTTTCCCATTTTGATCGCTGCTGATATCGCCGTAACAAAGCCGAGAGTCATCGAAACCTTTGTAAAACGCCCCATTTTTCAAAAGTCTTTCCTAATAAGTAAGCCTAAAAACGGGCAGCCTTGTTTGTTGCGTGATTTTGTACCTCCTTTATGACGATTCCTTTTTGCCACGTATCTCTTTCAGCATCTCCTCTATTTTATCCCTTTTATCTGGATCTCTCATATTCTCCAGAGCTCTTTTCAAGTGGAAAGCTGCATTTTTTAAATTATTTTTTTTCTTGTAATAAATGCCCAGGTAATAATGAGCATCATCCAGCTTGCCCAGTTTACCATAGGTTTTACCAAGAGAATAAAAGACCTGAGGATAATCATATTTTTTTGTGATGAGTTTTTCAAAAGTAATGACTGCGTCCTTTAAAAGTCCAAGCTCCATCTGGTTACGCCCAAGATAAAAAAGTACTTCAGGGTCGTTAAAGGATATCCCTGCGGCACTTTCGAGGATATTTATTGCCTCCTGATACTGGCCGTTAAGAAAATAAATCCGGCCGAGATCTTTCAAAATATATGGATCAAATGCCTTTTTCCCCAATGCTGTTTTAAGGTGACCGATGGCATCTCTCCGATCACCGGTCCTCGCCAGAACCAGGCCGTATCCGTATTGCGCCAAAGGATCTGAAGGATGGTTTTTAACTTCTGCCTTAAACTTTCTTAATGCAAAACTCTTATCCCCGTAAACAGCAACAAGCCGGGTTTGAGCCCTTGCAAAATCATAAGAGTCAATGTGTGTGGCCGTCTTTTTATTTTTTTCAAGCCAGGTGTCAATATAGGCCATTCGTTCCTCTACGGCTGGATGTGTGCTTAGATAAGTAGGGATCTGGTCTGAACCGAACCATCGCTTGCTCCGGAGTTTTTTCAGCATCGAAAGCAACTCTTCTCCGCTATACCCGACTTTGGCCAGACATACGAGCCCGATCTGGTCCGCCTGGATCTCATCATCACGGCTGTAGGCAAGCGCAACAGATTGACCGGCAGCCACAGACCCTACAGTTACAGCATTGGCGGCCGCTGCCGCCCCTCCGGACCCTATCAATATACCGGCTGCAATTCCGGCAAGCGTTGCAATCCCTATTTTCTTTCCTCTTTCTATCTTCTGAGAAATGTGGCGGCATACAACATGCGCTATTTCATGGGCGAGTATCCCGGCCAGCTCTTCTTCGTTTTCCATAGCTTCTATCAGCCCGCTGTTAACAAAAATATGGCCCGCCGGGGTTGCAAAAGCATTATACACATCATCTTTTATTACATAAAAATGATACACAAAAGGCTGGGGCTGAAGAACCGAGATGATTCTTTGACCTATTTCATTAATATAATTGACAATGAGGGGATCTTTTATAAGCTCATAATGTTTTAAAACGACCTTCATGACTTCATGCGACAGTTCTTCTTCCTGTTGTATAGTAATACTAAAAGCCTCTTTAGGGGAAAGAATGCCGACAATAACAATCAAAGCAAAATATAGCACAAGTAAGTTTCTGACAAATTTCATAACTACATCATAAGTGAGAGTGTTTTGTATATTGTATACTTAAAAATATATTCTTTATGATACAATCGTCAATAGTCAATACATATCCTTTCATACTTTTCAAACTTAATATTTTATGATAGAGTCCGTATATATGACACATATTATATGTATAGCCAACCAAAAAGGCGGCGTTGGAAAAACGACGACAGCGGTCAATCTTTCGGCAGCACTGGCGGTTTCTGAAAAAAAAACGCTCCTTGTAGATTGCGATCCCCAGGGAAACGCAACCACCGGTCTTGGTCTCGACAAAAATAGTCTTTATCATTCTTTATACCACGGTATGATTGGTAAAGTCGATGCGAAAAACCTCGTCTTTGACAGTGACATAGATACCTTGAAAATCATCCCCTCAAGGGTGGAGCTTATTGGTTTTGAAGTTGAAATGATGTCACAACCGAAACGTGAAATGGCTTTAAAAAAACTATTGTCTCAACTTGCAGATTCATTTGAATACATCATAATAGACTGTCCGCCTTCATTGAGTCTTCTTACAGTTAACGCTTTGACAGCAGCCGATTTTATGCTTATCCCCCTTCAGTGCGAATTTTATGCACTGGAAGGCCTTGGGCAGCTTTTACAGACCATGAAACGTATTAAACATAATCTTAATCCAAAACTGAAAATCGCCGGTATTCTTCTGACAATGTTTGATAAAAGAACGAACCTGTCCCACCAGGTTGCTGAAGATGCTGAAAGATATTTTAAACACATGGTATTCAAGACCATTGTTCCCAGAAATGTGCGGTTGGGTGAAGCTCCGAGTTTCGGGAAGCCGATTTTACTGTATGATGCCGCTTCCCCAGGGGCACAAAGCTATTTTAATCTGGCAAAAGAGATAATGGGAAACGAATTCCGCCGCCTAGCGTGATCGAAGGTGTCAATGTAGTCCTTTGAATCAATCATCGCTTTTAATAATAAACTGCTAAATTTGCTCATTAAATCAATATGGAAAAAGACAAAAAGAAAAAAAAAGAAGCCGGGCCAAGTTCAAAAAAAAGAAAAAAAATTGCCCTGGGAAGAGGTCTTAATGCCCTGTTACCCGATATTGAACTTATTGAAGATAGATCAAAGGAATATTTTCAGTGTCATATAGAACTGATTCGCCCGAATCGTTACCAGCACCGCCTGCGGTTTTCCGAGGGTGAACTGGAAGGAATGGCCCGCTCTATTAAAGAACATGGAATAATACAGCCCCTTTTGGTTAGAAAAGATGATAATGGTTATGAACTTGTCACAGGAGAAAGACGCCTGCGTGCCGCAAAAAAGGCCGGGCTGAATCAGGTGCCGGTTATTGTCAAAACTATCACTGACACAGATCTTCTGGAAATGTCCATTGTTGAAAATGTACAAAGAGAAGATTTGAATCCCATGGAAGAGGCTGAGGCTTACTACCAGCTTATTACCAAATTCGACCTTACCCAGGATCAGGCTGCAGCACGCGTAGGGAAAAGCAGGTCAGCTGTGACCAATTTTTTAAGGCTTCGACAGTTGTCCGAACAAATCAAGGCCAGCATAAGGGATGGCACCCTGAGTATGGGGCATGCACGGGCGTTGCTGGGTGCCTCGAATTCAGCACAGCAAAATGCGGCATGGCGGGCAGTTGTTTCTAAAGGACTCTCGGTCAGGGAAACTGAAAGTCTGATTAAAAGTTTAAAAGCGGAAAAGAAAAAACCGAAAAAGTCTTCGACCAGTTCGGAACAACGATACCTTTTAAGCCTGGCGGATGAACTTTCCCGTCGCTTCGGAACCAAGGTTCAGATCAAAAGGCGCGGGCAAAAAGGGAGGGTGGAGATAACCTTTTACAATAATGACGATCTTGATCGGGTGTTAAGACTACTGAAGCAGACATAACATCCTGGAAAAATTACAACTCATTATGATTAATTCGATTTTTAATACAACCTGCTGATAAAACCTACATAAAATGAGATAGGGTTGGCCTGTTTTCCCGTTGTGCCCGTTTGCCCTCACATGAAAAAACAGGCTAACAGGCATAACGGCTAACCGGTAAGACCATTATTCTCATTGTAACCTGCCCGCTTGTGCCTTACAATGACAGGCGGGGCTTAGCAAACCAAACTCATGCCTATTCATATCATAATCGATGGCTACAATATTATTCGTCGTTCCAGCTCGCTAAGCACCTTTGATCAACAGGATATTCAACTCGGACGGAAAGCCCTCCTCGACGCTCTCGCAGCATACAAAAGAATAAAACGCCACAAAATTACGGTGGTTTTTGATGGTACCAGCACACACCCCTTTCCGCTACACAAAGACCAAATAAAAGGGATAAGAATTAAATTTTCCCGTAGCGGAGAATCGGCCGATACAGTAATTAAAAGAATGGCGACAAGAGAAAGAGAAAAGGCCATGGTTGTGAGCTCTGACCTGGATGTTGTAAATTTTGCTGCTTCCATGGGGGCGACCACAATAAGCTCTCATGCGTTTGAAGAAAAGATTACAATGGCTGTTTATATGGATACAAAGGGACTTGAGAGCCAAGACCAGAGCGGCTGGACCCCCACAACAAAAAAGAAAGGGCCGAGCAGACGACTTTCAAAAAGAAAACGACGTAACAGGATCAAAATTAGAAAGCTTTAGACGGGCTGTCGTTTTCATTGACGAAGTTATCATTATTTGTTATTCACGCAACGATCCTCAACATTTTTTAACTAAAGTTCAGATATTTTATAGCATGAATAAAACAAATAAAAAATCAGACCCACCACGTATCTGCGTAATAGACGGACAGGGCGGTGGTATTGGAAGCACGGTAATTAAAAAACTCAAAGATTTGTTTGGAGAAACCGTCGAAATAATCGCAATGGGTACCAATGCAATTGCCACGGCTCAGATGCTGAAGGCAAGAGCCAATCGTGGTGCCTCTGGAGAAAATGCAATTGTTCAGATCGCTGGAAAGGTCGATATTATTATTGGTACGGTGGCGATTATAATGGCTCATTCCATGATGGGAGAAGTGACTCCGAAAATGGCGGAGGCCGTGGCAAGCAGTCCGGCACAAAAACTGCTCATACCACTTTCCCAAGAAAATGTTGAAATTGTAGGGGTAACTCCAATTCCCCTTCCCCATCTTATTGAAACTCTTGTTCAGGAGAATTTAAAAAACTTATATGAACCACCCTAACCCAAGCAAGCCGAAAATTTTAACCACAGGAATACATTTAGTATTTTGAGGATTAAAATTTGAACCTGACGCCGGATTTGGGCAAAAGAGGACGTTTTGCAAAGGTCTCTAATAGCTCGTGCGGGTTCTTTAATTACGAGCCGTTATCCTCGAGTTTTTTCAGTAAAAATTTAATTATACCTGAAGCGGCAATATTTTCAAAAAGCTAAAGTGTTACAAAAAAATCAACTTGGCACCAAAGCAAAAAAATATGGAGAAGAAAAGAATACTATGTGTGAAGCAAATGCATACCTGATGCAAGGAGATGAGAACAAGCTGGTTATGGAGGCTGTTGATACGGTTGAGCCCGAAGGTGACGGCATTAGACTTGTGAGTATATTTGGAGATCAGAAATTCATTAAAGCTCATATCCATTCACTGGCTCTGGTAGATCACAATATCTTTCTTAAAGAATAGATAGTCATACGATTTTATTTTTACCCGGCTTGGCCGCGCAAAAAATGGAACTGCGTCGAGGCGAACAAAAGTGAGTGTAATCGACAAATCGACATGGTGTAGATGAAAATACTGCTTGCTAAGACCGCCGGTTTCTGCATGGGAGTACGCAGAGCCGTTGAAATAGTCCTGGACGCACCGAGTAAACACGAAAATCCTATCTGCACATATGGACCTCTTATACACAATCCTCAAGTCCTGAACCTTTTGGAAGAAAAAGGGATATCTATCTTAAATAAGATTCCGGACCACGGATCCGGTACAGTCCTGATCAGAGCCCACGGCGTTCCTCCCAGAACCAAGGAAAATCTTAAAAAGGCAGGTTTCACGATTATTGATTCCACATGCCCGCGTGTTATCAAAGTCCAAACCATCATCCGGAAACATGCAAAACAAAATTATGCATCCATCATTATCGGAGACAAAGATCATCCTGAGGTCATCGGCCTGCTCGGTTATGCAGGAGAAAAAGGGTGTGTCGTTGACAATCTAAACGACCTTGATTCCCTCCCATCCTTTGACAGGGCTATCATTGTTGCCCAAACCACTCAGAATACGTTTTTTTTTGAAAAAGTAAAAAAAAAGGTGCGCCAAAAATTCCCTCACTACAAAATCTTTGATACCATCTGTGATTCAACAGCCAGACGTCAGGCTGAGGTCCATCGCCTGGCGGATAAGGCGGATGCTGTTATTGTCGTTGGCGGCCATAGCAGTGGAAATACGCAGCGGCTTGCCGAAATTGCAAGACAGACCGGAAAACCGACGTATCACATTGAAGCAGCATCTGAGCTCGATTTAGAGGCTCTTTCCACAGCTCAATATATTGGGATAACAGCAGGTGCCTCCACCCCGAACTGGATAATAAAAAGGATCTATAGAACACTCGAAACCCTCCCTTATAAAAAGGAAAAAAACTGGCGCAGTATCATTTTTTCCGTCCAGCGCTCACTCCTTCTCACAAACATTTATGTGGCCATCGGAGCCGGATGCCTGTGCTATGCATGCACCAAGATTCAGGGGATTACGAACTATTTGCCCCATGTCCTTATTGCCATGCTTTATGTCCAGTCCATGCATATGCTCAACAACCTGACAGGTACAAAGGCAGACCGATACAATGATCCTGACAGGTACTCTTTTTATAACAAAAAAAAGGGCTTGCTTTCACTTCTAGCTTTCACTGCTGGCGGTGTTGGACTGATGACCGCCTATTCAATAGGACCTCTCCTTTTTTTGATTCTTTTTGTTATGAGCATAATGGGCTTGTCTTACAATTTGAAGCTTGTGCCTGAACGGTTTGCCCATAACAAGTACAAGAGAATAAGAGATGTCCCAGGATCAAAGACCATTCTGATTGCAATGGCGTGGGGAATCGTAACCGCTGTATTGCCTTCCTTGTCTGTATCAGAGAGCGTCAGTCTGAACACCGTATTGGTATTTTTGTGGTCAACAAGCCTTGTCTTTGTGAGAACCGCATTTTTTGATATTCTAGACATGCAGGGAGATCGCATTGTGGGGAAGGAGACTATTCCCACATTGATCGGGGAAAAGCGGACTCTAAACCTTCTAAAAACGATACTGATAATAAATATCGTTATTTTGCTTGTATCCAGTACACTTCATCTTTTTTCAACCCTTGGTTTTGCCCTTGCGATCTGCCCTGTCTTCATATTTATAGTCCTTTCAGCGCATGAACAGGGCTATATGCTTCCAGGGACAAGACTGGAGTTTCTGATTGAAACCCACTTCGTTCTGGCAGGTGTCATTACGCTTATCTGGTCTCTATTGTAGCCCGAATTTATCATGAAGGATTGATCCGACTATAATTACTTTGGCTTGGAGATAATGAAATGACGACCAAAAAAAAGTTGCTTATCGTAGGAGGCGTTGCCGGTGGTGCGTCATGCGCCGCCAGAGCTCGAAGGCTTTGCGAAGATACTGAGATTGTCATATTTGAACGCGGCCTTTATGTATCTTTTGCTAATTGCGGTCTCCCCTATCACGTTGGAAAAGTTATCCCCAGAGAGCAGTCACTTATTATTGCCTCGCCCGAGCTGTTCAAAAGACGTTTCAATATCGACGTCAGAACAGAAAATAATGTTCGGTATATTGACCGTGAAAATAAAGAGATCGAAGTCGAAAACTTAAAATCCGGCAAGATGTATAAAGAAAGCTACGACACCCTCGTCCTTTCACCCGGAGCGTCACCGTTAAAGCCGAGACTTGACGGCATAGATCTTCCGGGGATCTTTACCTTGCGAACCATTCCGGATATGCGTGCAATCATAGATTGGATAAAAACAAAAAAAGTAAAAAAAGCGGCGGTTGTCGGCGGTGGGTTTATCGGGTTGGAGATGACCGAGAATCTGAAGATACAGGGTATTGACGTCACCATCATTGAAATGCTGCCACAGGTTATGCCTGCCCTGGATCCTGAAATTACGGCTTTAATCCACGATCATCTGAAAGCCGAAGACATATCGCTTTCTCTAGGCAGCCCCGTAGTCGGATTCAGACATATAAATGCCAGCACTATTGCAGTAATTCTCGAGTCCGGCCAAACCGTTGCAGCGGATATAGTAATCCTTGCCATGGGTGTTCGTCCGGAAGTTGAACTTGCAAAAGCGTCAGGCATTGCTATCGGTGACCTGGGCGGGATTCTTGTTGATGATCAGATGCAAACCAGTGATAAAAATATCTTCGCTGTGGGCGATGCCGTTGAAGTAAAAAACTTTGTTACCGGTGTTCAGGGCCTGAGTCCACTGGCAGGCCCGGCCAACCGCCAGGGCCGAATAGCTGCGGACGTCATCATGGGGAGCAACATCTTGAAACCTCCCCGATTTCGCGGGGCGCAGACTACATCTGTCTGCGGTGTACTCGGTCTGACAATAGCCGCCACTGGCATAACAGAAAAAACCTTAAAACAACTATGGCATCATAGCAACGGCGAACCATACGAAAAGATATATCTTCACCCTGATCACCATGCCGGCTATTATCCCGGCGCAAAGCCCATAACCATTAAATTGATCTTTTCAACAAAAACCGGACGAATCCTTGGCGCCCAGGCCATCGGCAGGGAAGGTGTAGAAAAAAGGATCGATGTTATTGCAATGACTATCCAGCACAACGGCACCGTATTCGATCTTGAGGAAGCAGAATTATGTTATGCACCTCAATACGGTTCGCCAAAAGACCCGGTCAACATTGCGGGTATGATAGCATCTAATCTGTTGCGCGGTTATTCTAGAGTTGCCCATTGGGAGGATCTTGCTGAATCGAATGCATATCTTCTTGACGTTCGTGAACCTTATGAATTTAAAAGAGGTCACATAAAAAATGCTGTCAATATCCATCTTGGCGGTCTTAGGAAGAGGATGTCGGAACTTCCCCGAGATCGCGAAATATGGACATACTGTTATGTAGGGCAACGTTCTTATTTTGCAGCACGAATGCTTGACCTGCACGGTTTTAAGGTGCGAAATATTTCCGGAGGGTATTTAACCTACACAGCGGTAAAACAATTCAAAGATATCCCGTAACGAAAATCGATCACTCAACTTATCAATATGTTTACTTCCAAATTATAGGTTCCGTACCGGCCAGAAGTCTTTTGATATTATCTATATGGCGAAAATAGATAAATATCGCTGTTACAACGGCGCATCCTGTCAGGACGCCGGATCCGGTATCCTTCCAAACAGCAACGGGCAACACGGCGGCGGCGGTAAGGGATGCCACCGCAACACGATTGAGCCAGCAAACAAACATGATAAAAATCAGAATCAAAACCACAAATGCCATGGGTGAAATTACAGCAAAGCACCCTGCAGCTGTTGCAACCCCTTTGCCTCCTTTTTTAAACCTCATGTAAACTGGATAAAGATGGCCTGAAAAAGCAGACAGCGCCACAAGGGAAATGTAAATTTCACCCCACAAGTCATTTGGAGCTGCTATTGCCGTAGCAAGCCATACCGGGATAGACCCCTTCAGTATATCACCAACAAGTGTCAGCGCTCCAAGGGTTGGCCCTGCGATACGTGCTACATTGGTCGCACCGATGTTTCCGCTTCCTTCATGCCGGATATCTACGGAGGTAAACAGCCGAGTAAAAATAAGACCCCAGGGGATAGAGCCGAGCAGATAGGCAAAAAGAGGCAGTAAGAAAAACTTGAGCATTTGAAAAACTCCATATTGTTATTTCGACAAATAAGTTATAAGATTTGACAATCTCGTAAAAAATCGAAATTCGACGGCAAAGTAAAAAGCTCCAGATTCAAGCCGCGCAAATCTTGAGGAATCGGCTATCCACCGGTCCCGTGGGGAACGTACTGATAGTACGCTGCAATGACGAAGGATGCAGCGCAACGCAGAAGTTGGACTTTTTACGAAACCGTCAGATTTAAGTGTCAGGATCCAGTATTCATGTGGCATGAAAACATAGCGGGTATTATAGCAACATATACAGTAATATCAAGATTGGCTAGAATATTTCATGAACATAGGAGAGCCTTTTTACGTGCAACCTGTAAAAATACCGATAAAAGATACTCTAGACCTTCATACCTTTAAACCAAAAGAGATGCCCGAGCTTCTCATCGATTACTTTTCAGCTTGCATTGATGCAGATATCTATTCTGTACGAATTGTTCATGGAAAGGGCCGGGGGATTCTGAAAAGGCGGGTTCAGGGACTTTTGAAAAAAAATCCCATGGTAAAATCTTTCAGCAATGCAACCCCGGAAGCCGGAGGCTGGGGTGCCACTCTGGTTGAACTTAAACGAAAACAAGTAAAGTGGTAGGTAGTAAAACGAAACGTTGAATTTAAGCTCCCTCTTTTCCTGTTACTTGAATTACCTAATATGAAGAACTTTACATATAAATTATGGCATTCGTTGCACAATATTATGCTCCTCTCTTTTTCCATTGAACCTAACTGTTTGAAATTTAAAGAAGTGCAATAACCATCTGATCTTGCATGATTTTTGCGTACAATAAAACCAATTTCGTCAAATCATCTGTGATAAAATCAACTATTCGTAAGGTATTAAAGGAAGATTAAAAAACAATCTATTGTTGCCATGACGCACGTATTACTTGATAATAGAGGCTGGCGCTCAGGATTTGACCGACGAGAATTCACCTACACATCTCATGTGCCGGAACGCAGATCTGGCAATGAAAGAAGAAGTGGGCTTGATAGACGATTACAACCAAGAACATCAGAATAATTAAGATTTTCTATAAAAAGGAAGAGCTAATAAAACTTTGCCTTTTTTTGTTTGACAATGTGAATCAAATCCTTTTATATTAATAGTATATAATAATTGCTCCTAATAAGCAATAGCCTCCAATGCCAAAATCAAATCTGTAGAGAGGCAGATACAAAAATACACGGTTTAATAAAATCGGCGGTTTGCGCAAGCGATTAGGGGTTT
>Ga0070722_10000373_pt1 | contig 11402 bp, 9 predicted proteins | sample tdAd001_FD_67276 | JGI IMG/M metagenome (GOLD analysis project Ga0070722, IMG submission 67276) | Marine sediment microbial communities from the Atlantic coast under amendment with organic carbon and nitrate - tdAd00.1 | ecosystem: Environmental > Aquatic > Marine > Coastal > Sediment | place...
ATGGATGAAGCGCGCGCATCAGTACTTATCATGAAGGCACGTGAGCCCTGGTTTGCGGCTGAAGAACAACAAGGCGGGAATGAGTAAAGAATAATGGCACAAGTTACTGTAAAACAACTAGCCGACGTTGTCGGCACGCCCGTTGATCGTTTGCTTGAACAGATCAAGGATGCCGGTCTTGCTGCAGATAATGCTGACGCTCCTATATCTGATGAAGACAAAATGCAGCTGCTGAGCTATTTACGTAATCAGCACGGTAAGCGTACGTCCAGCATTACAACATCTGACAAGTCGGCCGGAAAAATTACACTCAAGCGCAGGTCGGTTAGCGAACTCAAGGTTAGAGGTAGCGCAAGTGCGAGTAGTAAAGGCAAGACCGTGGCTATCGAGGTAAGAAAGAAACGCAGTCTTGGCAGGCAGCAACCACTTGATGAGCAGAAGTTAGAAGACCAGAGACCCGAGGCTATTGAACAGCTGGAAAAACTTCGTGCAGACCAGCAGCAACGTGAACTCGAGCGTGAGCGTGAGCTGCAGCAACGACAGGAGCGTGCGAACCAGAGGGAGCAGGAACGTAAACAGGAAGAAGAGCGTAAAGAAGCAGCACTGGCAAAAAAACAGGCTGATAAAGAGACTCTCAAGCAAAAACAGGGTAAAGCTCCAGCAAAAGATAAACCGGCATCAAGAGAAGAAATTGAACTGGCCGAAGCGCGTGCCGATAAAACCGGCGGCAAGCGCACTAAGCACGGCAAGCACAAGCCGGACGCTGAAGAAACCTTGTTTGGCCGCAAGGAACTGCATGTCGCCACTGAGAAAAGTGGCAAGCGCAAGAAAGGCAAAGTTAAAAGATCGTCCCACGTTGTAGCTGAATCAAAACATGGTTTTGAAAGACCGGTTGCGCCCATTGTCCATGATGTCACTATTCCAGAAACTATTACGGTTGATGAGCTTGCCAGGCGTATGACCATGAAGGCAGCAGAGCTCATCAAGGAATTGATGAAGATGGGTGTGATGGCAACCATCAACCAGGTGATTGACCAGGATACGGCTACCCTGGTTGTTGAAGAACTAGGTCACCATCCTGTAACTGTGGGTGCAGATGATCTTGAGAAGGCTTTACTCTCAAGAGATGAACAAGAGCACGAGAAAACGTCACGGCCTCCAGTTGTCACCATTATGGGGCATGTAGACCACGGTAAAACATCATTACTGGACTACATTCGTCGTTCGAAAATCACATCTGGTGAAGCTGGCGGTATTACCCAGCATATCGGCGCCTATCATGTAGAAACTGACAAGGGCGTAATTACTTTTGTCGATACACCGGGCCACGCTGCGTTTACCAGTATGCGTGAACGTGGTGCCATGGCGACAGACATCGTAATTCTGGTTGTTGCCGCGGATGATGGTGTTATGCCACAGACCATTGAGGCAATTCAGCATTCCAAGGCTGCGGGTGTGCCGATCATTGTTGCAGTTAACAAGATAGACAAGGAAGACTCAGATCCGGATCGTGTAAAAACCGAGCTGGGCAACCACGAAGTTATCCCGGAAGAATGGGGTGGTGAAAGCATGTTTGTGAATGTCTCCGCAATCAGTGGTCAGGGTATCGATACATTGCTTGATGCAATTCTGTTGCAGGCAGAGCTGCTGGAGTTAAAGGCTGCAACAGCAGGCATGGCCAGGGGTGTGGTACTCGAATCTTCACTGGATAAGGGGCGTGGTGTGACAACGACTGTACTGGTTCAGGAAGGAATATTGAACAAAGGCGATGTCATACTGGCGGGTGAAGAGTTTGGCCGCGTGCGTGCTATGTTTGATGAAAACGGCAAACCTGTCGAGCAAGTCGGGCCTTCGATTCCGGTTGCGGTCATTGGTCTTTCCGGTACGCCAAGTGCAGGTGATGATGTACTGGTTGTGGAAGACGAGCGTGCAGCACGAGACGTTGCCCAGGACCGTCACAACAAGAAAAGGGACAAGCGCCTTGCCGGTCAACAACAGGCCAAACTGGATTCGTTGTTTGATCAAATGAAGTCCGGTGCAGTGAGTACATTAAATGTACTGCTAAAGGCTGATGTGCAAGGCACGCTTGAAGCAATCCGTGATGCCCTGGTCAAGCTGGCTGCTGATAACGAAGAAGTGAGTGTCAATATCGTAGGATCAGGCGTCGGCGGTATCAACGAAACCGATATAAGTCTGGCAGCCGCATCCAATGCAATCGTGATTGGCTTTAATGTACGTGCTGATGCATCTGCACGGCGGTCGGCTTCGGAGCGCGGTGTCGATCTGAATTACTACAGCATCATCTATGAACTCATCGATGAAGTTAAGAGCGCCCTGGTAGGCATGCTGGCGCCGCAATTCCGTGAACACATCATTGGTCTGGCTGAGGTCAAGGATGTATTCAGGTCACAGCAGCTTGGTGCCGTTGCCGGCTCAATCGTGACTGAGGGTGTTGTCAAGCGCAATCAACCGATTCGTGTGTTACGTGACAACGTTGTCATATATGAAGGTGAACTGGAGTCACTAAGACGATTCAAGGATGACGTACAGGAAGTCAAGAGTGGTACGGAGTGCGGCATCGCAGTGAAGAACTACAACGATGTTAAGGTTGGCGATCAGATAGAAGTGTTTGAGCGGGTTTTACAAGAACGTACTCTATAACAGGAAATGATTTCAGCGCTCCCATGCTGCGTTACAAATCATTTCGGAATGCGCATGTACTATGTATGAAAGGAAATGAGCCCAGCACTCTCATGCTGCGTTATGAATTTTCTCGGAATGCTCATGTACTATTGCGCAGGAAATGATTTCAGCGCTTCCATACTGCGTTAAAAATTATTTCGGAATGCTCATGTACTAATGTGTACACTCCGCTTCCTCAATAATTTTTGCCTTGTCTGGAAACACCGAAATCATTTCTCAACAGTTAATGTTGCATCTAGATTTGATTTTTTAGTTATGGTTAGAAATGCCTAGAGAATTTTCACGCAGCCAGCGTATGGCGGAACAGATTCGCCGCGAGCTGGCTGAAATTGTTCACGATGAACTCAAAGACCCACGTATGGGTCTTTGTTCCTTTACTGCGGTAAAACTCAGCCGTGATCTGGGTCATGCTGTTGTGTACTGTACGGTGCTCGATGAAACCCTGCGTGACGATACACTCGAAACGCTCAATCATGCCGTCGGTTTTATTCGCAGCCAGATTGCTTCGCGCATTCGTGCGCGCACGGTTCCTGTATTGAAGTTCGTCAATGATGATAGTGTGGAACGTGGAGAAGCCATGGACGCGCTGATAAAGAAAGCGATTAAGTCTGACAAGCAGCATCATGATGATAATGAGGGTTCTTCATAATGAGCCGACGTAAAAGAAAGGGGCGTGAGATTAGTGGCGTGTTGTTACTGGATAAGCCGGCAGGTATCACATCCAATAAGGCGCTGCAGGAAGTAAAACACCTGTTTCGAGCTGCCAAGGCAGGACATACGGGCAGCCTGGATCCGCTTGCAACCGGAATGCTTCCGATCTGCCTGGGTGAAGCCACCAAGATTTCAGCCTTTTTGCTGAATGCAGACAAGCGTTACCGGGTAAGCTGTCGCCTTGGGGTTACCACGACCACGGCTGATGCGGACGGAGATGTTGTGCAAAAGAGGGACTGCTCGGGTATCACAATAAAAGATATCGAAAAATTGATTCCGGACTTCAGTGGTACTATCTCGCAGATACCCCCTATGTATTCTGCGGTGAAGCACCAGGGGCAAAGGTTGTACACGCTCGCACGTGAAGGCATCGAGGTCGAGCGCAAGCCACGAACAGTACAGATTTACCAGCTGCTGCTGCATAGCTTGAATGAAACTATGTTTGACCTCGAGGTTGCCTGCTCGAAAGGTACATACATTCGCACCCTGGTCGAGGATCTGGGAGAAGCCCTGGGTTGCGGCGCGCATGTTGCTCAATTGCGCCGGCTGAGTGTGGGGCCATTTGATGGTGATATGGTGACAATCGATGAGCTCAAAGCAGTGACGGATTCCAGTGAAGCTGAAGGCTTCGACGCACTTGATGAGTATCTGCTGCCCATCGACAGCGCTATTGCGCATTGGCCGGACGTACATCTGGATCCCGATGCAGCCTTCTATATGAAGCAGGGGCAGCCCATCCAGGTAGCGCATGCACCGACTGAAGGCTGGGTGCGTATCTACGATAAGTCGCAATTTCTTGGCGTGGGTGAAATACAGGATGACGGCAGGGTGGCGCCGCGCAGGATGATACAGGCAAGTGCCTGAAAAAAATGAAAAGATTTGCTTATGCGCCCTTGCAATTACGTGATAAAATCGCTCACCTTTTTTACTGAGTGTAAGCACAGATTTCGGAGACAGTATGTCGTTAACGACCACAAATAAAGCTGGAATTGTTGAAAAATATCAGCGTGAACAAGGAGATACAGGTTCACCAGAAGTGCAGGTTGCACTGCTGACAGCAAGAATTACCCAGCTCACAGACCATTTTCAAACACACAAACACGACCATCATTCGCGTCGTGGATTATTACGTATGGTAAACCAGCGCCGCAAATTGCTGGATTATCTCAAGGGTAAGAGCCAGGGCCGCTATAAAGACCTTATCTCGAGCCTTGGCTTGCGTAGGTAAAATTTAAATAAATCAGGCAATCAAAGATCAGGTATCGGGAAACATAAACGTGACACCAACAGCAATTAAGAAAACATTTCAGTACGGCGACCACACAGTAACCCTGGAAACAGGTGAGATCGCACGCCAGGCATCTGGCGCAGTCATTGTAAGTATTGCAGATACCGTGGTATTTGTAACTGCCGTTGCGCGCAAGGAAGCGGACCCTGGCAAGGATTTCTTCCCGATGACAGTGAATTACCAGGAGCGTACTTACGCGGCTGGCAAGATCCCGGGTGGATTCTTCCGTCGTGAAGGTCGTCCAAGTGAAGCCGAAACGCTGATCTGCCGATTGATTGATCGTCCAATTCGTCCGCTGTTTCCCAAGGCATTCAAAAACGATACCCAGATCGTCGCTACCGTAGTCTCCGTGTGTGACGAAATCGATCCTGAAATTCCAGCCATCATTGGTGCGTCGGCCGCGTTGGCCATTTCCGGCCTGCCGTTTAACGGCCCGCTGGGCGCAGCGCGCGTTGGCTATAATGATGGCGAGTATTTGCTCAACCCGTCAAAAGAAGCACGTGAAGCATCAGATCTTGACCTGGTAGTTGCGGGTACAGAACACGCAGTTCTGATGGTTGAGTCAGAAGCCAGGATGCTGCCTGAAGATGTCATGCTCGGTGCCGTTTTATTCGGTCATGAGCAGATGCAGGCCGCGATTAGCGCAATCTCTGAACTTGCCTCTGAAGTCGGTACTCCTTCCTGGGACTGGACAGCGCCTGAAGCCGATCAAGCCCTGGCTGAAAAAGTTGCTGCTACATCTACCGATGCACTGACTTCGGCCTACCAGATAGCGGACAAGATGCAGCGTCAGGACGCTGTCAAGGATGCACGCAATGCTGCCGTGGAAGCGCTGGCATCTGATGATGAAGGCGGCTGGGAGACGGCAGCCGTGCAGGATGCCTTCGGTAAACTCGAAAAGAAAATCGTACGTGGTCGTATTATCGCCGGTGAAAAGCGTATCGATGGCCGCACCACGAGCGATGTCCGCCAGATCACGGTTCGCACGGGTGTGCTGCCGCGTACCCATGGTTCAGCCCTGTTCACTCGCGGAGAGACACAGGCCCTGGTTGTGACCACGCTTGGTACAGCACGTGATGCGCAGATTATCGATGCGCTGGGTGGCACTTACCGTGAGTCGTTCATGCTGCACTACAATTTTCCTCCTTACTGTGTCGGCGAGACCGGTATGGTCGGTAGCCCCAAGCGCCGCGAAATTGGCCATGGTCGCCTGGCAAAACGCGGCGTGCTTGGTGTCATGCCAACAGAAGAAGAGTTTCCGTATACCATTCGCGTGGTGTCTGAAATTACAGAGTCGAATGGATCAAGTTCCATGGCCTCGGTCTGTGGTACCAGTTTGTCATTAATGGATGCGGGTGTGCCCCTGAAGGCGCCTGTTGCCGGTATCGCCATGGGTCTGATCAAGGAAGGTGATGATTTCGCTGTACTCACAGACATACTGGGCGATGAAGATCACCTGGGTGATATGGACTTCAAGGTGGCAGGTTCAGAAGCCGGCATCTGTGCATTGCAAATGGATATCAAGATCGACGGCATTACCCGTGAAATTATGGAACAGGCCCTGGCACAGGCCAAAGAAGGCCGGCTGTATATTCTGGGCGAAATGAACAAGGTCATATCTGAAACCCGTGAAGAAATGTCACAGTACGCACCGCGTTACCTGACATTGAAGATTCACCCGGACAAGATCCGTGATGTTATCGGCAAGGGCGGTGCAGTAATTCGTGCTTTGACAGAAGAAACCGGCGCCATGATCGATATCGATGATGAAGGCAATGTGAAGATTGCTTCCAGTGACCTGGCCGCTGCTGAAGATGCAAAAACCCGTATCGAGCAGATCACTTCCGACGCTGAAGTCGGGGCTGTCTATGATGGAACAGTCAAGAAAATCATGGACTTTGGCGCTTTCGTTGAAATACTTCCTGGTAAGGATGGACTGGTCCATATTTCACAAATCTGTGAAGAACGTGTTGAAAAGGTCACCGACAAACTGGCTGAAGGTGATGTGGTCAAGGTCAAGGTGCTTGAGATCGATCGTCAGGGCCGGATACGTCTCAGCATGAAAGCGATTGAGGAGGCGGTTGCCTGATCACTTCTGCTTGCATGCCTTAATATAAAAAAGGAGCCTGTGGCTCCTTTTTTATTGCCAGAAGTGTGCAGTTTTTCTGCGTTTTTGTTGATTTGGGCTACACTATCTGGCAGGTTTATTTGATGGAGAGGACTGTGAAAATAACAATAAAAACAATTCAGGGTATCCTGATCAGCAATATATTATTAGTCGGGCTGACAGCATGTTCATCTGAGCCTGCGCCCTGGACCCGGCCGGATGAGTCTCCCTGGAGTGAAAAACATGCGGAGGCGGAGCAGAGCAGTTTTGAGGAAGTGGTTGTTGTCGAAGAACCGCTTATGGTCGTTGAGCCAGAACCTATGCCGGATCCGTATATGATCGAAGAGCCCGTGGCCATAGTAGCCGCAGTGGCTATACCCGCGGCTGAGGCTGTGCCGTTATCAGCGGAAGAGCAAGTCATGTCAATGGATTCCGGCTATGCGGTTCAAATTTTCGCCAGCACCAACATGGCCAGCATGGACAAATACAAGGCTAATAACGGGCTTGATGACATGCTTGCCGTAAGAACAGACCGTGACGGTTCGGTATTTTATGTGCTGGTGAGCACACATCCCGACCGTAACAGTGCTAATGTCGTTGCATCTGAGCTGGAACAGAAAACAGGTACAAAGCCCTGGGTTCGTTCAATCATGGGTTTGCAAAAGGTTGTGTATCAGTAACACGGGTGGTTTGTCTGTCAGTGTTAAGGGGTCGGATATCCGGCCCCTTTTTGTTGACCCAATATAAAACCAACCCGCATTTCTCACCAGGCCGCTGCATCTCCCGAGTAACCGCATGATTAGAAAAGCCGAAGCTCGATTTCAATCAAATGCAGTCTGTTTGGTGGGGTGCTATTTCGTTCCACGCACATCTGTAGCGTCTCTGCGTACGCATCTTCCATCAAACCATAGCTATGGCTATGCTTTTCAGTCCAGACGCGCACTCAGAAACACTACAGATGCGCCTGAATCCGAAATCCTGGTAAGAAATGCGGGCTAGAGTGGCATTTTCAGGTCAAAAACCTGTAATATTTATACCCCTGAGCTGTAATTATAAAGATAATAAGCAACAACATCAGTCCCTAGATCGTATGTCCAGATTACTCACCCATGTTTATTGCAGTATCACCATTTTCTCATTACTGATTTTGTCAGGCTGTGGCCAACTGGTATCAAATGCCAAGCAGGAATTCGCTGAAGATTTATCAGCGACCATGCTGCAGCAGAACGACCCCGAAACGGTTAAGCAGGCAGTGCCGGCTTATTTAATACTGGTTAGCAGTATGATAAAGGGTGACCCGGATAATGTTGAACTATTGATTTCAGGTTCCAAGCTCTATGGTGCCTATGCATCGGTTTTTGTCGAAGACAGAGGCAGGAAAAAACGTTTGTCGACAATTTCATTCGACTATGCCCATCACGCTTTTTGTGTACATAAACCAGCGGCATGTAATGTTCGAGAGTTGTCATATTACGAGTTTGAACAATCACTTACAAAGTTCAACAAGGAGGATGTTGATGTTTTATTCGCACTGGGAAGTGCATGGGCAGGCTGGCTTCAGGCCAACAGTGCAGACTGGAATGCTGTTGCAGAACTGCCGCGGATCAAAGCCATTATTCAACGTGTTCTGGAACTCGATCCGGCTATTAACAATGGTGATGCCTATTTATACATGGCCGTGATGCAGTCATTTTTACCGCCAGCGATGGGTGGAAAGCCGGAGCTTGCCAAAAACAACTTCGAGCAAGCTATTAAGGTATCGAATGGCTCCAACCTGATGGCAAAATTACTATATGCAGAGAAATACGCGCGCCTGGTATTTGACCAGGAGTTGCATGACAAACTGCTTAAAGAAGTTATCAATGCCAGCATCCAAAACGATGAGTTGACATTGATAAACAGTATTGCACAACACAAAGCTGAACTCTTATTGGCGCAGTCCGATGAGTATTTTTAATCATAAATTGAGAGATAGATGAGAATGAATATTGGACGTATTTTATTAGCAGCGATGGCAATACTGTTGCTGAATTCATCTATAGCAAATGCCAAAACTTTCAAAATTGCCACGATATCACCGGATGGCACATTCTGGATGCAGGAGATGCGTGCCGGTGCAAAAGAAATCAAGGAAAAAACACAGGGCAGGGTACAGTTCAAGTTTTACCCGGGAGGTGTCATGGGTGGCGACGAAAGCGTACTGAGAAAAATCAGGATCGGGCAGTTACATGGCGGTGCGGTTACTGCCGCCAGCATGATAGCAATAGCTCCAGATATAACTATATACGAGTTGCCATATTTGTTTGAATCATTAGATCAGGTCGATTATGTACGTTCAAAAATGGATGCCGAGCTAATTAACGCGTTGGAAAAAAAGGGATTTGTCAGTTTTGGGATGGCTGAAGGTGGTTTTTCCTACATGATGTCTGACGAGCCCTTGCAATCAGTGGCAGATGTTCGCAACAAAAAAGTATGGCTGCCATCTAACCATCCCGTCGGCGAAGCGGTTTTCAGCAGTGCTGATATATCACCTGTACCATTGACATTATCTGATGTTCTGACCGGGTTACAAACCGGATTGATCGACACCATTATCGCACCTCCAATAGGCGCCATAGCACTGCAGTGGCACACAAAAATAAATTATGTCATGGATGAGCCTTTAACCTATTTCTCTGCATTGCTGGTTATCGATAAAAAAGCTTTTAACAAGCTAAAAGAAGAGGACAGGGAGATTGTACGCAGTGTCATGGGAAATACATTTGTAAAAATAAATGAACAGAATAGAAAAGATAACGTTGCAGCCAAACAGGCACTGGTGAACCAGGGAATCAAATTTATCCAGCTGTCACCGGATTCGGCAAAGGAATGGCGCCAGGTGGGTGATATGGCAAAGAAAAAGCTGGAGGAGCAAAATAAATATAGTGACAAGGCTTACGATGATTTAATGAAGTATCTGGATGAATCAAGACAAGTGCAGAAAAATTAATCACTCGCACGATGAATAAACGGCACATCGTCCGTCTGATCAACGCAGTTAATAGAGTCGAGGACTGGCTACTGATCAGTATGCTGGCGGTAATGGTGGTTCTGGCCGTGACACAAATCGTCTATCGGAATGTTTCCGGTGGTGGTGTTGCCTGGATAGATCCAATGTTACGCATGCTGGTGCTGTGGGTGGCACTTTCAGGGGCGGTCATAGCATCGCGTACCGATAATCATATTCGTATCGACTTCTTTGCCAAATATATAAGCGGTAAATATTACTTTTATATCAAACGTATAGTGCATGCATATTGCGTTTTTATCTGCGCATTGATTGCATGGTATTCCGTTAGCTTTGTACAAATGGATTATGAGTTCGGCACAGAAGCCTTTAGCGGTGTACCTGCCTGGATCACGGAGCTGATCATACCCATTGCATTTGGTCTGATGGCGTTTCGGTATTTCCTGCTGTTTCTGTCGCCACCGCGATCAGATAAAAGATGACCGCTGCACTTATACTGGCGGTACTGGTGGTGCTTGGCGTGCCGCTGTTCATCATCATCGCGACCAGCGCGCTTTACGGTTTTTACTCAATCGATGTGGATCTCTCTGTAGTCGCTATCGAGATATACCGTATTGCCGACACACCGGTACTGTTAGCAATTCCGCTGTTTACCCTGGCAGGCTACATCCTCGGCGAGAGTAAAGCATCAGAACGGCTTGTCAGCCTGACAGATGCCATGCTCGGCTGGTTTCCGGGTGGTCTTGCAATTGTTTCGCTGTTTGCCTGTGCATTTTTTACTGCACTCACAGGCGCATCGGGTGCAACCATCATCGCCCTGGGGGCGATACTTTATCCGGCGATGAAGCAGGCCGGTTATGCAGAGAATTTCAATCTCGGTCTGATTACTTCATCAGGTAGTCTGGGACTGCTGTTTCCACCCTCAATCGCATTGATTCTTTATGGTGTAATCGCCCAGCAGATGGACATAGGCGAAAATGTTGCCATTGATGACCTGTTCCTGGCAGGTTTGTTTCCCGGCCTGTTTATGCTGATGCTGTTGACTGCGTGGAGCATGTACAAGAGTACAGGAATGCACATCGTGCGCTCAGAATTTCGCTGGTCAAAGCTTGTTGCGGCATTGCGCGAGTCCATCTGGGAAATTCCAATGCCGTTCGTGCTGATAGGCGGCATCTATAGTGGCTATTTTGCTATTTCCGAGGCTGCTGCAGTTGCAGTGCTCTATGTGCTGGTTGTAGAAGTGTTGATACTGCGTGAGATACCACTGCGAAAGCTGCCGGATATTATGCGTGACTCGATGGTACTGGTTGGCGGTGTGTTGATTATTCTTGCAGTCTCGCTGGCATCGACCAATTACCTGATTGATACCGAAGTGCCGGTTCGCCTGTTTGAATTTGTAAAATCAAAGATCGACAGCCAGCTGACATTCCTGATGTTGCTGAATATCTTCCTGCTGCTGCTGGGCATGATTCTCGATGTGTTCTCCGCGCTGGTGATCATGGTTCCGCTGATACTGCCCATGGCGGTTGGATACGACATACATCCGATACACCTTGGCATTATATTTCTTGCCAACATGCAGATCG
>Ga0070722_10000375_pt1 | contig 11378 bp, 8 predicted proteins | sample tdAd001_FD_67276 | JGI IMG/M metagenome (GOLD analysis project Ga0070722, IMG submission 67276) | Marine sediment microbial communities from the Atlantic coast under amendment with organic carbon and nitrate - tdAd00.1 | ecosystem: Environmental > Aquatic > Marine > Coastal > Sediment | place...
CGGCGACGAGGTCCGCAGCGGCGTCATTGATCAGCTTCGCGATGCCCAGACGCAAGTCCAAAACAGGCTTGCCGCTGAGGCCGCCGCACTAGCCTATACCGAATCCCTGAGCACTGCCCCAGCAGAATCCGCGGCTCTGCGTGCAGGCCTCGACGCTGAAGAGCCGGCGCCACCCACCGTTGAGAGCCTCGGCATTACTGACGCCACGACACTCGATGAACTCACTCTGAATTTGTCACAGGAACTGGCAGAGCAAATTGCCATCGAGTCCCGGTTTAGCGAACTGGAGGCGCAGATCGAAGCCGAGGGCAACCGACCCGCGGACGCGCGCAGGCGTATCGGCGAGCTACGGACCAGCCAGGACGAGTTGGCCGTGGTCTTGCAAGGGTCACAGTTCCCGGGAGAAGAGCAAGCACTTGCGGATGCTCGCATGCTCAATACGGAGCTCCGGCGCATTGCGCAGGGCGCAGAGATCAACAGGCTCGAGCAAGAAGTTGTGAGCCACAGCGTTCGACTGGAACTTCTCAATGCTCAATTGAGCACAGTTGCGCGTGCAAGGCTGCGGTTGCAGCGACGTGTCAATTTCCTGCGCGCCCTAGTCAACGAGGAGCGCCAGGCAGCTGCGAGCCTGGCGCAGCAGACCGCGGAAGTCATCGAACTTGAGGCTGCAGACAAGCACCCGGTGGTTCGCGCGCTCGCTGAAGACAATGCCAGCATGACGCGAGACCTGCCTTCGGTGGTTGAACGCATTGACCGTGCTACCACACAGCTCGATCAGATCACCGCTGACGCACGTAGCCTCGAGCAAGGCCTCGCCCGCTCGCGGCAGCGTCTGGACGTTGGCGGTTTGAGCCGCCCGATAGGTCTCCTTCTGGTTGAGGAGAGCCGCAACCTGCCACAAGTGTCGCAACATCGAGTGCAGGTGAATGCACGTAGTACGACGCTTGCCGAGGTCGGCCTTGCCCAGATGCGCATCCAGGAACAACGACGCGAGCTCAGGTCCCTGGACGCGCGTGTCGAGGCCGTGATGACCGATGTTGCCGGCGACGTGACAGATGAGGACGAGCTCCTGGAGATGCGCGGCGAAGTACGCTTGCTGTTGCAAGACCGGCGCGACCTTCTAACCCGGGCCGACGACACCTACGGCAGCTACTTGCAGGTACTTGGCGATCTCGACGCTACGCAGCGTCGGCTACTGGAATCTGCCGGCGAGTACCAGCAGTTTCTTCGTCAAAACCTGCTGTGGATTCCAAGCGCGCCTGTTGTCCTCACAGGCGATTGGCAATTGTCCGGGACTGCATTCCTGACGGCACTATCACCCAATTCCTGGCTCAAAGCTGCGTCGGACCTGACCGAGTCCATCGGCGAGCATCCGGTGGAATCCGTTTTCGCATTCTTGATTCTGGCGGCCCTACTGTTGTCAATCAGACCGTTGGCGCGTCGCAATAAGACCATGAATGACAAAATCGGCAGTCTGTCTTCTGACCACATCGGCCTGACGCTCGCCGCACTTGGCGTCGCCGCATTGCGAGCCGCTCCGCTACCTGTAGTGTTGGCAATGATGGGCTGGTTCCTGAGCGATGCGGCGCAGCTCAATCCGTTCTCGACGGTGGTTACGACCAGCCTGTTGTCGGTGGCGCCATTTCTTTACAACGTGTTGCTGTTCAGGGTTCTCAGCGCCGAAGATGGCGTCCTCCACGTTCACTTCGCCTGGCGGCAAGAGAATCTCGTCATCGTAAGGCGACAGTTTGATCGACTTGCCGCGATCGGCGCGCCACTCGTATTCGCGACGGTTCTGTTCTACTCATCCGACGTCGCGGCGGACCGGGCTACGATGGGTAGATTGATATTCATCACACTGATGATTTTCCTTTCGCTCATCATTCGACCACTTGCACATCCCGTGACGGGAGTCGTGGCAAGCTATTACAACGATCAGGCAACGGGTAGCGTCAGCAAGCTTCGTTGGCTCTGGTACTGCCTTGCAGTCGGCGGGCCAGTGCTTCTCGCCATGCTGTCGCTGCTCGGTTACCTGTACACCTCGCTCATCCTGACAGGCTTGCTCGTGGACACTATCTGGCTGGCATTGACATTGATTGTCGTCAACCTGATCGTGTTGCGGTGGATTGCACTAATGCACCGAAAGCTCGCCTTAAAAATCCAGCTGCAAGAGCGCGAGGCACAAAAGGCGTCGCGTGAACAAGAAGGTGAATCTGAACCCGAAAGCGAAATACCAATCGTCGAGTCAAAGCCGCTGGATCTCGAGGAAGTGGACGCCCAGACACGCAAACTCCTTCGATGGGGCCTGATTCTCGTTGCCGCCCTGGCCGGATGGGGTATCTGGTCAGAAGTCTTCCCTGCATTCCGCCTGCTTGAACAAGTCGCGTTATGGTCGCAGGCGGTTCTGGTTGATGGCGTGGAGACAATCGCACCGGTAACGCTGGCCGACATTCTCCTGGCCGTGCTGGTGGCCGCCGGCACCATAATCGCATCAAGAAATCTGCCCGGGCTGATGGAAATCGCAATCCTGCAACGCATGACGCTGCAGCCCGGCAGCCGCTACGCCATCATTACACTCACCCGCTACATCGTCGTTACGGTTGGCGCTATTTCCGTACTGAACATCATTGGCTGGAACTGGTCGCAAATTCAGTGGCTGGTGGCAGCGCTTAGCGTCGGCCTCGGCTTCGGCTTGCAGGAGATTGTTGCGAACTTCGTCGCGGGACTGATCATCCTGTTCGAGCGTCCGGTGCGGGTTGGCGATACCGTTACCGTCGGCACCCTCTCCGGTACGGTGTCGCGCGTACGTATCCGTGCGACGACCATTACCGACTGGGACCGCAAAGAAATCATCGTGCCGAACAAGGCATTTATCACGGAGCAAGTGGTGAACTGGACGCTTGCGGACCCGATTACGCGTGTCGTTGTACCGGTCGGGCTCTCGTATGGCACTGACGTCGAGTTTGCCCAAAAGATCATGGAAGACGTATTACATTCCCTGCCATTGGTGCTGGATGAGCCGGAAGCACAGGTCCTCTTCCTCGGATTCGGCGATAGCTCGCTCGAGTTCTCACTTCGTGCATTCTCACGTCAGCTCTCAGACCGCTTGCCGCTGATGAACGAAATACACCGCGAGGTACTCAAGGCACTGCGCGAACACGGAATCGAGATCCCATTCCCACAGCGTGATCTGCACATTCGCTCAACGGTGGAAGATAAGTAGAGTCGGACAGTCAGCTACGGTAGTAGTGAAGAAATAGTATCTTCGAAGACCGAATGGGGCGACAGGCCGTCTTCCTGCGTGGCCTCGCAAAGCTCCTCATGACCGTTGCGGCAAAACTGCCTGAACTCCGTCACTAGCTCATGCCCCGGCTCCAATGATGCGAGGAATTCGTCCCACGGTTCGGCCATTTTGATGGGTAGACTTGTATGCCAAAATACGTATTCGGCCAGCGCTTCACCTTCCAGCACGACATTACCAAAGTGTTTCGTTTGAAAATCCGTCGTGGGCTCACTCCAGATGGCGTGGAGAATGTCCGGTAGATTCTCACCTACGCCTCTCCGACCCCGTACGTACTCCGTCCACATGACCGCGCCTTCCCCGTCCCATTGACCATTCGCATAGACCGGCTCTACCGGCACATGCAGGGCGACTTTCAACTGGTCTCCACCGCTGCCGAAAATATCGAACTCCGGCAGTATCGCCCGATCCAGCAGCTGTTCCAGTATCGATTGCTTATCTGACTCAAGATCAAAGGGCTCGCGTTCTGTCAGATTCCACTCTTCGATCATCGCTCGAACTTCGTCGTTGTCATTGGCGAATTCGTCAAAGGATTCGACCCACTGTTCCCAGTCCAGGACGAGGTCAGCAAGCGGCTCGGGTAACGGATCTCCCGGCGCCACGCCCATCTTTGCAGCGATCGAACGTGTGATCAGCTCCAGGACAGGCTTCGGATCGTCTGTGTAGTCCCAAACATGAGCTGCGCGCAGGTACTGCACCGCTTGTAACGGATCGAAATAACCGTGCTCAGCCAGATAGGCAGCGACTCGTATGCCCAAATGAGTGAGCACGAGCTCCTCATCGATGCCCGAGTCGGATGGCTGTATCTCGGCTGAGAACAAGTCGTAACCCCAGGAATACAGGACGACATTCCAGAAATCTTCGCGAACGACCGTGTCGATGAATCTTCGAAACTCGGAAGAGTCTTTCTTCTTACTGTACTCAGTGTCCAGCCAGGCAACGAACACGTCAATCGTTCGATGAGCATTTAGTTCGCGCGAGCGGAGGTCGGGCGCTATCTGGTCATCGCCAAACCGTTCCAGGTACGCACTCGAGGATCCCATCGTCGTCTCGCGACGCAAGTACCAGCCTGAACCACCCATATCATTGGGCATGTTTCCCTGGAAGGATTTTTCGAATTCATGTTTCGCGACCAGGTCTTCCGGGACAGTAAAGCCATAAATATCCGCGAAATGCTGTAGCTCCTCCGCCGGGTATTCAACGATGATGATGTCGTCGTCTTTTGTATCCTGAACCCACGTCGTGACTTTGCGTTGAATGCTATCGCCGTCAGGTCGCAGTTCAAGTTCGAACTTTGTCGATTTGCAGCTCGTGAGAAGCACGAGCGAGAGAAACAGGCCGCATGCGAGATAAGCACGAGGGACGCGGGACATGTCAGGGATGCTCGCGCCTTAGCAGACCATAGTCCTCTTTCGGTTCTTCGCCAGAAAGGTCCACCCATGCGTCGCGAATGACGAGTGAAGCTTCGGTGTAAACAACACCAAGTTCCGTTTCCATGCTCGTGACGTCTTCGAGATATTGCAGTGAGTTATAGATAGCGAGGTCGAGCGTGTCAGCCGATAGCACCTGCGGGCTCGTTAGCCGGGACATCGCACCACGATTCGTTTGTTCATAGCGACTCTGCAGTCCGTACGTCAATGACAATGCAGAGACCAGACCGTAATCCATTTCTGCCAGGGAGCCTGTGGCCAGCGCTGTCTCCCACGCCGTGGACTGCAGTACAACAGGACTGTAGCTGTCCATGATGTCAATGAATTGCGACATCGATGTAATGTCGCCATCCCGGGCACGCCGCGCAATCACATCGTGGAGACCTTTATTAAATGGCCTTGCATCATCCACGCGTGCCTTGTTCTGCCCTATCTCACTGAGGAAGTTAGACAAGGCCTGCTTGATCGTCTCCTCGGTCTGGCGATTCTCTCGCCATTCATCCAGACCGAGCGCAAGCAAAATACTGAGCGTAATTAGCGCGGACTCGAATATGACTCTGGGCAACCAGACAGCTGTCGCTCTATGGGGCATGGCGGATTCTTGCCCTTATCTTGTTGATTTACAGTCAAGTATAGCAAGCTGCCACTCGTTCTTTGGCAGTTCCGGCCAAAACGAGCTAGTATCGTGACGCCTCCCGGGGGGGATGACACAACAATTCTAATAATAATGAATGGGCCTGTACGACATATACGTCTGACCACTCTGCTTGTGACTTTCTTCGTCACCACGGCACACGGGCAGCATTCTGAGATCATCGAGAGCGGCTACGATGAGGACCGCCCCGAGTTTCTCTTCATGGGCTTCGGCGATGTCAGTTATATATCGCAAGACGGCAGCGACGAGGATGGCTTTGCTGTCGGCCAGGTCGCCGTGCACGTTGCTGCATCGCTCGGCGACTCGTTCAGTATTTTCGGCGAGTTCAGCGCAACGGCCAAAGAGAGCGACTACGATTTCGGCGTTGAACGCCTCATCGTCAGGTACGATTTCTCGGACCGCTACAAATTGTCCGCTGGTCGCTATCACACACCGATTGGGTACTGGAACGCGAGTTTTCATCATGGCGCCTGGCTGCAGACGACCGTAAGCCGGCCCGAAATATCCCGGTTCGGGTCGAAGATCGTGCCGATACATTTTGTCGGCGCATTGCTCGAAGGTAACCTGCCCGCCGGACAACTCGGCCTCGACTACAAGGTCGGGCTGGGTAATGGCCGGCACACCAATATTGCGGCCGCTGGAGATGACCATGACATCAACAGCGACAAGGCCTGGATGGTGCAGCTCAACTCAAAACCCAAGCGCTTTTCAGCACTGAAGCTAGGCCTCGGCTATTACTCCGATGAGGTTCCTTTGTTTGACGGCACCGATGTGGAAGAAAGCACCGTATCTGCTTATGCGGTCTGGACCAAGGAGTCGCCTGAGGTCATTGTCGAGTACCTGCATTCGGAGCACCAACTGGTCACGGACAGCAGCGTATCGGGTGACGTTGATGCCTGGTATGCCCAGTTTGCCTATCGTCTGCCAGGGACGCGCAGCAAGTGGAAGCCCTACGCCAGGCTGGAGCGCATACGCGTCGATGACTCCGATCCCCTGCTCGGAGCGGAAGGCCTGGATTACGACGGCGGCATCCTGGGCGTTCGATTTGACTTCAATCCCTACGCGGCCCTGAAAGCTGAGTACCGCAATGAAGAGTTCGATAGTGCCGGCCGGGAGAATAATTTCCGGCTGCAGGTATCGTTCGTGCTGACCAAGCTGTAGATTGACTGATTATGCGTAGATATCGTCACAATTCGTCCGGCCTTCTGCTGCAGTTCGCCGTTGCTGCGACATTGTTGATGATGGCTGTAACGACGTATGCCGAGGAAGACTTGGTCGCAAGCCAGATCCCTGGCTCAGGCGCGATTGCAATCGTCGTGCACAAGGACCTGCCGGTCGATGACCTGAGCCTGGATAACCTGCGCAGCATATTCCTCGCCGATCAGCAGTTCTGGCCGGATAGAACCCGCATAACCTTGCTCGTGCGCGCTGCGCAATCGGAAGAACGTACCTTAATTCTCGATCGTATTTACGAGATGTCCGAAGCCCAGTTCCGCCAATACTGGATCGCCAAGATGTTCCGTGCCGAAGTACCTCGCGGGCCGAAAATTGTTCTTAGCGCCGGCATGGCGCTCGATCTCGTCGTTGCTATCCCGGGATCAATTTCGTTTACGCGTGCCGACACCGTGACCGACGCCGTCAAGATCGTCCGAGTGGATGGTTTGCTGCCCGGTGATGCGGGATATCCGCTTAAGTAATTTTCTTTAGCTCAGCGACTTCTGCTTCCAGCGCCTGCACGCGCTGCAGCAATTCGGCAACGGTCACCCTGTCACCGCTCGCTTTCGTTTCCTTCGCCTCGCTCACATGCGCCGCAATGTCCACTGCACCAGAGAACAGGTGCATATACTCTGAGTCCTTGCGACCCGCCGTACGTGGCAGCTTGACGAGCATCGGCTCGCCCTCGTGCTGAATCAGGCCGTTTATCGCCGTAATCACTTCATCATTGTCTGCAAATGTATGCAGGCGGCCACTGCGTGAGCGCAATTCCCCGGGCGTTTGCGGACCACGTAGCAGCAACAAGCAAACGATGGCGAGCTGGCCATCGTCGAACTGCAGGTTGCTATAACGCGAATTGCAGAAGCGCTGCGAGTATTTCTCGGTGCGGCTTTTGAAATTCTCGTCCGTACGCGTGAGATGCTTGGCCTCCAGCAGGCGAATCGTCTGCTGCACCTCGCCTGGTTGCATTGCCATCACAGGCTCGCGGGATGACTTCTGGTTGCACGCATTGGTCAGTGCATTCAGTGTCATCGGATACTGGTCCGGCGTGACGATGGATTTTTCGATCAGGCAGCCAACTACCCGGGCTTCTTTATCGCTCAGTTCTGGCAGCATCCGGCTACTTGTGCTTCATTGCCACGATGTTGTGGCGAGCACGCGAGCGACGGACATCGTCGAGGTTTTTCAGCGTCAACGTGTCGGTCACCTCGATCTTTTCTGCCATTGCCTGGCTTACGGCAGGTACGTTCTCAATTTTGAGCCGGTGCTGGCCCAGCGAGATGACGTCGTTATTTCGCAGGATTCGTTTTTGTGTCTCGACAGAATTCACTATTGTGCCGTTGGTGCTGTTCAGGTCAAGAAGCACCAGGCCGTTGGAATACATCTGGAACATGGCGTGCAACTTACTTACGTAGCGGTCCTTGACCACGATGTCGGCCATTTCGTCGCGGCCAATGACAGTTTCTCGTTTCGTCAGCGCGTACTCGGCCAGGGTCTCGCCTTCGCGCGTGATGATCACCCGCGGCGCGGAGCGCGTATCCTTTAACTCTTCCGTCCTGGCCATAGCCTCGAGGGCGTAGTCGTTCAGGCGCCCCGGCCAACCCCGTGACAATTCGTGCAGGCGTTCGCAGACATCTATCGAGAAAACTTCTTCGCTGCGTTCTCCACCCGCCGCGATCATTCGCGTGCGCAGGTAAATAACGGATTCCTGTGGACTTAGTGGGTTCAGTGCAAAAACTGCCGGATGGCGCCGTTCAAGATTGCGCATGCTGTGATTGCTGGCCAGATCCGCCAATCGTTCTTTGCCTGTGAGGATGATGCGCAACGCAAAGCGTCCCTTCTCATCGAGTGCGGCGAGCCAGTTGAGGAGGCTCAAGGTACTCGAGCCCAATCGGTCAGCATTGTCGACAATCAGGATTGGAGCCTGCCCTGTGCGCGCTTGCTGTGACAGGTAGTTGCCAAGTATCTGCAGCATTTGCTCGTCGTGCTGCGGAATGACGTCGACGCCATATTGTCTGAGCATGCCGCTAACAAGCTGACGGGTCGAAGCACGGCCCCCGTCAAAGAGTGCAATCGGGGCCTCCCGCTTCGACCAGGCAAGCTGCTCGCCGATGATCGTGCTCTTGCCTGCGCCTCGCGGCCCTTGCAACAGCGCAATGCCATTCGTTTGGTGCATAGCGGCAGACAGGAAGCGCGAGGCATCCCGGTGAGATTCGTAAGCGACGATGAGGCTGCTGTCGGCGTCTTGCCCGAATGCCTTACTGCCTAATGAGGACCCGTGTACTGACATTGCTCTCTTTTATTGTTGTTATGGGCCACATTATCGCGCTTAAGCAAGCCGCCGCGTGGCCGAGATTCCATAATAACAGGTGTTTTGCCTAGTTTTTGCGGCTGCAAAGTGGTCCTGGCGCAGATAGCGTGTTTCGTCCCGACAATCATCTAACCAGGGAGGGAACGATGAACCGGATAATCATTGTAATCACGGCACTGGCTGCCGCCATGGCCCACACCATCTACGTCAATACTGACGAGCCTTCTGCTCCACTCGAGCCGGCGTCAGCCATTGCGGAACCGGGCCTCAGCCCGATCATCCCGGATGCCACGCCCGAGCCTGAGCAAATCGCCGATGCCGACAATGGCACCGAGCTCGTACTTGGCATTCGTGTGCGCAAAGACCGCAAGTGCACAGTCGAACTCAAAGACTATGTCACGCCCGACGGCAGGATGTTCTCTGCGTATACCTGCACGCCGAACGAGCCCAGACCAGCGCATCCCTATGCTCACTATGACAACGAAACACTTGCCAGCATGTCCTGGTCCGATGCCGAAGCGGCTGCATTACTTGGCCAACGCCTCATCGACCAGGATACGGGTCGTTCCTACGAATTACTCATTCGCGCGACTGCACTCGACGGCGACACGAGGCACATAGCGTGGCTCGCGGACATGGCATTCAACCCCACGGCGGTTAACGGCGAGCCACATGTCGCCAACCTCGAAAGCCGTTACAAACTTGCTGAACTCAATGCACGCCTCGGCAGCGATCCAGTTCTTCCCAGGATCCTGAAGCGCGAACTCGCCAACGCGGGCATTAGCAAGGACAGGTTCTCCGAACTCGATGCGCGAGCGGATGCTCTGCTTCGCGTGATGCAGGACATACAACGTGATGTGTTTGGGGAAGTCAGGATTGGAGGGCAGAACGATGTATAAGCTATTGGCTGCCTTACTCTTGATCTCACCACTGGTTTCAGAAATCAGTCTTGCTCAACTCGGCGCCACGGAAAACTACTGCGAACGATGCCGCAACCCTTATGAGCATCCCGACGACTACGTCAATTTCGCGTATGACCAGATTTACGGCGATGACGGCTGGATGGACTTCGATCAGGCTGACGATTTCTACATCACCAACCCGGATGGGTTTGTGGTCTACGTCGATGTCGATTTCGTCATGCAGGGTCTCGAGCTCTTCGGATTGACAGTGCCCATGTGGCCCACGAACGTTATTCAAATTTCTTTAGCCCTGCCTAATGGCAACATCTACACGACGCAGCGCAGCGTCTTTCATCGAACACTGCCTGTACCGACATCGCAAGACTCCGCGCCCGGCGGCCCCACTGAAGGTGGCGACGAAGGTAGCGACGAAGGAGTAGACGACCCGGAAGATGATGATGAAGAGTGGGAACTACCCGAAATCGAGCGTAACGGGATAGTCAACATTGAGGATCCCGACGAGAACGGAGACTTTCTGGATACTGACTGGTGTGAGGAGTGCTGACCCCTGAATTCGATTTTGTTGCTAATCAGGCGTTTCCAACGTCACGACCATTATAGAGACAACGGGCCCTCCTGGTAACAGGAGGGCCCTTTTTTTTGCCTAAGAGCTGTAACTTTTGTCGCCGCACCCGGCTATAACGGTCATGGATATTCAAATTCTCCTGACTTTAGCGACACTCCTTGTTAGCGGTGGAGATCGGGTAATCAACGATGCCGCCTGGCGCGCCGACATCACCGAAACCGCCGAGACGATCCGCGAACACCACCCTCGCCCCTTTCGTGAGATCAGCGCGGAAGACTTTGACCAGGCCCTCGAGGTGCTGCTTCGCGATGTACCCGACCTGACCGACAAGGAAATCGTTGTTCGGCTGGCCGCACTCGTCGCGCTAATCGATGATGGACATACGCGCCTTTCCATTCCGCGCCAGCATCCGGAAATTGGCCTGGAGTTTGGGCACACAACCACAACCGCTCCAGAGTTCGAAGCTCTGGCATTTCGCCAGTTACCGATCGCGTTCGAGAAATTCGAGGATGGCGTTTTTATTATTGCCGCTAGCGCAGAGCACGCCGAACTGATCGGCCAGGAGGTCACCGCGGTTGACGGCATGCCGATCGACGATGCACTCGCGACGGTGCAGGCCATCACATTCTCCGAAAACAGCCAGCTTGACGCACTGATGGGCGTCGATCGGCTGACTCTGCCGGAAGCGCTGGTGGCGCTTGGCATCAGTGAGTCGGCCGAGTCGGTGACCCTGGACCTGGGTGACGGCGGTAGATCTACACTCAAGCCTTTACCGGGCAGCCAATACGATTGGGTTACTTCCTTCAGCGTTGGATCGCTGCCTTTGCGGCTCGAGAACCCGGAGGAGAAGTTCTGGGCCAAACACATCGCCGATGGCAATTTCGTCTACATGCAGATGGACGAGATCACAGACGGCGACATCCCCCTTGCCGAATTCGTAGAAAATACGCTTGCGCAGGCAGAAGAAAATGACGCGAA
>Ga0070722_10000384_pt1 | contig 11189 bp, 7 predicted proteins | sample tdAd001_FD_67276 | JGI IMG/M metagenome (GOLD analysis project Ga0070722, IMG submission 67276) | Marine sediment microbial communities from the Atlantic coast under amendment with organic carbon and nitrate - tdAd00.1 | ecosystem: Environmental > Aquatic > Marine > Coastal > Sediment | place...
CGGCTGTTTACCCGTGAGCTTCATAAATAACAGGGCAGTTTTCAACGCAACTGCCGCACCCGGTGCAAAGATCCATGTTGATACTGCGCGCGTGCTTTCTGACTTTAACCTTGAAATTACCCTCCTCGCCGGAAACACTCTCTAATGCCGAGAGGGTGAGTAGTTCAATGTTGATGTGCCGGCCGACCTCGACCAGTTTGGGTGAAATAATTCACATGGCACAGTCATTGGTGGGAAAGGTCTTGTCAAGCTGCGACATCATCCCGCCAATGGAACCTGACTGTTCAACAAGGTAGACATAATAACCGGAATCGGCCAGATCCAGCGCGGCCTGCATTCCGGCAATTCCACCGCCGACCACCATCACGGCACCTGTTTTTTTATTCGGCATTTTCTTCCCCTGATTCTAAAAAAGATGTGAGATCGCTGATATTGAGCTGGTTCATATGTATCCCCAAAATCTTTTCGTCAAGACCCATACTCAGTCCGAGCAGTTGCGGATAAAGCACGGAGGCAAGCGGGTCATTACCATTTTGGGAGATAATCATTTTCTGAACTACATCAAATTGTAAATGACAGTACGGACAGGCCGAACACAGATAATCAGCGCTTACCTTCTTTGCGTCTTCAAGTTTTTTCCGGGTTAAGTTCATCGAAAGGTCATCATTAATACCCAGCACCGGAGCGCCGCAGCATTCCAGCTTTCTGTTCCAGTCGACACTTTTTGCGCCTGTCACCTCTACCAGTTTATCAAAGATTGTCGGGGCAACGGGATCGTCGAACCGCGTGATCTTGCTTGGACGCAAGGCATGGCATCCATAATGGGGCGCGATTTTAAAATTTTTGTATTGCCTGGATATGTTGTTTTTCAAAGTGTCCAAGCCAACATCGTGATACAACACGGAAAGAAAGTGCTTGATCTGAGTCTTTCCGGTATATTTTAGACCTCTTTGAGCCAGCAATCGGTTGACTTCTTCCTGCAGATTTCCTTGTTCTTTCAATACATGTTCCGCTTCTTTAAGACTGCCGAAGCAACATTTACAAAGGACCATTATATCGAGATTTTCTTTTTCAGCCAGGCTCAGGTTAACAGCCGAAGAAAGGAGAAACGCCTTTTGGTCCGCATTGCGCATGGGATATCCGCAGCAATTAAATTCTCGAATATCAACCAGTTGAACACCCACCTGCTTTAAAACCGCCCGGGCGGAAGTATCATACTGTTCGACCCTGGCGGGTATGTTACAGCCCAAGAATAATGCAAATTTCATTATGGTTTTCCTACCCTTTACGATTTGATATCAAACGGTTTAATCACCCAAATGCGTGATTAAACCGGCAAGCTGCTCAGACGGCTTCCGTATCCACCGATAATTGGTCGGCAGTCCTTTCTGCTTTTTTGACGGCAAGGTTTTTTAACAGAAATAAAAGATCCGTAACCTGCACTGTCTGGGGACAATGTTCCTGGCACTGATAACAGGTTACACAATCCCAAAGCATCCTCGGGCCGGAGGCCATTTCCACCAGACCAAGACCAAGACAGTTCATGATTTGATGGGGCAACAGCCCCAATGTTTCCAAAGGATTTTCATGCTCGGTTACAACAGGGCAGACGGTGGTGCAAGTCTGACAGCCGAAACAGTAAGAAAAAGTGCCGGCGCTCGGTAGTTGGTTAAGTTGGAAGATTTCTCTGTCCTTAAAAGAAATCGGCGTGCTTTGATCCATCACCTGTTCAAACTTGCCGGCAACCGCCCGGTTGGCATCCGCAACCGGCCCGGCATAATCTTCTGTAGATATATTTTCCCGATTCAGGCCCCGGTAAAAAGAAAACGGCGAAAGTACTAAAGGCTCGGGATGTCCTTTTTGAACCAGGCCCTCTCTCACATTGAACCACAGGTCTCTGAGATTGATCCCCGCAGGGCAAACTACGGTGCAGCGATCACAGTTGGTGCAAAGGTACACCCCTTCCTGGATGGCCTGTAACTGTTTCTGGCTGAGGGCTTTGCCGGAAGCCAATGTCTTTAGAAATGTCATTTTTTCCGCCGGCAGAATGTACTCATTGCCCAGGGCATCAAAAGCCGCTGCAGCAGAACATCGAAGGCTGCAGGTGCAGCAATGCATACAGGCGTCCAGCTCCATGACCTGCCGTGTCGCAATATTTGCCGGGTCTGATGTTTCCTTATCCATGACTGCGTTGGCAAGCAGGCTAACGGGGGTGGAAAAAATATGGAACATTTTACTGAACGGCAGATAGGCTAAACCGATAAAGCAAGCCAAAAAATGAAGATAATACAGAACAGTAGAACCTCCAACCCCATCCAGTGTCAACGAAATCGGTTTTAAGATATTGGCAGCCACATACCCGGTAAACGCCCATTGATTTGGAGAATGGCAGTCCACACAACTCGCGTCGTGAAGATCCTGCCCCATTTCCAAAACCTCTTCATCGAAAGGACCCTTTACATTGGGGGAAACCACGTCAAAGTTCTGAACCCAGTAGCTTTCAAGCGCCTCTAATTCCGATTCTTCCTCCAAATCCGCATAGTCTTCCACCATACCCTGATACTCGGAGTAAGACGTAATTTTTGCCCCTTCCAAAACTACCCCTGAAACAAGTATGACAGCCAGAATAATGATCGCATAATGGTCCATGGCGTTGGTTTTAAGACGGGGCACCTTGAGGATGAATCGTCGATAAATGGCAATGCCGACGCCCGCAATAACCATAAGACCGAAAAGATCTCTCAGGAAAAAATAGGGGTTTATGGTGGAATAATACTCACTGAACAGTTTGGCGGTGACAATCTCATCAAGGGCGTGCATCAACAATAGCAGCATAAAACCGCTATATATAAGCATATGCATCAACCAACGAAGAAAATCTTCCTTAATAATCCTGTGCTGCAGCAGTACATCAAGGAAAAATACCTTGATCAGGGTCACAATCTTGGCACTGAAAATGACGCCTGCGATCCCTTTGACAGCCGCAGAGACTCGCTGGGAGGTTGAAATTTCTTTTGCCGAAATGCCGATTGAACGTGAAAACCAGGTCGATATTTTGTAAATCAGGCCAAAGGTGAAGATGGCTAGGGAGATATAAAGAAGCAGATTAAATACCATACCATAAAACTCCTTGTACCAGGCCTCTATCAGTTATTCCGTTGGTAGGCCGGTTGGTCATAAAAGAAACTGTTATTTTGGGGGATATATCCCCTTTCAACTTTTATTCTTTTGCCAACGGATTAAACGCTTAGTGCGCTCTTGATTTGGGCGTAAAGCTGATTGTTATTAAAGCCCATCAGTGTCGGCGCCTCGGACGGGCATACCGCCGCACAGGCGCCACAACCTTTGCACAGGGCCGGGTTCACTTCGGCTACAAATTTTTGTTTGTCAAAAATGATGGCTTGATAGGGACAGACATTAATGCACCCCAAACATCCTGAACACAGTTCGGCGATAATATCAGAGACAATGCCTCCCACCTGGATGGTTTCCATGGCCAGAACCGTTAAAGCTCTGGAAGCGGCAGCTTGGGCCTGGGCAATACTTTCCTCGATCGGTTTTGGATAGTGAGCCATGCCGCAGAGGAAAATGCCGTCATTGGAGAAATCGACCGGTCTCAATTTTTGATGAGCTTCCAGGAGCCATCCGTTTGTATCCAGAGGTACCTTGAAAAGCTGGGCCAATACCTGGTCCCGGTGAGAGACAATGGCGGCTGCCAAGCAGAGAACATCAGCTTTTACGGCTAATTTTCGGTTCAAGATCCGGTCTGTAAACTCTACAATCACCTGATCGCCGTCAGGCGTGACCACCGGCTTTTCATCCGGTTCATAAGTAAAAAAGAGCACTCCTGCAGCCCTGGCCTCATGATAGAGACTTTCTTTTTTTCCATATGTTCTAATATCCCGATAAAGGACAAAGACATTCGTATCAGGGTTTTTATGCTTAAAATCGATGGCACTTTTTACGGAATGGGAGCAGCACACCTTTGAACAATAGGGTCGCTCATCATCTCTCGATCCGACACACTGGATGAAAACCACATTATTTGCCTGCTCGATTTTGGGATCGTTATTGCGAAAAAGATCGTCGAGTTCCAGGTGAGTCACGACAGCATCGTGCGTTCCGTAAAGATATTCATCGGGTTTGTACTCTTTAGCGCCGGTTGCGATAATGGCCACACCATGCTCGACGGTATTTGTTGATGCGCCGTTACGCAGCTCGGTTTTAAAATTACCGATAAAACCTTCTACGCTCGTTATCGTCGTGCCGGAATGGATGGAAATTTGATCATTTGATTCAACGGCATTCACCAGTTCTTTTACAAAAGAGCCGATGTCTTCGTTTTTATGTGTTTTGCTCAACATTAGCGCGTTACCGCCAAGAGATTCAGACTTTTCCACAAGATCGACAGGATACCCTTGGTGTGCCAGAGAAACGGCGGCTGTCATTCCGGCAATCCCGCCGCCCACTACCAGAGCCGAATGGGTAATGGGAAGATCGGATTGTTGTAACGGTGATAAAAGATTGGTTTTTGCCACAGCCATGCGTACAAGGTCTTTGGCCTTTTCGGTGGCCGCGTCCGGGTCGTTTGCATGTACCCAGGAGTCGTGGTTTCTGATATTAGCCATTTCAAATAGATACTTGTTCAGTCCGGCATTGATTAGCGTTTCCTGGAACAGCGGCTCATGGGTCTTTGGTGTACAGGCTGCAACAACCACACGATTTAGCCCTTTTTGCGAAATGATATCCGTCATTTTTTCCTGGGTATCCTGGGAGCAGCTAAACAGGTTCTCTTCCACGTACGCCACATTGGGCAGAGTCCTGACATATTCGGCAACTTCCGGAACCCTGACAACGCCTCCGATGTTAATGCCGCAGTTGCATACAAAGACCCCGATTTTCGGAGGTTCTCCGGTGACATCTCTTTCCGGCGGCAACTCAAGCGTTTGGGTCTGGGTGTTGCGCGCGGCGGCCAGGTCTTCCGTTGCTGCACAGGCTGAAGCGCTGGCTTCCATGACCGAATAGGGGATATCTTTGGGACCGCTAAAGACTCCGCAGGCATAGATTCCTTCTACAGATGTAGACACAGGATTGAAGGTGTCTGTCCGGGTAAAGTTGGAGTCATCCAGATCAATGCCGATTCGTTTGGCAAGATCGGCGACCTCCGGATTCGTCTCCAGGCCGACGGAGAGGACGAACATATCAAAGACTTCTTCCTTGATTGTACCGTCATCCTGGATATAGCGTACCATAATATCATCGGTGCCGGAAACAGGATCTATGGTGTGTATCCGGGAGCGGACAAACCTGACGCCGCTTTTTTTGGCATTTTCATAATAACTGTCGAAATCTTTGCCGTGGGTGCGCATATCCATATAAAAAACAGCGCAATCGAGCGGGTCACTGCTGTGTTCCACGGCAATGACGGTCTGCTTGATGGCATACATACAGCATACTGACGAACAGTAGCTGTTGTCGCAGCGATTAAGGTCTCTGGAACCGACGCACTGCAGCCAGCCAATCTTTTTGGGTTCCTTCTTATCCGAAGGTCTGACAAGATGGCCCATATAGGGTCCGGTTGCAGAAAGTATCCTTTCAAATTCAAGAGAGGTTACCACATTTGGCAGGTTGCTATAGCCGTAAGTGTCAAACCGGCTGGGATCAAAAGCTTGGAATCCGGGTGCCAGGATGATGGACCCGACGTTCAGTTCGATGGTTTGATCTTCCTGGGCATAGTTGATGGCATCGACCGCACAAAACTCGGCGCATATCTTGCATTCGCCGGTTTTGAAATGCACACATTTTGTCCGGTCAATAACCGGAATGTTCGGTACCGCCTGAGCATAAGGAACATAGATCGGTCTGCGACTGGCAAGTCCGGCATCATATTCTGAAGGGATCGGTTCAACCGCATGTTTGGTAATATCTTCAAGCTTGATATGACCCGTGGGACACACCCCAACACAAGCACCGCAGCCCAAACAGGCTTCGGTCTGAACATCAAAGGGTGTTTCCACTTTCATGTCGACGCCACGACCGGTCATACCGATGGCACTGTTTCCCATCCTTTCACAGATGCGGGTGCAAAGCCCGCAAAGGATGCAGGTGTCATCCAATAGTGAAAAGCGCGGTTCCTCAATGCCGTATTGTGTTGCCAGTTCCTTAATGACGGGCACCTCCGGACAGCGGGCAAGCAATAATTCCAAAATCAGTTTACGACCCTCGTGAACCACTTCGGTGTCCGTTTGGACTTCCATGCCTTCCCATATGGGATAGTTGCAGGCGGTCACAAATCTCGACCAGCGGCCATGAGAAACCAGTACGGTGCACAAACGGCACAACCCGGCAGGCTCAAGGGCCTTGTGGTGACACAGGGTCGGAATCTCGACACCGTGTTTCTCAGCAACCTGAAGAATATACTGTCCTTCTTCTCCCTGAACTTCTTTACCGTTAAGCTTAAAAGTAATCATGGATTTTAACCTTCTTGTATCCTTAATTTATTTAATTAGGATGGCATCAAATTGACAGGCATAATAACAGATACTGCACTTAATACACTTTTCCTGGTCTATTCGACGTGGATCCATACCTTCGGCAGTAATGGCTCCCTGCGGACACTTCCTGTAGCAGGCGCCGCAATTCAGACACCTTTGGGTTTCTCTCCTGGCTTCTTCCGCGCTGAAGGCCAGGTTGGCCTCTTCGAAGTTAGACCTCCGCCTTACTGGGTCCGAAGTGGGCGTAGACGCCCTCCTGGCGGCCGGCACGGTCTCAACTACCTTGGACCAGTCGTCTATCCGGATCCCATCGTCCTCCCACTCGCTGGGAAGTCCCTCTCCCTTCAGGTAGGCTGTGATGTAATACGCCGCCGTTTTGCCGGCTTCCACCGCCTCAATCACTGTTGCCGGACCGGTGACTGCGTCTCCGCCAGCGAAGACCCCCTCCCGGTTCGTCATCATGTTGGCCGGGTTTATCTCCAAAAGGTTCCATTTGGAGACCTCTACGCCACTACTCCCGTCGATAAACGAGAGGTCCGGCTCCTGACCGATGGCCGGAACGATATGGTCGCATTCTATGAAGAATTCGGATCCCTCAATGGGAACGGGCCTCCTCCGGCCTGTGGAGTCGGATTCTGTCAGGTGCGTACGGATGCATTTGAGACCCTTGAGCTTTCCATCCTCCCCCTCGATAGCCAAAGGCGCTGCAAGGAAGTGAATCTGAACCCCCTCCTCTACGGCCTGGTCTATCTCATGCGCGTCGGCCAGCATTTCGTTCTGGGTGCGGCGATATACAATGTGGGACTCACCGGCACCCATCCTAAGAGCGGTGCGGGCGCAGTCTATGGCGGAGTACCCTCCTCCGATGGTAACCACATTGCCGTTCAACGCCTTCACCAGACCCAGGTTAACCTCCCTCAGAAAGAGGACGCAGTCCTTAACGGTGGGATACTTGTCTTCGCCGGGGATGCTGAGCTTTAAGCCCTTGTGAGCCCCCACGCCGATAAAGACGGCCTTGTAGCCGTGCTGTAGAAGCTTCTCTATCCCGAAGTTCCTATCTATGGGTGAATTAACCTTTACCTCCACACCAAGGCGCTCCACCGCGGCGATCTCGGCGTCGAGAACATCCCTTGGCAGACGGTAGGAAGGTATTCCGGTCCTCAACATTCCGCCTGTTACAGGCAGGGCCTCGAAGACGGTGGAACGGTATCCCTCCAGGGCCAGGAAGTAGGCGCAGGAGAGCCCGGCAGGACCCGAGCCGATGATGGCCACCTTTTCGTCCCTGTACTCGATTTCGGGGACAGGCAATGAGCCGATGTCCACCTGGTCCGCCGCGAAACGCTTCAGCTCACAGATGGCTATAGCCTCGTCCACATCCGCCCTGTGACAGGAAGCCTCGCACGGATGGGTGCATACCCTCCCCAGAATACCGGGGAACGGCAACTCTTCCCGGATTAGTTCAACGGCTTCTTTGTACTTACCATCCTCTATCAGGTTTACGTAACCGTGTGCATCTACCCCCACCGGGCATGCCATTTTACAGGGAGGCTGGCAGGCGTTGCAGGTCTCTTGATCAATTTCATAGTGAAACAGCTCCTTACAAACGCCTGCCGGGCACTTCTTATCCCTTATGTGGGCATCGTACTCATCCCGGAAATAAAGAATAGTGGTCAGGACGGGATTTGGAGCAGAGGTTCCCAGGCCGCAAAGGGAAAACTTCTGGACCATGGCTCCCAGTTCTTCCAAAAGCTCGACATCGCCTTCCTTGCCGTTACCTGCGCAGATATCGGTTAAGATCTCCAGCATGACCCTGATCCCTTCACGGCAAGGATTACATTGTCCGCAGGACTCCTCCTGGAGGAAATCCAGAAAATAGCGGGCCAAATCCACCATGCAGGTGTCCTGGTCCATAACGATCATTCCGCCCGATCCCATCATGGAGCCCACTTTGGTCAGCTCATCAAAATCGACACCCAAATTTAAAAACTGTTCTGGAATACAACCGCCTGAAGGACCTCCGGTTTGAACCGCTTTGAATTTTTTCTTTCCGGGAATACCGCCGCCGATATCAAAAACAATATCCTTGAGCGAAACCCCCATGGGCACTTCCACCAACCCGGTATTCTTTATCTTGCCCACCAGGCTAAACACTTTTGTGCCTTTGCTGTGCTTGGTACCCATCTCGGCGTAACTCTTGGCACCCTTTAGAAAAATCGCCGGGACATTGGCGTAGGTTTCCACATTGTTCAGGTTGGAAGGGCTCTGTCTGAATCCTTTTTCAACGGTATGCACGTATTTTGCTCTGGGTCGGCCCACCTGACCTTCCAGAGAAGCCATTAATGCGGTCGATTCACCGCAAACAAAAGCCCCGGCTCCGGTGGAAATTTTAACGTTAAAACTAAAATCAGATCCTGCGATATTGTCACCGATCAGACCGTGTTTCTCAGCCGCCTTGATGGCGGTTACCAAACGTTTGACAGCCAAAGGATATTCGTTGCGGACATAAATAAAGCCTTGATTCGACCCGATGGCCAAGGCTGCAATCAACATGCCCTCTAACACACTGTGGGGGTCCCCTTCTAAAATGCTGCGGTCCATGTAGGCTCCGGGGTCGCCTTCATCAGCGTTGCAGATGACATATCTGTCGCCGTCGTGCTTGGCACACGTTGCCCATTTTACACCGGCCGGAAAACCGCCGCCACCGCGACCCCTTAACCCGGATTCTTTGACCGCCTCTATTATTTCTTTGGGCTGCATATCAGTAAGCACCTTGATGAAAGCAAAATAACCTTCTTTGGCAATGTACTCTTCAATGCTGTCCGGATCGAGATAACCGCAATTTCTTAGCGCAATTTTGACCTGTTTGTTGTAAAAGGGAATGTCTTCCAAAAAAGGGATTTTTTCCAACGGCGTTACATCGGCAAGCGGATTTTCAATATCGTCTTCCAATAGTGAACGAGGATCGCGCATCTGGCCCAGAACCAACTTTTTTTTGAAATTGCCTTCTTTATAGTCTTGAATTGTATCTATAATTTTGTCCTCGGTAATTTTCTTATAAAGCACGCGCGGCTTGCCGGCGCCAAATATCTCAACCAGCGGCTCTAGTTCACAGAAACCAAGACAGCCGGTTTGGTTAAGGCTGACACCATTACCCTCCGGAAATTCTTTTATCGCCGCTTCCAGTGATGCCTTAGCGCCGGCTGCGATACCGCATGAAGCCATCCCGATGTTAACCTTAATAGCTTCCGGGTAGTACAGCTTTTTCTTAAATTCTTGGCTAATAGCTTCCAGATCTTTGATGGACTCGATTTTCATGGTTCCTGCCTCGTGTTATGTTTTATTCGTATTGATCTAAAATTTTATCAACCTGGTCAGAAGATATGTGACCATGCATGTCTTCGTTGATTTTGACCACCGGACCAAGGCTGCAACAACCGATGCAACGCACCGTTTCGAGGGTATAGCGCTGGTCTTCTGTTGTCTCCCTATCGCCGATGTCCAGGGCGTCCACTATTCTTTCGCGAACGCGTTCACCCCCCCTGACATGGCAGGCCGTACCCAGACAGATCGAGATAATGTTCCTGCCTCTGGGCTCAAGACTGAAGGTGCTGTAAAAAGTTGCCACACCATAAATCTGGCTTAGGGGAACACCTATTTTAGTTGAAAGATAGGTAAGGGCCAGCCGGGGAAGATAGTTATAACGCCTTTGGATCGCCTGAATGATCATTATCAGATTTTCTTGATCATTGCTAAACTCTTCTTCGATTATATTATCCAGTTCCATATAATCGATTTCTACTTCTACGACTTGAACTTTTTCTGACAGGCCTACTTCGCTCATATCCTTAACTCCTTATAATAAAAGCTGATATTTGCATAAAGTTGGTTATAATTTTTATTGGCTACTGAAAACCGGTGTGTTCACGACAGGGCAGTTCTCAATGCAGATGCCACATCCCGTACAAAGATCCATATCAATACTGCGTGCGCGTTTTTTAACTTTAACGGTAAAATTTCCGGAAGATCCCTCCACAGATTCAAGATCTGCATAGGTAATAATTTCGATGTTTAAGTGCCGGCCGACCTCGACCAGTTTGGGTGAGATAATTCACATAGCGCAGTCATTGGTGGGAAAGGTTTTGTCCAGTTGCGCCATAACCCCTCCGATGGACGGGGATTTTTCAAGAAGATAAACGTAATAGCCAGAGTTGGCCAAATCCAGAGCGGATTGCATTCCGGCAATCCCGCCACCCACAACCAGTACAGTTCCGATTACATCCTTAGACATAGCTTTACTCTCCTGATAAAGTTGATGAACAAATCCGGGGTATTTGCCCTAATATCCTGTTTTTTGCTTGGTTGACATTGAAACAATAGATTTAACTATATGGTGTTCAAAATCTTGTCAATAAAATTTTAATGTTCGTTTAAATGTGCTAATAAACGGTTGCTTGAGTTCTTCAATATGGTGGAAAAGCAACACCTTCATGGTACATGTTCAAAACATATTCAGGATCTGTTATGAAGACCACCTCTTCATTTTTTAATCCTCGTAAGGGGTTCTGCCGTCTTCAAATGTTTTTTCTTTAAATTTGATAAACAATTTGATATGTTCTGTTAGGTCAGAATCAGAAGGAGATAGTAAATCATTTCCTGGGGGGGACAACCATGGAACATAAAGACTCCGACTCTACG
>Ga0070722_10000386_pt1 | contig 11174 bp, 9 predicted proteins | sample tdAd001_FD_67276 | JGI IMG/M metagenome (GOLD analysis project Ga0070722, IMG submission 67276) | Marine sediment microbial communities from the Atlantic coast under amendment with organic carbon and nitrate - tdAd00.1 | ecosystem: Environmental > Aquatic > Marine > Coastal > Sediment | place...
ATGCTCGACGCCTACGCCAGCATCGGTATGCCAATCGGCTATAGCCACTGGTCTTTTGGCAAGCATTTTATTCGCAACGAACAACAGTACCGTCGTGGTCATATGGGCCTCGCTTATGAAATCGTGATCAATTCAAATCCGTGCATCGCCTACTTGATGGAAGAAAATACGATGATGATGCAGGCGCTGGTGATCGCGCATGCCAGTTTCGGGCATAACTCGTTTTTCAAGGGCAACTATCTGTTTCAGACCTGGACCGATGCCGAGGCGATAATCGATTACCTGGTGTTTGCCAGGCGCTATATCAGCGAATGCGAGGAACGTTACGGCATCGAAGAGGTCGAGAATCTGCTCGATTCCTGTCATGCCCTGCAAAATCATGGTGTCGATCGTTACAAGCGACCCAACCCGATATCGATGCGTGAAGAAAAGGACCGCCTCAAGGAACGAGAAGCTTACCTGCAATCACAGGTGAATGACCTGTGGCTTAAAACCGTGCCGCAAAAAGAGGCCGAAGAGGAAGACCGCACGCAGCCTAATTTCCCGTTAGAGCCACAGGAAAATATCCTTTACTTTGTTGAAAAGAATGCGCCACTGCTCGAGCCCTGGCAGCGCGAAGTGGTGCGTATCGTGCGCAAGATAGGGCAGTACTTTTATCCACAACGCCAGACCCAGGTGATGAATGAGGGCTGGGCCTGTTTCTGGCACTATCATTTATTGAACGAGTTGTATGATCGGGGCAAGGTTACCGATGGCTTCATGCTCGAATTCCTGCAAAGTCATACCAACGTGGTGGCGCAACCGGAATTCGATAGTGAATATTTCACCGGTATCAACCCTTATGCGCTGGGTTACGCGATGATGACCGATATCAAGCGAATTTGTGTTGATCCGGATGACGAAGATCGCAGATGGTTTCCCGACATCGCCGGTTCAGACTGGCAGCAAACACTCGATTTTGCGATGCGCAATTTCAAGGATGAAAGCTTTATCTCGCAGTTCCTGTCACCGCGACTGATTCGTGAGTTCAAGTTGTTTTCGATTCTTGATGATGAGCAGCAAAACGAGCTTGAAGTAACGTCGATTCACAACGATGCCGGGTATCAATATATCCGTCAGGCGCTATCCAATCAGTATAACCTGAGTATGAACGAGCCCAACATCCAGGTTTACAATGTCGATATCAGGGGTGATCGTACGCTTACGTTGCGACACGTACCGCACAATAATGTGCCCCTGGCCGATACCCGCGAGCAGGTGTTGAAACATTTGCGTCGGCTCTGGGGGTTCGACGTCAAACTGGAAACGCTCGATGCCGAGGGGCAGGTAAAAAGTACCGAGGAGTGCTCGACCTGAAACACTTCAACCGCCCTTGATCGGGGGCAGCAATACTATGTCGTCATCGGCCTGAACCAGGGTTTCGGCGTAAGCCTCTCGTAAAACCTTCTCATCGTTCAGGATGACGAGGTAAGGTTTATCGGCTGGAATCGGAATGCGCTGTAACAGGGTTTCCAGGCTGGCACCGTCATCGATGCCAATTTTGCATTTGTTGAAGGAACTGCCGGCGGGCAGAAAATGACGCAGCCCGCCAAACAGGGTAACCGAAATTTCCATTAAACAAGTGTCAGCTCAAACCCAGCCGTTTCATGGTGTCACTGGTGGGTACGCCTTCCGCATCCCAGCCATTATGCTGGTAGTACTCGGGCAGCATGTCGTCCAGGCGACACACCAGGCCTTTGCCGGTACCAACGTCGGCTGGTTCTTCAAGGATACGCTTTGGCAGAGTATCGTCTTGCCGGGTTAAACCGGCTTTCAGATTGAACAGTTTTTCCAGGTTCCAGATGCGTTCGCCGGTTTCGTTCATGCGCGCTTCGCTGCTCCAGTCGCTATCGCAGGCAGCGTCGACCAGTTCACGATAATCTTCCAGCCCCCAGCCGCAACCGCCAGGGAACAGGCATAAACCACTGGAATCCAGGAAAGCTGTAACCCGCTGCGTCTCGGCGACGATCTGGGCCTTACCCTCGATTTCGGTAGTTTCGAAATCACTTTCATAGGGGTCGGCGCGCAGGTGGCATGCACCCCGGTTGCTGGTCGCGTAGGCAAGGCCCATACCCTGCATCGAGCGCCCATCATAGGCCGCGAATTCCTGCCCCTTGACTGTCATCGACAGATCCGGATGCCCATATTTCTCACAGAGTCGTTTCGAACCCAGCGCAATATCCGCGCCGAAGCCTTCACCCTTGCCGGTAAGCTCTGCAATTTCACAAAGTGCTTCTGCCGAACCAAACTCAAGCTTGATGCCTCCGGTGGTTTTTTCATCGATAGCACCAATGTCATACAACTCCATCGCAGCCGCGATCGAACCGCCCAGCGAAATCGGGTCCATACCAAATTCATTGCAGAGGAAACCGGCGAAGGTGGCGGCATCGATGTCATCGACCCCGACCGCAGAACCAAGCGCGTAGGCAGATTCGTACTCGAGCCCTCCGGAGGCGCCATGATACTCGGGGCGATCTTTAACCGAGAAATGCGTGGGATCAATTTTACAAATGCGTCCGCAGCCGATGGTGCAGCCAAAGCAGGCGCCGTTGGTGACGATATTAGTGTGACCGTTCACATTCGGCGTGTGCATCGCTTCCGGGTTCAGTTTTTCCGCACCTTCGAAGCTCACGCTGCGATTGTTGCGCGTCGGCAGGCTGCCGAAACGATTAGTGACATCGATCATTGCCAGCGTGCCGTCACGCGACATGCCGTCACGGTCATCCAGGCGCGCGTTGACTTCCCTGACCTTGTCGAAAAACGCTTTTGGATCCTTGTTGCGCACGCCCGTGGTGCCGCGCACGGCTATGGTCTTGATTTTCTTCGCGCCCATGACTGCTCCGACCCCGGAGCGGCCCGCTGCGCGGTGCTTGTCATTGACCACGCAGGCATAGCGGCACAGGGTTTCGCCGGCCTGGCCGATACCGGCAAAGCGCATTAGTGGATCGCTGTATTTCTGCGCCAGAATATCTTCGGTTTGCCAGACAGTTTTGCCCCAGAGATCACTGGCGTCACAAATTTCTACCTTGTCGTCTTCGATGTGCAGGTAAACCGGATGCTCGGATTCACCTTCGATAATGAGCATGTCGTAACCGGCGTTTTTCAGCTCGCCACCGAACTTGCCACCGGAATTGGAGCAGGCGATGGCGCCTGTTAGAGGTCCCTTGGTGATTACCGTGTAACGACCTCCTGTCGATGCCATGGTGCCGGTAAGCGGGCCGGTAGCGAATATGATCTTGTTTTCAGCCGATAACGCATCCACGGACGGATCCATTTCTTCGTAAAGGTACTTGCTGCCGAGACCGCGTGAGCCTAAATAAGCGTCCGCCCAGTCCATGTTCAAAGCTTCGATGTCGCAGCTGCCGGTGCTGAGGTTGACGCGAAGAATTTTTTGTTGCCAGGTCATCTGGGCTCCTCCGGGAAGTTATTGTGTTCTGGACGTGATTGTATATGCTGCGGGATTGTTTTAATACATGTTAGCGACCGTAAATGCGGTCATAAATCAAGGTAAAGATCAATGATCAGGGTAATCATCGAACGCGAAATCGCCGAAGGTCTCGAACAATTCTACGAATCTGCAATTGCAGACCTGCTGGATGTAATGGCGAATGCGCGCGGATATGTGTCGGGAGAGTCGTCGGTCGAGATTCATCGTCCCAATCGATACGTGGTCATCACGCGCTGGACAGACGAAGCCGCCTGGAATTACTGGTATCAGTCCAGCGAACGACAGGAACTACTAAATGTAATCCGGCCATTCCTGCTCACGGAAGAAAAATTTACCCTGCTGAAGCAGTTGAGCTTACACCGTGACAAGTGGGACAAGTAGATTGCCTGAACCCCTCACTCTATTTCCCGGAATAAATCATCCCTCCCAGGAAGTAAGTCATTAAAATTGACAGCATGGCTCTGTTTAGTCTCAGTACCGGCCTTTACGGCGCGAGAAGCTGCACCGGTTTCCCCTCTCAGTGGTTGGTAGCTACCTTGGGATGCTCTTGAATCTATAATCAGTTTTTGTTCATGGCCGCGGTGTGTTTTCGCGGTAATCCGACGTATCGGAATGAGGAAATACTTGTTAAGTATGTGTTATTCGGGTGGCGTCCTTTTGTTGCCATGTTAGAATCGCAGGCTAGTCAGCTGGATAATCGCTGGCCCGGCTGTTTGTCGAGGCTGGAGGAAAGTCCGGGCTCCGCAGGGCAGGGTGCCAGATAACGTCTGGGGGGCGCAAGCCCACGGCCAGTGCAACAGAAAATAAACCGCCGGCCTCGGCTGGTAAGGGTGAAATGGTGCGGTAAGAGCGCACCGCGCTTCTGGTAACAGGAGTGGCAAGGTAAACCCCACTCGGAGCAAGACCAAATAGGAAAACTATGACGTGGCCCGCGTCGTTTTCGGGTTGGTTGCTTGAGACTGGAAGGTGACTTTCAGTCCAGATGAATGATTATCCTCGACAGAACCCGGCTTACAGGCTGACTTTCAACCATCACCAGGGGGCGCAATTGATTGCGTCCCCTTTTTTACCATCGAATTATGTGCAAAATCGCACAAAATCCCCGTTAACTTAATGTATTACTTTAACTATTGTTTCTAAGTAGCAGATTTACTTGGCGTATTCTCTTATGCACTCTAAGAAAACAGGCTAAGTTATTGACGTTACTGAAAAAAGACCTGTATTCACCACCCACTTTTGCTTGACTTGTGTCAGAAATAGGCCATATTGTGTCTCTAAGTGGGTAAAAGTGTCACGAAGTGTCACAATAACGGGTCAAACGTGCATAAATTTCGAGGAGTTTCCAATCTATCTTTGGATGCGAAGGGGAGAATTGTTCTACCCGCGCGTTATCGCGATCGGTTGCTCGAAATTTGCCAGAGCCAGCTAATCATAACCATCGATACCGATCAACCCTGTCTGTTGATCTACCCGCTTCCTGAATGGGAGCTGATCGAAGAAAAGATCGAAGCGCTGCCCAGTTTCAATCCCACTACCCGTCGCATCCAGCGCTTGTTGATTGGTCATGCCACCGAGGTCGAAGTCGATGCCAATGGCCGTATGTTGCTATCCAACCCGCTGCGGGAATACGCGCAACTTGGCAAGAAGGTCGTTCTCATCGGTCAGGGCAAGAAGTTCGAACTCTGGGACGAGCCGTTGTGGGCCGAGCGCATGCAATCCTGGCTGGGCGATGGCAACAGCGATGAAATGCCGACCGCGTTGGCAGAACTAACTTTATGACCCTGCCGCATGCGCCAGTAATGCATGACGAAGCCATCGCCGCGCTCGAAATCAAAGCGGATGGGCGTTATGTCGATGGGACCTATGGTCGCGGCGGCCACGCGCGTTCGATTCTGGCGGCGCTGGGTGATCAGGGTCGCCTGATTGTCATGGATCGGGATCCAGAGGCGATAGCCGATGCCCGGCGGAATTTCGGCGCTGATAGTCGTGTCACCATCATTCATGATGACTATGCCAACATGCAGGCGCAAATGGCGGAGCTCGAGCTGCTCGAACAAATCGATGGGATACTGCTCGACCTCGGCGTGTCCTCGCCACAGCTTGACGATGCTGGTCGCGGTTTTAGTTTTCAGCACAATGGACCCCTGGATATGCGCATGAATCCGGAGCAGGGTGAATCTGCTGCGCAATGGCTCGCGCAGGCGGATGAAGCCGAAATCGCCAGGGTGCTCTGGGTATACGGTGAAGAGCGTCAGTCACGCCGCATCGCCAGAAAGATTGTCGAGATTCGCCAATCCCGGGCCATCGATGATACCGCCTCCCTGGCAGGGTTGATCTGCGGAGTATTGCCGCGCCCTAAAAACCATCGGCATCCGGCTACCCGCAGCTTCCAGGCAATCAGGATTCATATCAACCAGGAGCTAGCCCAGATCGAACGTCTGCTGGAATCAGTATTCGACATTCTTAAAATCGGCGGCCGTTTGCTGGTAATCAGTTTTCACTCGCTCGAAGATCGCCTGGTAAAACGTTTCTTCAAATCACAAAGTACTCCCCGCAAAATACCTCGCGGCCTGCCGCTACGCGATAGCGAAATTGAATCCGGCATCCGCTTTAAAGTCACTGTAAAGGCGATCAAGGCAGGGGCAGCCGAACTGGCGTCGAATCCGCGTGCCCGTAGCGCGGTACTACGTGTCGCCGAGCGAGCGGCCTGATGAACAGCAGAACTGGATTCACACTGCTGCTAACACTGGTTCTCGGCAGTGCACTGACCGTCATATATGTGAAGCATCAGAGCCGTGTATTGTTTGCCGATTTACGTAGTGTGCAAAAGCAGCAGGACCAGCAAGTCATTCAGTGGGGACGGCTACAGCTGCAAAACACAACACTGGCCGCGCATAGCAATGTTGAATCGAGAGCCCGCAAGGACTTGAGAATGCGCTTACCGGAAAATGTTGAACTGGTGCGTTTGCAATGAAACGCAAGCACGCGATGCAGACTCAAGAAGCGCCGGCCGTGTTCTTCCAGAGCCGTCACTACTTCGTATTGCTGGTTCTGGTTTCGATGATGGGCGGCCTGGTCGCACGCGCACTTTACCTGCAGGTCGTCGAGCACAGCTTTCTCGCCGATCAGGGCGTACAGCGACAAATACGTACTATCGAGACGCCGGCTTACCGAGGCGCTATTCTGGATCGTTTTGGCACCCCGTTGGCAATTAGTACCCCGGTGGATTCAGTGTGGGTCAACCCGGGTGAAATTCTTCAGAATCTCACCGCGCTGAAACAGGTCACCAAAAAACTGGAGCTCAACTATCGCGATACGGTATCGATGCTGAAGCAGCGTGCCAACCGTGAGTTCGTATATTTGAAACGTCAGCTGGAACCTGAATTGGCGCAGTCGATAGCCGCCGGAGTGGACGGAATTTATCTGCAGCGCGAGTACAATCGTTACTATCCGGCTGGAGAAGTGGTTTCGCACCTGGTCGGATTCACCGATATCGATGACCAGGGGCAAGAGGGCCTGGAGCTGGCTTACCAGGACTGGCTGCGCGCTCAGCCCGGTAAACGACGGGTCATTCGTAATCGACGTGGTGAAGTCGTCGAAGAACTGGCGCAGGTGACCGCCGCCGAGCCAGGAAAAGATATCTATACCAGCATCGATATGCGCCTGCAGTACATTGCTTATCGAAGTCTCGCCAGGGCAATGAAATATCATGCCGCGAGGGCGGGCTCGGCAGTATTGCTCGACGCCCGTAGTGGTGAAATCCTGGCGATCGTAAACCTGCCGTCTTACAACCCGAATCGGCGCACCTCGATGGCTGCCGATCAACAGCGTAATCGAGCGCTTACCGACGTGTTTGAACCAGGCTCGACGATCAAGCCATTTACGCTCGCGGCCGCAATCGATCGGGGCCGGTACCAGCGCGGTAGCAACATCGATACTTCACCGGGTTACATGATGGTGAGCGGACATGCGATCAAGGATATTCGTAACTACGGTGTGCTCGATCTCGCCGGAATACTGCGCAAGTCCAGTAATGTCGGCGCCTCGCGTGTTGCCATGTCGCTGGGAAAGCAGGAATTATGGGAAAGTTTCAGGGACTACGGTTTTGGCGAAGCATCGGGCGTGTCTTTCCCTGGCGAATCATCCGGTTATTTTCGTCACTATAGTCAATGGCAGCCCCTCGATCTCGCAACCGCGGGATTTGGTTATGGCATGTCACTTTCGATTACGCAGCTCGCGCGTGCCTATGCCGTGATTGCCAACCAGGGACGACTGATAGATTTGAGCTTGTTGCGGAAGGAGCCGGTAACAGCCCCGAAAAATGAAATTTCACGCCATGTCATGAAGGTCTCCACCGCTCGAGAATTGATTAGCATGATGACGGAAGTAGTCGGTCCGGAAGGTACCGCTCAGCGAGCGGCAGTCGATGGCTACCAGGTCGCCGGTAAGACCGGAACAGCCAGGAAAAGCATCGCCGGGGGCTATCAGAAAGACGACTATGTCTCGGTGTTTGCCGGTATCGCTCCTGCCAGCAACCCGCGCCTGGTGATGGCGGTTATGCTCGACGAGCCCACGCAAAATGGTTACTACGGTGGTGTGGTCGCCGCACCGGTGTTCCAGGAAGTGATCTCTAATGCCCTGCGTATTCTCGATATTGCACCGGATGATTTGTTGCTCCCGACTGCCAGTAAGGACCAGGGGGCATGATGGCGAAAATCAAAATGCCCGGGATGTTATTGTCGGAACTACTGTCGGGTTTTGCGCTGCATGATCCGGTGCCATCATTACAGATTTTCGATATTGCCAGTAACAGCGCAAATGTTACCGCGGATTCAGCGTTCGTCGCGTTGCCCGGCATCAAAACCAATGGTATCGATTACGCTATCGACGCGGTGAAGGCAGGAGCGATCGTGGTGATCTACGATGCGACTGACGAGTATAGTCTGCAGCGGATTCCTCTGTTGCGTAAGCAGATCGATACCCACTGGATCGGAGTTGATCAGCTGGATCGCGCCAACGGTCATATCGTGAGCCGCTTCTTCGGTGATCCTGGACAGGCGATGACCATTGTTGGAATTACCGGCACCGATGGCAAGTCCAGTGTTACGCATCTTGTGACCCAGGCCCTGACCCGGATCGGTAAATCCTGCGCCAGTATCGGCACCCTGGGATACGGTATTGGCAATAATCTGACCCCGGACAGCTTGACGACACCGGATTCAGTAAGCCTGCAGTCCCATCTGCACCGCTTCCAGCAACAACGCTGCGAGTACGTGGTGATGGAAGTGTCGTCGCATGCACTGGAACAGTATCGCGTCAATGGCTGCGACTTCGATATTGCGGTATTGACCAACCTGGGACGGGATCACCTCGATTATCATGGCGATCAGCAAAGTTATGCCGCGGCCAAGGCGCGCCTGTTTCATGATTTCCAATTATCCGGCAGAGTGGTCAATATCGATGATAGTTTTGGACGGCAGCTCAGTCAGGATGTCGAGCCTGAATCCCTGATTCGTTACTCAATCGATACACATGGTGGCCCGCTAGCCGAGGTGAAACTGGTTGCCAGCGAGTTAACCACCAACGGACAGAACATTCTTGCTTCTACTCCGCTCGGAGAGGTCACCGCGGTAACCGCGCTACTCGGTGATTTTAATGTCGAAAATACACTCGCCTGTATCGCTACCCTGTTGGCCCTGGGGCTTGATTACAATCAGCTCGAACTCGCGGTAAAGGATCTGGAGCCGATTCCCGGTCGCATGGAGAAATTTACCAGCGAGCCTGATAGTGCGTCGGCGGTAATCGACTTTGCCCACACTGAACAGGCCTTGCGTGCCTGCCTTGGCGCAAGTCGTCAACATACCGAAGGGCTGCTTTGGTGCGTGTTTGGTTGTGGGGGTGATCGGGATCAGGGCAAGCGCCGCGGTATGGGTCGCGCAGTCGAGGAGCTTGCGGACCGGGTCATTGTTACCGACGATAATCCGCGTAACGAATCACCCGCAAAAATTGTCAGTGAAATTCTGGCCGGCATGCAGCATCCAGACCAGGCCTGTGTGGTGCACAACCGCCAGGCGGCAATCGAGTACGCCCTGTCGCAGGCGGCGCCGAAAGACCTGGTGGTGATTGCAGGCAAGGGGCACGAACAGGAACAAATCGTCGGCAATGAACGGCGCCCGTTTAGTGATCGTCACGTGGTACGCAGGATTCTGCAGGTGAGCCATGATTAACCTGTCACTGCAGACTCTGGCCGAAGTTCTCGGCAAGAGTGCAAACAACCTCCCTGATGCCGGGTTTTGCGGGGTTACCATCGATAGTCGAAATTCCTGTGAGGGAAAACTGTTTGTCGCTATCAGGGGAATTAACTTCGATGGGCACAACTTCGTCGACATGGCCCACCAGAATGGTGCCACCGTCGCCCTGGTAGAGCAGCGACAACAAAGCGAGATCGAGCAGATCGAGGTGGCTGACTGCAAGCAGGCGATGGGTCAGTTGGCGAACTATTGGCGTCGCTACTGTGATCCCTGCGTGGTTGCGCTTACCGGTAGCAACGGTAAAACCACGGTCAAGGAGATGCTATTCCAGATACTCGTGAGGCAATCGACAAGTCTCGCCACACGCGGCAATCTGAACAATGATATCGGGGTGCCATTGACGCTGTTCGAGCTGGAACCGAAGCATGAGTTCGCCATTATTGAAATGGGCGCGAATCATCGTGGTGAAATTGCACATCTCGCCGAAATTGCCGAACCCGATATTGTCTACGTGAATAATGTTGCCGCCGCACACCTGGCCGGGTTTGGCGATGTGCGCGGCGTGATGGAAGCCAAGGGCGAGCTGTACGCTTATTGCTCTCCCGAGCAAAAGGCATTGTTTAATGCCGATGAAGTTGCCAGTAAATACTGGCATGGTCTGTGTGCCGCAAAGACTCAAATCAGCTGCGGTTTAAATAATGAGGCCGATGTAACCGCCAGCTGGTCGGTCGCAGGCGAAGGGTTGCAAGTTGAGTTTAATTACCAGGGTCAGAGTCATGGCTGTGATCTTGGTGTAATTGGAGAACACAATGTACGCAACGCGGTAGCCGCGGTATCACTGGCAATACTGGCCGGCGTCGATTTTGCCACTGCGATAGCCAGCTTGACGGGATTCTCCGGGGTAAAAGGACGCCTGCAAATACTTCCCGGCCCCAAAAACAGTCGTTTGCTCGACGATAGCTACAACGCGAATCCTGACTCGCTGGAGGCCGGCATCAAGGTGCTTTGCTCGTTGCCGGGATCACCCTGGCTGGCGCTGGGGGATATGGCTGAGTTGGGGGCAGAAGCGGTGGCATTGCATCGCCAGGCCGCACAGACCGCAGCTCAGTATGGCGTTGAAAAATTATTTGGCATTGGCGAAATGAGCTGTATCGCGAGTGCGGAATTCGGCACTGCCGGTTACTGCTGTGAAAGCATCGAGGAGATGGCGAAAAACATCCTGTTGCAAATACACCAGGGCGTAAATCTACTGGTCAAGGGTTCGCGCGCTGCCGGCATGGAGCGTCTGGTAGTCCTCTTGACACAGCCCGTAAACGGGGAGGATGCCAATGCTGTATAGCCTGTCGGAGTATCTCACGCATTTCCACGGTGGTTTCAGCGTATTCCAGTACCTGACCCTGCGTACCATCCTGGGGGTGCTTACTGCTCTCGTCATT
>Ga0070722_10000395_pt1 | contig 11030 bp, 11 predicted proteins | sample tdAd001_FD_67276 | JGI IMG/M metagenome (GOLD analysis project Ga0070722, IMG submission 67276) | Marine sediment microbial communities from the Atlantic coast under amendment with organic carbon and nitrate - tdAd00.1 | ecosystem: Environmental > Aquatic > Marine > Coastal > Sediment | place...
CAAGCCCGGCTACGCAGAGAAATACCTCGACCAAATTAGGTCCTTACTGAGGGAGTAACCGGGTAAGTCGGTTCGCAGGAGAGTGATAGTGACAAAACGATTTCTGATCGGTCTTGTAGTCAGCATAATGCTGGTGTTGGGATCGGCATCGATCGCGCAGGAAACTGCGGCCGTCGACGCCGAGGCCGAGTCTCGCGACAAGTTCCGCAGTATTGACGAAGATGTGCAGGATTTGAAAAAGGAAGTACTCGATCTCAACAGGGACTTGTTCCTGCTGGAGGAAGAGCTGCTGTTCCCGGCCAACTCACAGGTGGCGTTTTTCATATCGATGGATGTCGGCGAGTACTTCGAACTTGACTCAGTCAATCTCAAAATCGATGGCAAGGAAGTCGCCAACTACCTGTACACCGAACGTGAGTCAGGAGCATTGGTGCGCGGCGGCGTACACCGTGTCCACATGGCGAACCTGAAAACAGGCGATCACGAATTGATTGCAGTGTTTGTGGGCAAAGGGCCGCACACGAGGGAATATCGGCGTGGTGCGACTTTGACGTTCAACAAGGGAATCGGCGCCAAGTACATGGAACTCGAGATCACCGACCGCGTGCAAAAGCAGCAGCCGGAATTCGCAATCAAGGAATGGGAGTGATCCTTGGGGCAGCGCTGTTCCATTGTTGTCGCACTGTGTCTGCTACTCGTAGCGGCAGTGCAGCCGGCCAAGGCCGCTAACGACGAATCCGATTCGATCGTCGTTGAGGACCCGCACTACGGCGAGGTCCTTTTCTACTTCTATCAGGATGATTATTTTCCAGCCATCGTCCGATTGCTGGCGGCGCAAGACAGATGGCGCGTCGAAGAACAAGCTGCGCAAACCGAACAGACGGCAACGGTCGAACAAAACGAATTGTCCGACTCAGCGGTGCAGGCGGACCAGGCCGAATTGCTGCTTGGCGGCCTGTACCTGTCCTACGGCCATCACCTGGAGGCTGCGAGTATTTTCGGGCGATTACTGGCCGAAAACGTCGATCTGGAAATTCGGGACCGCACGTGGTTTTTTCTGGCCAAAATCTGGCTACAGCGTGGCTACTTGGATAAGGCGCAGGTAGCGCTGTCGAACCTGAGCGAAGATCTGCCCGACAATTTAAGGCGCGAAGCGCAGATGTTGCAGTCGCAGATCTATATCAACAGCGGCCAATACGATCAGGCAATAACATTACTGCGGGACTGGAAGGGCAGGACCGAATGGGCCAGCTATGCGAAATTCAATCTGGGTGTCGCGCTCGTTCGCAGTGGTCAGGTCGAGGCCGCTGCCGAAATACTCGATGAACTGGGTGACCTGAACCCGTTTAACGAAGAAATGACGGCCCTGCGGGACAAAGCGAACCTGGCGCTGGGATATGCGTTGTTACAGGATGACCAGCCGCTTGCCGCCAAGGAATCGTTGCAACGCGTAAGACTCGAAGGACCGTTCTCGAACAAGGCGCTGCTTGGCGTTGGCTGGGCGGATGCGGAGGTCGAAAACTACCGCCGGGCACTGGTACCGTGGATGGAGTTGCGTAGTCGAGATTTGCTGGACTCGGCAGTGCAGGAATCGATGCTCGCTATCCCCTATGCGCTCGCCAAGCTCGATTCGATCAGCCAGGCGGCCGACCACTACCTCAATGCGATAGAGGCTTTTTACGAAGAAACAAATCGCATCGATCGCACGATCGGGTTCATCGAGTCCGGCGAAATTTTTCAGGAGTTTCTTAGCGATGACCCTCTCGACAGCACGGGTTGGTACTGGCGCCTCGAAGAGCTGCCGGACGGCCCCGAAGGCCGCTACCTGTACCATCTGTTGGCGACACACGAATTTCAGGAAGGTCTCAAGAATTATCGGGACCTGAACTACTTGCACAACAATCTCGATGATTGGCAACAGAGTATCGATGTCTTCGCCAACATGCTCGAGACACGCATCCAGGCGTACGAGGAACGCTTGCCACGAGTCGAAGATGCGCTTGCTCGCGCTGATCTGGATGGGATGGTCGATCGCAAGCTCGAGTACGATGCGTTGCTGAACGATATCGAGTCAGGAAATGACTGGCTTGCGCTGGCGACACCCCATGAGTTCGAGATGTGGGGCGAGATTACCGGACTCGAGAATACGCCGGGTCTTGCCGCCGACCTTCCTGAGGCAGACGAAGCTCGCGACAAAATCCTGTTGCTGAAGGGCGTGCTGCAATGGCAACTGGAGCGCGATTTCAAGGATCGCTTGTGGCGCATTCGGCGCGATGTGCGAAAGACTGGCGAGGCATTGGTGGAGACACAGCGTGCGCGCCGGCAAATTGACGACACGATGCGCAACGAGCCAATTCGTTTCGCAGATCTGAGCGCTCGAGTTTATGGCCTTGCTCCGAAAATCGAAGGCATGAAGATGCGAGTCGGCGACTCAATGGCCGAGCAGCGTGCATTCCTGGAGGCTATCGCAGTTGGTGAGCTACAGGCACAAAAACAGCGGCTGGACATTTACACAGTCCAGGCGCGCTTCGCGCTGGCTGCAATTTATGATCTCGCCGCAACGGTTGGAGACGCATCGGAATGAATGTGCGCCTCATCACGATAGTGTGGCTAGCGAGCATGTTGACGATTTCGTTCGCAGATGCCACTTCGGTTAAAAAACGAGACACGATCGAGAGTCTGGAAAAGAAAGACGTCGAGATTCGTACCGGCAAGGTCATTGTCGGTAGCACTGACCTTGCTCGTGACAATTACCGTGCGTTTCTCGACCTGGTGTCGGACGATCCCGAGTTGCGCGCTGAGGCAATGCGCCGACTAGGTGATCTGGAACTCGACGCGACTGAAGCTGAGCAACTTGCCGCAAACATCGACACTCTGAATCATGCGAGTTTCAACAATGCGGTACAGCTCTACCAACAACTGCTGGAGGCCTATCCCGATTATCGGCGCAACGATACGGTTTTGTATCAGCTGGGGCGTGCCTATGAGATGGGTGGTCGAAACGACGACGCACTCGTGGTTCTGAATGAGTTGGTCGAAAAATTTCCGGACACCGAACTGATCGATGAAGTGCAGTTTCGTAGGGGTGAAATGTTGTTCCTGCGCAAGGATTACAACGGGGCGGAATTGGCCTATCAGGACGTCATCGCATACGGCGACTCGTCACGTTTCTACGAGCAGTCTCTATACAAACTCGGTTGGGCGCAGTTCAAACTCGCCTGGCATGAGGATAGTTTAGGTTCTTTCTTCGAGTTACTCGATCGCAAGATCCGCGGTATAAAATTGCAGGATGGTGAGAATCGGCTTGAAGCCTTGAGCCGTCCTAACCAGGAACTGGTTGAGGACACGTTCCGTGTGCTGAGTATCAGCTTTTCGTACATGGAAGGCGCGGAGAGCATCGATGAGTTTCTTGACCAACGTGGGGACCCCGCGTACAGCTACATTATTTACATGAACCTTGGCGACCTGTATCTGGAGAAAGAACGCTTCGTCGACGCAGCCGAAGCTTATGAGGCATTCGTTGTCAATGATCCTTACCACCCTAAATCACCACTTCTGCAGGTTGAGGTCATCGAGGCCTACAAGCTCGGCGGATTTCCAAGCCTCGTGCTCGAGGGTAAGAAAGGTTTTGTCGACCGGTACGGCATGGACGGCGATTTCTGGGTGCGTAATCTGCGTGCCGAAAATACCGGTGTAGAGGCGCACTTAAAGGCGAACCTGACGGATCTTGCCAAGTACTACCATGCCGAGGCGCAAAAAGAGGGCAAGCGCAGCGACTACCAGGAAGCCGCACGCTATTACCGCAAGTATCTGGCGTACTTCCCGGGCGAGGTTGATACCGCAAACACGAATTTCTTGCTTGCTGAGATCTTGTTCGAAAGCGAGCAATTTGAAGATGCGACGAACGAGTACGAGAGAACTGCATACGCGTACCCGGACCACGAGCGCTCCGCTGAAGCTGGATATGCGGCGATTCTCGCGTACCGCGCGCACGAGGCCACGCTGGAACAGACGCAACAAGCCGAAGCCAAAGCCGCATGGCATCAGCGCTACCTGGATAGCGGTCTGAAGTTTGCCGATACCTATCCGGAGCATCCTGAGTCTGGCGCAGTGCTCACGACTGTCGCCGAAGATCTGTTTGTACAGAACGAGTTTGATTTGGCTATCGCTGTCGGGCAGGCCGTTGTTGGCAAGCAACCGCCGGTCGAGCCGGCACTCGCAAGAACAGCATGGACGGTTATCGCACATTCGCAGTTTGACCTGGCTAATTTTGCGATGGCTGAAGGCGCCTATTACCAACTGCGATCATTCACGCCTGCTGATGATCAGGAAGCTGTTCAGGAAATCAAAGATCGCATCGCATCGTCGATCTACAAACAAGGTGAGCAGGCGCGAGATGCTGGTGATCTCGAGACGGCAATAACGCACTTCCGTCGACTCGGAAAGGAAGTGCCGGATTCCTCGATTCGTGCAACTGCTGAATACGATGCGGCGGCGGCCCTGATAAATCTCGCGGCCTGGGATCGCGCATCCGGAGTACTTGAACAATTCCGTGCTGATTATCCCGATAGCGAATTTGCTGACGATATAACGCAGAAACTTGCCATAAGTTATCTTGAATCGGGTCGCAGCGTGCAAGCGGCACAGGAGTTCGAACGCATCGCTGTTTCAGAGTCGAGTACCGACGACATGCGCCGGGAGGCGCTTTGGAAAGCCGCAGATCTCTACGAGACTAGCGGTACGACGAGTAGCGAGCAACGCGTGCTCGAAGATATTATCGCTTACTATCCCAACCCATTGGCCGAATCGATCGAGGCGCGTTTCCGGCTCCTCGAAATTTCGCGATCACTCGGCGATGATGCGGATGTAACTGCGCGTCTCGAAGAACTGATCCGCGTGGACGCGACAGCCGGTGCGCAGCGCTCTGATCGAACAAAATATCTAGCAGCGAAAGCGTCGCTCGAGTTGGCTGAGCCGGTACGTCGCAAGTTTGCCGTGGTCAAGTTGAACCAGCCATTGGCCGAGACGATGAAACTTAAGCGCGCGCTAATGGAAGACGTTATCAAGGTCTACACGACGGCGGCGGATTACGGCGTTGCGGAGGTTACGACGGCAGCAACTTTCCGCCTCGGTGAAGTTTATGAACAATTCAGTTCGGATCTGATGGATTCGGAGCGGCCCGGCAACCTTGACGAAGCAGCGCTCGGACAATACGAGCTGTTGCTCGAAGAGCAAATGTTCCCATTCGAGGAAAAGGCGATCGATTTGTACAAGGCCAATGCGGATCGCGCGCCGGCCGGTGTATATGACGAATGGGTAAGGAAAAGTTTTGAACGACTCGCTGGCCTGATGCCGGCGCGATACGCGAAAGTGGAGCGTAGTGAAGATGTGGTTACAGCGCTATATTAGTCTGCCGACGCGGCTATTGATTCCGGCAACTATCCTGGTTGTCGCCGGTTGTGCGTCGTCCGGTCCTAGAGAAGCGGACGGCAGCAAGCCTGTCGCTGGGGACAGGATAGGCGATCAGGCGGTGATGCCGGAGATACCGCCACAGGCGCAGACGATGTTCGAGCAAGCCGTCTCGGTCATGGCAACGGGCGATTTCGTCGATGCCGAACTGCGACTCAAGGAGTTTTTGCTGCAATACCCGGCTTTTCCGGGCGCACACGTCAATCTGGCGATCATCCATGCGCAAAATGGCAGTACGGAGGCGGCCCAGGCCGCAATTGACGCTGCGCTGGCCCTGAATCCGGCACATCCTGCCGCTTTGAACCAACAGGGCATGCTATTTCGCAAAAATGGCAAATTTATTGAAGCAGAAGCCGCTTATTTGAAGGCCGTCACAGCGTCGCCTGATTACGCCTTGGCACACTACAACCTTGGTGTTCTTAACGAATTGTATTTACAACGCCTGGATACTGCACTGCAGCATTTTGAGATTTATCAAGGGCTGGTCGGTGGCGATAAACAGGTTGAGAAGTGGATCGCAGATCTGACGCGTCGCGTAGCGGCGAGTCAGCGTACGGCAAACGTGGCGGAATGACGGACATGGATACTAGAAAACTCACGGTATTCGGCCCCCGATTCATGCTTGCCATGTTGTTGGCGACGTTTGCCATTTTTGCCCAAGCCCAAGCCCAAGCTCAAGAGGGCGCGGACGAAGACCTGGAACCGGCTGTGCAGACCTCGACGGTAGCGGACTTTGAACCTGCGGTTGATACTTCAAATACGCTCGATGGGGAGCGTGACGAGATTGAACCCGGTGTCTCAAGCGCCGCACTGGCCGCCGATGTAACGCGGCAGGAGTCCGGCAACCAGGTGATGGATCGGTTGGAGCTGGGACGCACGGAGATTACGGGCAACCAGGAATTGCCGAAGGTGCTGTACATCGTGCCATGGCAAAAATCCGATCCGGGTGACCTGACGGGACCACCGGTGAACACGCTGATAGATGAGGTGCTGGCACCGCTCGACAGAGATGAGTTTGTACGGCAGGTCGATTATTACGGCGACCTGTACGAAGACAGTAAACAAGAGTAGGAGCGGCTTCAGCCGCGAATAGAGGTAGGAGCGGCCCATGGCCGCGAATTGTTAATTAGAGGAGCAAGACAATGGGCACAATTGTGCGGTTTTTTCAGGATGGCGGACCATTTATGTATCCGATCCTGTTCGTATTCGCATTCGGCGCTGCTATAGCAATTGAACGCTGGATGTATCTAACTATGTCGGGCGCTAGCAATCGCGCTTTATGGAAGAAAATCGTGCCGTTCCTGAAGGCCGGTAACTTCCAGGAAGCCGCTCAGCACACGGCCAAATCGAAAGCCGCCATCGGCTCGATTCTGACTTACGGCCTGTACCGGGTGAAATCGGCACGCCGTCGCGACGATATCGAAAAAGCGATGGAAGAGAGCATGATGGAAGTGCTGCCGCGGCTCGAAAAGCGCACGCATTACATCGCTACGCTTGCCAACGTCGCAACACTGCTCGGATTGCTTGGCACGATTATCGGCCTGATCAACGCGTTTACGGCGGTGTCGAATGCCAATCCTGCCGACAAGGCGGATCTGTTGTCGGCCTCGATCTCGGTCGCAATGAATACGACGGCGTTTGGTCTGATGGCCGCTATTCCGCTGTTGCTCATCCACGCATTGCTGCAGACGAAAACGAACCAGCTCGTGGATAGCCTCGAGATGGCAAGCGTCAAGTTCCTGAACGCAGTTACCGAACGTCAGCTTAAAACAGCCGGAGCGTAAGTATGATTCGTCGCCGCAAGGGCGGCCGTCATCATAACGATGACACGGCCGAACTTAACATCACGGCTTTTATGAACCTGATGGTGATTCTGGTTCCGTTCCTGCTGATTACCGCGGTTTTCTCGCGTTTGGCAATTCTCGAATTGAATTTGCCAGGCTCCTCTAACGAGCCCGTGGAACCGCAGGAACAAACGTTTCAACTGGAAGTCATTGTGCGTGAAGGCAAGATCGAGATTGGTGACCGAAATCAGGGTCTGCTGGGTGTTTACCCGAACTCTGAGGACGGCGAGTACGACTATGAGGCCCTGAGCGTCAAACTGTCAGAGCTCAAGGACCGATATCCAAGCAAGACGGACGCTTCTATTCTGCTCGAGTCTGACATTGCCTACGACACACTTGTGCAAGTCATGGATCGTGTTCGCGTCGAGGAAGAAATTGCAGAAGACTCGATCGTTCGTTCCGATCTTTTCCCGGACATTTCAATTGGCGATGCACCGATTCTCGAGGGAGGTGCTTAAGCGATGGTTAAGTCAGCACGCGCAAAACGGATGGAGAAGCACCACAAGCGCAACAAAGGCGCCGGTGCACTGAATCTCGTTTCACTGATGGACATCTTCACGATCCTCGTGTTCTTCCTGCTCGTCAATTCGTCGGATGTCGAAACTCTACCGAACGCGAAGGACGTGCAATTGCCGGAGTCTATTGCCGAGGAGAAGGCAAAAGAATCTGTCGTCATTCTGATCGGCGAGACGGACATCATCGTCCAGGGTACGCCAATCGCGAAGGTCGCCGATGTTATGAGAATTAAAGGCAATGACATACCGCAATTGCGTGAGGCATTGAAATCGCAAAATGATCGCGTGTTGCGGCGCGAAGCACAGGAAGACATCGCTGGTCGTGAAGTCACGATCATGGGTGACAAGGATATTCCGTACCGTCTTCTGAAAAAGGTCATGGCAACGTGCACCCAATCGGATTACGGGCAGATATCGCTGGCCGTCCTGCAAAAGAGCTCGGACAAGCTCGATAACTTGCAGGCAACGCGGTAGCGGATGCGGAACAACGCTTAGGAGTAGCGGAATTGGATTTACCGTTCTACAGAGAGTATGAGCTGCCATGGAGTGCAGATTCGAGCCAGGATCGCAAATTCCAGCGCCTGCTTGGAATCGTATTCCTGATCGTCGCTTTACTGGGAATCGTTTGGCCATTCATTCCGACGACAAAGCCGGATCCCGACGAGATCGTGGAAATTCCACCGCGCATCGCGCAATTGCTGCTCGAAGAGAAGCCACTTCCACCACCGCCGCCGCCACCAGAGCCTGAGATTGAAGAGCCGGAGCCCGACGAACCCGAGCCCGAGCAGGTCGTGGAGGCAGAACCAGAGCCGGAACCAGAGCCGGAACCACAGCCCGACCTGGAAGAGATAGCACGTGAACAGGCACAAGCCGCTTTCATGCCGTTCGCCGAAGATCTGGCTGATCTTGTCGACCAGGAATTGCTGGAAAAGGTTGCGGACGATCGTGAGCTGTCAGCCTCGGTGGGTGAAGCTACGCGAAACGAGCGCTCGATGATCACATCCAAGGTCGGTACCGCATCTGGCGGTATCAATACGGCCAATATGAGTCGTAACACCGGTGGTACAGGCATTGCCGGTCGTTCCACAACGAAAGTGGATAGTCCGGTTGCTGGTATCGGCCCCGCCGGCGGTGCGAGCCGCAGCGGCACCAGTGGCAAGGCCTCGCGCTCACGAGAAGAGATCGAGCTCGTTTTCGATAAGAACAAAGGGGCGATTTTCTCGCTCTACAATCGTGCGCTGCGAATGGACCCGTCGTTGGAAGGCAAGCTCGTACTCCGGCTGACTATCGCACCAAATGGCACAGTTACGTTTTGTGAGATTATATCGAGCGAGCTCGGTGATGCGGATCTCGAAAACAAGCTCGTGCAGCGTATCAAGTTGTTCCGCTTCGAAGCGAAGGACGTCGAAGCGATTACGACCACGAAGCCGATCGACTTCTTCCCAGCCTAATACTCAGCTATCCAGACCTTCGGGGCCGGATCCGCGACAAGCATGTTCTCTATTGCATCGCGCAAATGTATCATTGTCCGCTTGTCCCAATTATCGAAATCTGGTTGCTAAACCGTTCCAAAACCAAGGAGCACAGCTTCATGCGAGTATCTTTGACGCGCGCTTTTCCTGTAGTGCTGGGTTTGTTGCTTGTCTGCACCGTGCGGGCGGAGACAGACATTGATCGGCTCATCCAACAGACAGGTATCGAGGCGGGACCCATAGCTGTACGAGATCTGCCGGGGTGGCGCGAGCCGAAAAAAATCATCGTTCGTGATATTGCCGGTCTGTATGGCAATGTTGAAGGATCAGCGCCCGGTGTCGAATTGGTTCGCGTGCAGTCGGAAGCTGAGGCCATCAATCATGCCGGGACTGCCGACGCCATCCTCGGTTTTTGCTCGGAAAGAATCGTGGCTGCGGCACCAAAAGTAAGATGGATCCAGATTTTCGGTGCCGGTGCTGAACGTTGCGTCGCCGTCGAGCGAGTAGAAAATGGCGAGATTCTGCTGACCAATATGCAAAAGATGTCATCGCCAGTCATTGGGGAACATGTGACGGCGATGGTGCTAAGCCTGGCGCGCGGCCTGGTCCCATTCAGTAAGACCATGAACGATGGCGAGTGGCGTCGTAGGCCGGGCATTACAGATGGCATGCAGTCCATCGGTGGCAAGACCTTGCTCGTCGTCGGGCTGGGCGGAATTGGTACTGAGGTCGCCCGTCGAGCAGCAGCGTTGGAAATGCGCGTGACAGGAACGCGCCGTAGCTCGCGGGAGGGCCCGGACTTTGTGCAATACGTTGGGCTGTCGGATGAGTTACTTACTCTCGCTGCCAAAGCAGACTTTATTGTCAATGCATTGCCGTTGACAGCCGAAACAACGGGTATTTTCGATAGCGAATTTTTCGCTGCAGCAAAACGCGGCGCCCATTTTATTAATGTCGGCCGGGGCAAGTCGGTCGTCACAGATGATTTGGTCGCTGCGCTCGAGAGCGGCCAGCTTGCAGGTGCCGGACTCGATGTGACTGACCCGGAACCGCTGCCTTCAGATCACCCACTGTGGCAGATGCGCAACGTCATTATCACGCCGCACGTGGCAGGCCGGGGTGGCAACCGAATCAGGCACAATACTCTGGCGCAGGAAAACCTGCGACGGTTTATTGCAGGTGATGCGTTGCTTAACGTCGTGGACCCGCAACTCGGATATTGAGAACGCTGCAGCGTGTCAACGGCAGAGTTTGGATCGCTTGGCACGCAGACCGCGGAGTTGTTCTTCGTATTTTTCGCCTTGCGCTCTCGAGTATCCGGATCGCATCCTCGATTCAATCGTGCGAATCTTTTCCTTGACGGACGCGCATTCCGCCTTGGCACAGCTGTTGTGGGCGCTGGCGGGCGCTTGAGTCAGTAATAGAAGTACGAGCATCCATGCACGCTGTTTCATCGTATTCTCCGTAAACGAAGAATTATGGTTGGGCATAGAGAACAGTTGGAGCTGACAATTCAGGCAAAGGAACAAGAATCACAAATCGCATCGTCGGCCGGTTTCCCTCCGATCGCCGGACCTGGTGCACGTATCCTGATTCTCGGCAGCCTGCCTGGACAGCGTTCTCTGCAGGCGGCGCAATACTACGCGCATCCGCAAAATGCTTTCTGGCGCATCATGCAGGAATTGACCGGTGCTGAAGGGCCTTACGAGTTGCGTTGTGCCGGACTGGTC
>Ga0070722_10000397_pt1 | contig 10985 bp, 9 predicted proteins | sample tdAd001_FD_67276 | JGI IMG/M metagenome (GOLD analysis project Ga0070722, IMG submission 67276) | Marine sediment microbial communities from the Atlantic coast under amendment with organic carbon and nitrate - tdAd00.1 | ecosystem: Environmental > Aquatic > Marine > Coastal > Sediment | place...
GCGGTATATTTAAGAAAGGCCTTGAGTTCATTGTATGCCCATTTCGATTTTCTCTTAACCCATTTCTCGAATTGTTTCCGCGTAAGACTGGTTGATCTTGAAACCGTGCTCCAAAACATATCCCGGACATCAAGATCTGCCAGTGAAGCCATAGTCGAGAGTGTATTTAATATTGATGGTCCTCCGAGTATGGTTCCCAGACGGGTTTCAACCAGGATGATGGCAGTGACAATCTCTCCGTTCACGCCGTATGCTTTTTCTGCCTTTGCCAGCTCTTTTTTATATTTATCCATATATATTAATGCATTGTGAATCGATTTATTACTGGCGAATTGATCATAGTTCAGTTTGGCCTCACTATGGACCAAAAAGCGGGAGACCCCTTTTCCCTCAAAATATACCTGTGGTTGGTTGTAAAGTCGGGTGATAATGTTTTTATCAAAACCGTCCTTTATCAGACTTTTTTGAAGGGATTCAAAATATCTGTCGCTGTTTTTGGCATTGGCCGCGATTTGGGCATTAAAGAAAAATACGGTTATCAACAGACCGAACATAAAGACTATATTTTTTCTTGTGGTCATTCTAATAAGAAACATCTGAACCGGTTCTCTCCGTTTAGTTGTTTACTAATTTTGACTTTTTATAGGAACCTTACTACTCCTGCGCTTTGTAAATGTGGTTAGATGATTGTATCCTACTGAAAGAAGCAGCGGCAATGCACGTTCATAGTGCTGTCCTACATCAGCCGGGGTATGGGCATCTGAACCCAGAGTGATGCTGATTCCCTGCTTATGGCATTTTGTTATAATATCCGGAGAAGGGTAAGTTTCCCGGACCGGGTGGTTATATCCGCTCGTATTAACCTCTACGCACAGATTCTTTGTTTTTATTTTTAACAATATTTCATTAAATTCTTTATCAAAGGATATTGAAGATTTTCTGCCGAATTTTTTTACCAGGTCTATGTGGCATACCACATCGAAATAATTAAAATCGAGCATCTTTTCGAGTTGCTCAAAATAGAGGCTGTATACATATTCTGTGTCGTTTCCCCCATGTCTCCAGGCAGAATTGTGGCTTACGATATTCAGGCCGCCTGGAAAGTGTAATGCAGTTGCGACAACATCAAACGCATATGTGCCGGCAATTTCATGGAAAAGGTCTGTATAGTCCGGGTTGAAATCGATTTCAATGCCGGCTTTTATGTTTATAATCCCTTTGTACTGCTGCTTTAAAAGCTGTATGGCATGAAAGTAAAAAGGAATTTCCTCTGGAGCCATTGAGAGCCCCTCTTCGGATTTCTGAATGGTCAGATGATCCAGAAAACATATTTCACTCATGCCGAAATTGATGGCGCTTTGGACATAAGATTCCATAGAACCTTCAGCATGATTGCAAAGCAGGGTATGGATGTGGTAATCGATCATAATTTTGGACGTATGAAATGTACTACTGGTTGATCAGATCTGATTGACATGATAAGAATTAGATTGTCAAACATTGATGGCGTCATAAAAAGTTCCATCTACTGTGTTGCAGTATTTTTTCAGACACTCGGCATACTACATGTATGGTCATGTTCCTGAAAAAATACTACGCCTTGTATATGAACCTTTTTACTTAGCCATCTATAGTTGAATTCGTGACTTTTTACGAATTCATCAACGTTAACATGTTTACAATTAAAATGGTATGATTAAAAAGGCCTCAAAAACAATATTTTGCTGCCAGGCATGCGGCTATCAAACGCCTAAATGGATGGGGAAATGCCCTGATTGCGGCGGGTGGCAGACTTTTGTTGAAGAAGTTCAAGTCGCCAAATCGATCCAAAGGGCGGTGCGGAGTTTATCCTCCTTGCAAACAAAACCCGTCCCGATTGATTCCATTGAGCTTGAGCAAGATGATCGTTTGTTGACCGGAATCGGAGAGTTTGACCGGGTATTGGGAGGGGGACTTGTGCCAGGAACCCTTGTCCTGATCGGTGGAGATCCCGGGATTGGCAAATCGACTCTTATGTTAGAGGCCCTGCACGGTATTGCCAGAGAGGGGCGTAAAGTCCTATATGTTTCAGGAGAGGAATCGATACGACAGATGAGGATACGAAGCCAAAGGCTGTCAGCGGTCTCCTCTGATTTGCTTGTGGTATCAGAGAACGACCTTGAATCGATCCTGCTGATGATAGAATCGGTTCAGCCGGATGTTATTGTGATCGATTCAATCCAGACCATGTTCAGCCCAGATCTGACGTCCGCTCCCGGGAGTGTGACCCAGGTTCGGGAATCTACAGTGCGGCTTATGCTCATGGCCAAAAAGACCGGCGTTCCCATATTTCTGGTGGGACATGTGACCAAAGACGGTGTTATAGCCGGGCCGAGGCTTCTGGAACACATGGTTGACACGGTTCTTTATTTTGAAGGTGATAGCAACCACGTGTTCAGGATCCTAAGGGCTGTAAAGAACAGATTCGGGTCGACCAATGAAATCGGTGTTTTTGAAATGAACGAAAACGGCCTGAGTGAAGTTGCCAATCCTTCAGCGGCATTTCTGTCCGAACGCCCGGCCAATGTGCCTGGATCTGTCGTTACAGCCAGCATGGAAGGTACAAGGCCGATTCTTGTTGAACTTCAGGCCCTTGTCAGCAGCACAAGCTTCGGAAATCCCAGAAGAACGATTCTTGGTATCGATCACAACCGGGTAGCATTGCTTGTAGCTGTGATGGAAAAAAAATTAGGCATGCATTTAATGGGACACGATATCTTCATCAATGTTGCCGGTGGAGTTAAGGTTGATGAACCAGCCATTGACATGGGAATCGTATCTGCTGTTGCATCGAGCTTTTTAGACCGGTCGATTCCAAAAGGCACCATTACTTTTGGTGAGGTTGGATTGACCGGAGAAGTCAGGGCCATAGGCCATGTTGAGACCCGGATTGCCGAAGCAAAAAAAATGGGTTTTGCAAGATGCCTTGTTCCACAAAGCAACTTAAAACGGATGACGAAAGTAAAAGAAATAGAAATTATAGGGGTAAAGACCATATCTGAAGCTATAGAGGAACTGTTTTAGTAAATGTTCAGGGGGGTGTATAGAATCACTAAAGACACGATGCAATGCAGCTTCAGTCAATATGTCCACCAAACCTTATTCTGTGCTACCCCATGAATAAATACCTATTTACACTTTTTCAAGAACAATTTGTGCAGATTTTAGGTTAAGTTAGATGAAGCGAGCTGCTGCAAAGCATAGCCGTTGGCAAGATCACTATACACGCCGGGCAAGAAAAGATCGATTCCCTGCAAGGTCTGTTTATAAGCTCAAGGAGATACAGCAAAGATACAAACTCATAAAAAAGGGAGACAAGGTCCTTGATCTGGGTTGTGCACCCGGGTCATGGCTGCTTTATGCGGCAACTCAGACAGGAAATAAGGGACTGGTCGTTGGTATCGATCCCAAGCCGGTTTCAGTAAAAGTCCCGTCTCATGTCAGGATTTATACCGGTGACATTCTCTTAATGGATGACGAGTTGTTCAGGATTGTGGGAAAAGATTTTAATGTTATTCTCAGCGATATGGCACCTGCGACTACCGGCAGCAGACATACTGACAGCGCAAGGTCTTTTAATCTTTGCCAGGCAGCACTTTCCATTGCTCAAACCAGGCTGATAACCGGCGGATCGTTTGTTTGTAAAATCTTTCAGGGAGAAGATTTCAAGGAGTTTTCAAATTCCGTTAAAATGCGATTTAACAGGTACAAAATTTTCAAACCACAAAGCAGCCGCAAGGCAAGCAAAGAGATTTATATAATCGGATTGGGTAAAAGATAGGAGGTAAATATGTCGGGGCATAGTAAGTGGTCTACCATAAGACATAAAAAAGGCATTACAGATGCCAGACGAGGCAACATTTTTTCCAAACTTATCAAAGAAATTACGGTTGCGGCACGAATGGGAGGAGGGGACCCGGCTACAAACCCAAGGCTGCGGACAGCTATTCAAGCTGCTAAAAGTGAAAATATGCCCAAAGATAACATTGAAAGGGCCGTTAAAAAGGGAACCGGCGAGCTCGAAGGTGTTAATTACGAAGAAAGCGTCTACGAAGGATACGGTCCTGGCGGTGCTGCAATTTACATTGAATCTCTTACCGATAATAAGAACAGGGCTGTAGCTGATATTCGGCATATTTTGAGTAAAGCCGGAGGAAATTTGGGTGCAGCCGGATGTGTGGCCTGGATGTTTGACAAAAAGGGCTATATTGCTGTCAAAAATGATGTGGTTGATGAGGATGCCCTGATGGAGATTGCTATTGATTCCGGGGCAGAAGATGTAAGAGAAGATAACAACAATTATGAAATTATTACTGATACCCGTGATTTTGAAAGCGTAAAGGACGCCATAGATAAAGAATCGATTCCTTACATAGTAGCAGAAATCACAATGCTGCCGCAGTCAACATTGAACCTTGAAGGAAAAGAAGCTGAGCAGATGTTTAAATTAATGGAAGCCCTTGAAGACTGTGACGATGTTCAAAAGGCTTACACCAATGCAGACATTCCCGAAGAATTGATCAGCGAGTGATTTATTTTTTTAGAGACAGATCTACCATTCTTTGAACCGCTTTTAATGCGGGCCGCTGTATGTTTTCAGGCACCTTAACCAGGCCCTCCATGAATTCGAGACTTCCGGCCACATCTTCGAGGGTGATTTTTTTCATATCCGGGCATTCCATGGCTCTGGAAGCCGGATAAAAATCTTTATTTGGATTTTCTTTTTTCAAGGCATAAAGGAGCCCCACCTCGGTTCCGACAATAAAAGTTGTGTTTCCGGACTCCCGGGCAAACCGGATCATACCTGAAGTACTTAAAACATTATCCGCGAGTGCAAGAACCTCCGGCCGGCATTCGGGATGGGCCAGAAAAACAGCATCCGGGTATATCTGTTTTGCTTTTTTGATGTCTTTCGGAGTTAACAATTCGTGAATAGGGCAGTATCCATCCCAGATATGGATCTTCTTGCGAGTATAGGAAGCTGCATATTGGGCGAGGTTCCGGTCGGGAATCATTAGTATTTCTGAAGCATCCAGGCTGTTTACAACTTTTATGGCATTGGCCGATGTGCAGCATATGGTTGAGAGTGCCTTGACCGCTGCAGTCGAATTCACATAGGTTACAACCGGTAGGTGGGGAAGTTTATCCAGCCTGGCTTTAAGAGCATCCGGCGTTACCATGTCAGCCATGGGACACCCGGCATCTTTTCGGGGAAGGAGGACAGTCTTGTCAGGAGACAGAATTGAAGCGGTTTCAGCCATAAAATGCACGCCGCAAAAGACTATTACCTCAGCATCGGTTTGGGCGGCCTTGATACTCAACTCCAGTGAATCACCGCAAAGATCCGCAATATCCTGGATTTCAGGCGGCTGGTAATTATGTGCAAGTAAAATCGCTTTTCTTTTTTCCAACAAATTTCTTATCTTTGCCTTCATTCTACAGTCCCTTTTTAATCTCTATTTTAAAAAAACGGCGTTTTTCGAAGGTCTCACTACTCGTCAAGATGTAACACATCCATCCCTTGCGGTATTTTAAAACTGAAAATGTAATCGTCAAGTTTTTGTTTCAGATGAATATTGCTAAGCTCGATTCGTGTTTCATCCCCGTATGGATTATGGGTAGCAATTTTGACAACATCAAAAGTCTTCATTGAAATTGACAGATATATAACCGACACATCGAACATTTTTTCTCTGGGTAATAGTTTCAGCACATAGTAGCCATCCTCAGTCTTTTTATCGAGAATAATACTGAATTTTTTCTGTATCAGTTTCATATCTGAAAGAAAACTGAATCCTTTGCCGTCTCCGAAAAAAGAGGGGGCCTTCCCGATCAAAACCTGGTTGTCTTCCGGCCTGTATATCCATAAAGTATTTCCGTCCGTTATGATAGTTTGCCTGTCGGGTTTCTCGTACTCCCATCTCATTTTGCCAGGACGTTTGAAAAATGCCTTTCCAAAGGCGGTATCTGTTATTTCCATGGCTTTTATTGTTGATGTTTGAAAAAAATCTGCCGAAAAGCCTGCAACAGCATACCTTGCTTCAACCTTCTTTATAATATCATCAGGCCAAAGATTCGATACGTTTGACGTGGAATCTAATGCCGGAGAAGAATCCAGGCATATTCCCGGCTGTGTATATAAAAATACTAAGATAAAAAGAAGTAATATTGTTACTTTAGACTTCATCAACAAGTCTCCTAACCCGGATAAACCGGAAAAGTGACTAACGTTAAGGCATAACTCCATATTTTTTGAGTTTTTTATGAAGAGTTTTTCTGGTTATGCCAAGACGCCTTGCTGCTTCGCTTTTGTTGCCGGCGGTAGATTCCAGAGTGCGTAAAATTGTGGTCTTCTCAATCTGTTCAAGGGACATATTGCTGTCATTTTCTTCAAAAACATGTAAGGTTTCAAAGGATTGCTGTGATGAACTTTGAATAATCGTAAAATCTGAATCATCAAGATATTGTGTGCGAGCAAGTACAACGCCCCTTTCAATCGCATTCATAAGTTCGCGGACATTTCCAGGCCATTCACACCTTATGAGTCGATCCATTGCACTTGGAGTAAGTCCATTTATCTCTTTTCGGTTCTTTGTTGAAAATATTTTCAGAAAATGCTGGGCCAGCAGCGGAATATCATCTCTTCTCTCCCTTAAAGGAGGAATTTCCAGGCTGACAACATTTAATCGATAGTAAAGATCTTCCCGGAATAATCCTTGGGTTTTTAGTTCTTGAAGATTTTTATTTGTTGCCGCAATTATCCTTACATCCACCTTGATTACCTTTTCTCCGCCTACACGGGTAAACTCTCTTTCCTGTAATACACGCAACAGTTTTACCTGCATGGTCAAAGGCATTTCACTAACCTCGTCAAGGAACAGACTTCCCCCGTGGGCCTGATAAAAACGTCCTTCCTTTCTGCGATCAGCACCTGTAAAAGCACCTTTTTCATGTCCAAAAAGCTCTGATTCAAGGAGTGTTTCGGTAATGGCGGCACAGTTGATCTTAATAAAAGGTCCGTCTTTTCTGGGGCTGTTGAAATGGATTACTCCTGCGATTAATTCCTTACCCGTGCCGGACTCACCTGTAATCATAACCGTTGCCTCGGAAGGGGCTACATGGGCCACCGTTTCCAGAAGGTTTGCCATGGCCGGGCTGCGGCCTATAATATTCTGCATGTCAAAATGCTTTCCGAGGCTTTTCTTCAGGATCAGGTTTTCCTCTTTTAACCGGATGTGCTCCATAGCCCTTTCAAGAGTGAGACGCAGCTTGTCGAAATCGAGAGGTTTAGTGAGATAATCGTAAGCTCCTTTTTTTAAGGCTTCAATAGCTGTTTCAACAGATGAATAGGCGGTCATGATGGTTACCGGTATTGCGGGGTTAAAGGCCTTTATCTTCTCAAGCGCCTCGAGGCCGGAAACCTTTAACATTCTGACATCCATTAAAACCAGGTCAAAGGGGCGTTTTTGGACCTCTTCGATTGCTGTTGAACCGTCGTCCGCTTCAACAACATCATATCCCCATCCCCCGACAAGGGTACGCAACATGGTTCTATGAGTACTGTCGTCGTCAACAATCAATAAAGATATTTTATTTTTCATCGGTTTTCTGTTGCTTATTTGTGAATTTTTTGTTTTTTATGCAAAACATTTTCGCCACCAAGACACGAAGATAAATTTTAACAAACAGTTTTCCTTTGTGGCAATTTCTTCCGGTTTGTCCGGGTTAGTTATAAGGTAATAAGATAGTAACGGTAGTCCCCTGGCCTAATCTGCTCTCAACCTTTATCTCGCCCTCATGAGCATCAATGATATTGTGGACAATAGCAAGTCCAAGGCCTGTACCGGATGCCTTAGTTGTAAAGTAGGGATCAAACATATGGGTTAGATCATCCTCACTTATACCTGTGCCGGTATCTGAGACCCGGATTTCCACTCTCTTCTTTTCTTCATTCTTCAGAAGCATTATAAAAAGATTCCCACCGTTTTTCACCGATTCAACGGCATTAAGATAAAGATTCAGAAGAACCTGGCTTATCCTGTCCGGATCTATAAAAATCTCATCTATTTCAGGTGCAAGGTCGGTTTGAATTTTGATATTTTCCTCTAAAGCCTGTCTTTCTATCAGCTTGAGAGAGTTTTTTAAGAAAGTTTTAACGTTAATCGGTTTTTTCGAAATTGTAATAGGCCTGGCAAACTCATGAAGCTGACCGACAACTCTGTTTAATCTGTCGACTTCTTGAATCATGAGATTTGAGATCTGTTGATTTTCTGGTACATCGTGATATCTTTCTTTGAAATATGTAGCAAAACCCTTGATGGAGCTTAAGGGATTACGTATTTCATGAGAAACACCGGCGGCAAGTCTTCCCACGGATGCCAGGCGCTGGCTCCTTGCAATCTCTTTTCTTAGAGAACGAACCTCACTGAGATCTTTGAAAAGCAAAACATATCCGAGAAACATTCCGTTTTCATCATTCATTAATGTGGCGCTCACTTCAAGAGGAATAACCTTGTTTTCCCCGAGCGTACAGTCGATCTCTTTTTCGATAACACCTTTCTCCATATCGAGATTTTCCAGCAATTGCCACAATTTGGCCGGAACTACTTGATCGGCATTTTCCCCGATCACTTTTTCAGCTGAAAGGTTTAGAATAGATCCGGCAACATGATTTAATGAGGTGATCTTTTCATTATTGTCGATGGCAACAAGGCCGATAGGCATATTTTCAACCAGGTTGTCGGAAAAGGCCTTTATCCTTGAAAGGGACATCCTTGTAGTGCGATAGCTCTGGGCCAAAAAAAGCAGAGTGATGCCGGCAAACCCGATTAATAGGAGGATGATGCCCATTATTACGGTATGCCTGGTATCCGACTTTATTGCTTCCTCAATTGAAGCCATGTCCAGACCCACAAAAATGATCGGATTTGACGGTGGGATATTTATTCTTTCATTAATACCCTGTTGAAACCACATTTGCATCATCATGTGGCCGCGACCCATGCTAAAGCCTCTTTGGGCGGGTGAAAATTTTCTGAATACTTCAAATATTTTCTTGCCGTCAGACTTTGATACAATGCGCCCCTTTATTGTTTCAGCGAGTGAGATTCTTCTAAGACCCAATCCTTTGCCATGTTTTTTGCCAATATAAGCAGGATCATTGTGAGCAAGAATAATCCCGTTGGTGTCGGTCACCAGCAGATAGACAATATCACGTTGCTGTGCCGTTTCTGTGAGGAGTTTCTGAAGCTGGAGCCCGCTCCAGCTCAATCCCATCCCTGTCCTGGTACCGGCCTCAAACGATCGTATGAGAGCCGCGCCTTTTTCCAGTAAAAGGCGGAAGTTGCTTTCTTTCTGGCGGGTTATGTTCTGCATGGTCATGAAAGCAAAAATCGGGAACAGTACCATGACCGCACCGATAAATATCCAGGGCGGAACCCCTGTCCAGAATCTGTTGTTTTTCCTTTTGTTTGCCATAGCCTATTTATTAAAGCAAATTTAATGCCAGCAACTTGTAGGGAGGCCTTCGCAAAACGCCCCCTTTGCCCAATCCCGGCGTTAGGTTCAAATTTTAATCCTCAAAATACTCAATATATTCCTGCCTGCCCCGTAGGTCCGGCAGATCGTACTGGGGTGGTTAAAATTTTCACCTTCCTTGGCCTTGAACAAAATTGCATATTTTTCAAAGGTCTCGTGAGCAGTTACCGGTTAACGGTTTGCCCTTTAATCTTCTTTTAATTCCAGGGCACACCATCCAAAACCCAAAAAGTGGATACTTTTTACCCATAAGGTTGATTGGACCCTTCTAATCCGGATATTTAGTATCCACCATCTATTTCTTCGAGGCAAGGAAAAATTTCTATTTTAATGGATGTGCTATGTACATTCTATATTTTTTCGGTTCCCGGTATAAATGGCTTGATGGCTTCAAGCTCATTGGGTCTGATGGGCCTCCAGTCGGTGTTATAAAATATTTCAGTTCCAAAATAAGACTTGGGCTTAAAAATCGCGACATACAGAGCCGGTTCATCCGGATAGTGTTCTATCCAGAGAATCTCGTCGATTTTCAGATTAAAGTCCCTGCATATCCTTTTACCCAGACTTTCGGCACAGGTTGTTTTGAAGATGCTATCACCGGTTTGTGTCGCTATAACCACATAAGGCCTGAGGTACTGAACTCCCGGCCGGTCTATTGAAAAATCAATGATCCTCAGCCACCAGGAGCAAGCCCATTTATCATTAGACTTTTGGGTAATGTCTTCCTGCCTTTGCAAACGATATGTACCGTCGAAAAGGATCAAACTTTCATAACTCCTGTTAAATTAAAGATGTTATTAACCTTCAATATGCTTAAAAAAGAGTCATCTGATGATCTTCCTTCTTTTTCCAGCCTTTTATCGGCCCCCTTCGAGTTTCAGCAAAAACACCCGGGGCAAGTTTTGTATGCCGGGCCCAATCAAGCATGATCTTGGCAATCGTTTTAGCGGTGTTCTCCTCCCATTTTCTGCCGAGTTCATCCCGGAGTTCAAGACCGAGCGTTAAAAGCGTATTGCCTTTAACCTGGTGAGCTTTGAGTATTTCTATAAAGCTTGAAAATGAATTCATTTTCAAAGCGCTTTGAGCAAACAAAATGGGGCGCTTGTCTGGATTTGATACGAACTCTTCTCCTTTTGGCAGAACTTTTATCAGCCGGGTCTTTTTAATAATAAACCCTAAATCTTCCAGTGTGGCCAGGGCTCTAAAGATCGTACTTTTATTCAGACCTGTCCAATCGACCCGGCCGTTTCCGTGAAGCGCCTGAACCAGTCTTATGGCTATATTTTCCACAGGAGAATACTGAATCCGCGGGATCTTAGCTTCACGTGTTTTTGTTAATAAAAGGTGGCGCTCACAGATTTCCGTTACAGGATCGAAGACAATGAGCGCTCTGTTTTTATTATTAAAAT
>Ga0070722_10000403_pt1 | contig 10886 bp, 9 predicted proteins | sample tdAd001_FD_67276 | JGI IMG/M metagenome (GOLD analysis project Ga0070722, IMG submission 67276) | Marine sediment microbial communities from the Atlantic coast under amendment with organic carbon and nitrate - tdAd00.1 | ecosystem: Environmental > Aquatic > Marine > Coastal > Sediment | place...
TCCAATCTGCTGCGCGGTTATTCTTCGGTTGCTCATTGGGAGGATCTTGCTGAATCGAATGCATATATTCTTGACGTTCGTGAACCATCTGAATTTAAAAGAGGTCACGCAAAAAATGCTGTCAATATCAATTTGGGTGGCCTAAGAGAGCGGATGTCGGAACTACCCCGCGATCGCGAAATATGGGCATACTGTTACGAGGGGAAACGCTCTTATGTTGCTGCACGAATTCTTGTTCAGCATGGTTTCAAAGTAAGAAACATTTCAGGAGGGTATTTAACCTACATGGCCGTAAAACAGTACAAAAACCTACCGTAACTATATAAAAAAAACAGCCTGCGCTGCATATATTTTATTGTATTAACCCCTGTTACTTTTGATATATTATTCTCTTATCAAAGGAATGAGTAAACCCGCGATCTCCATTATATATCTCAGGTTGACCTATTTTTATATCGTGGCAAGTGATCTGTACTTTTTATGATTTCGGTTAGAAACCTTCAATTTGGTTTAAGCGAGAGGTGTTTATTCACTAATTAGAAATCGACACATTTTTGTTCCGTATTATGGTGAAGCCTTCTCTCAAATACCTTATTAGTCTGGCTCCTTCAGACCATATAATTTTTCCTAACTTTTCTTTTTCAGCTCGGCCTCAATCATCTGTAAGATTCCAACCAGGCTTTTATTTTTTAATAGTTTGCCGTTTATAAATATGGTGGGAGTCCCACGAACCCCGATCTGTCTGCCGTTGTTCACGTCTCTTGTAATTAAGTTCTTAACATCTGGAGATTGCATGTCTTTAGCAAACTTTTCCATATCGAGGCCGAGTTCTTTGGCAATATCTTGAATTTTAGCGTCATTAATAACTTTATAATTTTTTAATAACTTACTATGAAACTCCCAGAATTTTCCTTGGGCATTTGCGGCTAAGGCTGCTGTGGCCGACTTTTGGGCGTATTTATGATTGGAAAGTGGAAAATGTTTGACAACCAGTTTAACATTATCAGGATACTTATCCAGCACCTGCTGGAATATTGGCTCTAAGCGAGCACAGTACGGTCACTGATAGTCATCAAAAACTGCTATGGTGATGGCGGCGTCAGCCGGTCCTTTAAAGGGCAGGCCGTCAAGAGCAATTTTATATATAAAATCCAACTGGAGAATTTTGAGTGTTTGCGATGAACTGCTCGTTAGAATTAAAACATTTTTTTTGCCAGCATATGTCATTCTGTCAAAATCTTTATCAATGGAAATTCGATTGGCAACTTTACCTTCAGCAATAGAATAGATCAGGACTTCTCCTTGGGCTAAAACAAAAATCAATTTCCCATCGTCCGAGGTAGCGATATCTAATGGTTGAACACCAAGGTTTGTTTGTTTGATTAAAGTCCAGTCGATTTCGGCATAAATGAATTGGGGAACCGACACCCAACTTATTATGATGAGGAAAAATATTCCAAATATTCGTGCGGCCTTTATCATATTAATATTCCCCTTTTCTGTAATTCTGTTTTCCGGAAATCAGAGTGTATACCCCAAAAGTTTAGGATCGGAAGGCTTCTTATTCAATATGTTTACTATATACATCGTTTCTATGATATCAATAAGATTTATTTGACCGTGATGCAACGTTGAGCGCGTTAGAATATTACTTTACGTTGCCAGATCGTTGTGGTTGTATTTATCTTCTGTTGGTAGGCTCCCAATACTTGATACCTGCCTTGAACCTTCAATTCCAACCACTCCAATATAATTGCGATTTCGATATTAAATCATCAATTCGCAACCTGTACTATCTGCTATAGATCAAAGCTTATAAATTTCAGGGGATTGGAGGACGCCCATAAATATATAAATTGGTTTCATGAAATTCGGTGATTGATTAAATGTAGGCCCCTGTGTTATAAGAGGGCGGTGCACTTAAATATCTATCAGGAATTGAGAAGCGTTCAATTTTTTAAAATAACTTTAAATTACCCATTAACTTTTTGCGGAGGAGATAATGCCGATTTACGAATATGAGTGTAATGACTGTTCTCACAGCTTTGAAGTGCTCCTGGTGTCTACCAGTGATCCGGCCCCACAATGCCCCGAATGCCAGTGTACGGATGTGTCGAAACTGATGTCTTCCTCCACCATGAGACAGCGAGAAGAGTATACCGGGGCGGGGGGTATACTTGATCCTTTCGTTGGCCCGTCTTTTTCGGGCTCATAGAGTTGATAAAATCCTCCTGGTTTCAATATATAGTGATTCATCCTAACGACAGCAAATGCTTGATAACTGGCTTCAGCTTGTGTTTATGGCAAGGAATCACAACATTGATTTCGGTTATAAACCTTCACTTTTCGGAAATTGAAGATTAAGGCTCGAAGTCTGCAACAACAGCGATAAAAAAAACCTGCATATTGTACATCCTTTCTCCACAAAGAAATTTAAAGTAAGCTTCTTATCTCACAAGTTATACTTCCCAACTGCTCATTTTATTTCATTATTTAATGCTGTAAAATAAAGTATTGTCTTAATGGGTATTTCGTTGTATCAGAGTTCTCGATTTTTCTTAAGACAATCGTCTCATAAAATAACCGGAGCGAATAAATGAGGAATGTTCGCCCTTTGATTATTGATGAAATCTGTTAACATCTAAACATCGACCAAGATAGGGGCGCGGGGGTTTGCCTATTTCATTTTTATGATATATGGATTCAAAATTCACCTTTTGAGATAAAACTAAAACATATATCGCTTGATTAAAATATTACAATGTGGCAGCAATGGTTATTGTTTAAATTTTTAAAGATAAGGTATTAATGTTTTACTGTATTAAGTGCTGTGTGATTATAATTCTGAAATTATTGAAGTAATTTCTTATGGGTAATTGGTTTTATAATTTCCATCGGAATATTTCTGACTATTAAAGGGAGGTCTATATGGGTGTGATTACAATTTCCAGAGGTTCATATAGTAAGGGGAAAGAGATTGCGGAAAAACTTGCTGAAAAGTTAGAGTATAACTGTATTTCAAGAGAGATTCTCTTGCAAGCTTCAGACCAATTCAATGTAAAAGAAGCAAAGCTTGTCCGGGCGCTCCATGATGCTCCATCTTTTTTTGATCGTTTCAAACATGGAAAAGAAAAGTTTACCGCCTTCATTCACGAAGTTTTTTTAGGGTATATTCAAAAAGACAACGTAATCTACCATGGACTAGCAGGGCATTATTTTGCTAGAGGAATCCCAAACGTTCTAAAAGTGAGAATCAACTCAACTTTAGAGGAAAGAATAAAGGAGGAAATGAGACGCGAGAACATTTCCGAAGAAGAGGCACGTCACCTCTTGATAAAAGACGATGAAGAAAGGCGAAAATGGGGCATAAGCCTTTATGGAATCGATACTCATAATTGTGAACTTTATGATGTTGTCTTACAAATTGATAAAATGAAGGTGAATGATGCGGTTGAGATTTTGTTTAATATCGCAAATCGACCTTGTTTTCAGACAACTCCTGAATTTCGAATGATTTCAAAAGATAAGTTTTTATCTGCTAAAGCTTATTCAGCTATAGTAGATACATTTCCTGAAGCCATTGTAAAATGCAAAGATGCGGTTGTCTATGTAAGCGTTGAATCGGACTTATCTCAAGAAAATAAGATGTCCAATCAAATCAAGGTTCTGTTGGAAAACATTGCAGAAATAAAAGAAGTTATGGTCGGTGTAATCCCAATAGGAACGGATTAAATAAACACCAAATCAGCTGTATACTATATATAGTAATAAAGTTCTTATGTTGCTGTTTTTGTTGGTTTTTTAAAACCCACGCTTGAGTGACAATATTTGGTATGCATTTTCCCGTGTCTCTTATACTTGACTCCATTACAACCGCTTTTTTGATGTTTTCAATCATTATTGTTTTATACTTTATGATAACCTTTGACACATGCTGGTGTGACACCTCAAAGGTTTCAGCAACTTGTGCTTGAGTTCTTCTCTTGATAAAATAATCGTATAAAATTAATTCTACTTTGGATTTGGTTGTATTTGGGACTTTGCCCAGAAGTTTTTTGAAGGGCAGGGCATCGGGATTGCCTTTTCACCTAGCCTGGTTAGCCCTTCAAAATTGTGATTTAATTATAATTTATACACAAGATACAATCAATGAAAGGTGCATATTGGGTGTATTTGCCCCTTAGGATTTAATATGATTTGTTACGATTCATTAAACACAAACCCTTCAATGCCTGGTAGTTGCTTGATATCATTACACCTTAATTCTAATGGTAGTTTTGATAATATACACGAAAGACTCCTTTCCGTCTTTTAAAAAATAAGACATTTCTTGGAAAGTATGAACTAAGGCCTCGCTCAATTGCAGCAACCAAACCTGCTCCAAATCTGAGCGCCAATTCTGCGAATTTATTTTTGAGCGAACCCTAAGGTTGACAATTTTTCTCTATTGCGTTAACCAGTATACTTGACAAGGTTAACCACAAGACGAGTAAACAATGAAAGGTCAGATTCTAAAAATACTGAGAATGCAAAAGGCTGTTGTTTCTGGAGAAACTCTCAGTTCTCATCTAGGAGTTTCCAGGGTTTCCATCTGGAAACATATCAAAAAGCTCCAGGAATTTGGATACCATGTCCAGGCGACGCCTAAGGGATACCGGTTTATTAGCGCTCCCGATGCTCTTTATCCCTGGGAGTTCGCAAATAGAGAATCAAAAATCCATTATTTTGATGAAGTTGCCTCCACAATGGATGTTGCCGGAGACCTTGCAAGAAACGGTTCCCCTCATTTTACCGTTGTTATTGCGGGGCGTCAAATCAAAGGACGGGGTCGCTTGAAAAGAACCTGGCTTTCATCAGAAGGTGGGCTCTACTTTACTATTATACTCCGGCCGCAAATCTCTCCGGTATTAAGTTCCAGGGTCATCTTTGCGGCATCTATGATTCTGACTCGAACCTTACGCGAGATGTTCAAAATTGATGCCATGGTAAAATGGCCCAACGATATTCTGGTGAATGGCAAGAAGATTTCGGGATTGCTTTCTGAAATGGAGGCTGAAGCCGATATGATTACCTTTATAAATATCGGCCTGGGTCTCAATGTTAATAATGATCCGACCGTAAGCGAACCCATGGCAACTTCACTAAAGAAAATCCTTGGCAGAGAGGTCCCGAGGAAACAGCTTCTATCAGAGTTTCTGGATAAATTTGAAAACCGGCTCAACAATGCGACTTTGGATAATGTGATTTTTGAATGGAAAAGATATTCTGCGACAGTAAGCCGGCACGTTAGAATCGTCACAACCAATGATGTATCAGAAGGCCTTGCCATGGATGTGGATGAGAACGGCGCTCTGATTTTGAAACTTTCAAACGGATCAATAAAAAAAATTATTTATGGCGATTGCTTTCATGATTGATCATAGTACAGAGGACAGAAGGTGACATCTGACTGTTGAATAAAGGTAGTTATATATGATTGCTGCTGAACAGCTTCGTATGACGGTATATGCCTCACTTCTGGCCGCGCTGACCGCAGCAGGGGCATACCTGGCAATACCAATAGGTCCGGTTCCGATCGTACTTCAGAATTTTTTTGTATTTCTTTCAGGTCTACTTTTGGGAAGCCGGTGGGGGTTTGCGAGCGTATCGGTTTATATCCTGGTAGGTGCTTGCGGACTTCCCATTTTTTCCATTGGCAGGGGAGGAATCGGCCACATCATGGGGCCAACCGGAGGATATTTAATTGGATTTCTTCCAGCGGTTTATATCATCGGCCTGATATCGGAAAAAGGTGGACAACGTGTTATTTTCGATATCATTGCCATGGTATGCGGGGCACTGCTGGTTTATGCCTTTGGGGTTCCATGGTTATACAAAGTATTGGCAGGAAAAGGTATGACTTTGCAAAAAGCCTTTTTTGTCGGTATGTACCCCTTTGTTCCGGGCGATATTCTCAAGATCGCCGTAGCCGTACCCGTAGCAAAAGCGTTGCGGCCGGTTATACGGGTTCCGAGTTCCTAATTAGAAACAGTGTAATAGTGTAGTTCTTTGAAACAAATCGACTTCAAACTAGCTTCGGGTATGATTAAATTTTATGCTGGAAACAAACATCCTTCAACCCGTAACACTCAACTCAAAACATGCATATGAACATTATTGAAATCGAAAACCTCAGCCATCGCTTTCCCGACGGCACCCTGGGTATAGACAGTATAAACCTTACGATTCAGGAAGGGACATTAGTTGTAATCAGCGGACAGAACGGATCCGGAAAAACAACTCTTTTAAGACACCTAAACGGCCTCCTTTTGCCGGATAGAGGGACAGTCAGGCTGTCCGGAGTCTCAGTATCAAAGGACCTGGTAAAAGCGAGACAAATTGTTGGCATGGTTTTCCAGGATTCTGACAGCCAGATTGTCGGTGAAACGGTTTATGATGACGTGGCCTTTGGACCCGAAAATCTTTGTCTGGATAGAAGCGAGATAAAGAGACGGGTATATGATGCTTTGAAAGCCGTGGGCTTGAAAGGGCTTGCAGAACAAAGACCCCATTTACTTTCCGGCGGAGAAAAACGGAGACTTGCCATTGCCGGTGTCCTTTCTATGAAACCCAAGGTGATAGTTTTTGACGAGCCTTTTTCCAACCTCGACTATCCGGGGATCAGACAGCTTTTAGAGCAAGTTCTTTCTCTCCATGAGGCAGGTCACACAATTATAGTTGCCACACATGAACTGGAAAAGGTCATTGCCCACGCAAATCATCTGGTCATCATGAAAGACGGAACAGTCGTAAGAGACGGAATGCCTGACGAGATGGTTAAGGGAGTTGAGGCATTTGGTGTGAGGGAGCCTTATAATTCCCGGCCGGGAATGGAGATCAGATCATGGCTGAACTGACGGCTTTCAGTTTTCGAACGGGAGCATCTTTCCTGCATAAACTAGACGTTCGATTTAAGCTTGGATTTCTTGTTCTGATCAGTCTTGCCGGCTTAAAGGCAGCTCCATTGGCACTTTGCGTAATAACTTTCGTGCTTATTGCTGTGATAATAGATACCCGCCTGCCGATTAAAGTAATTTTAAAAGAGCTTCGTTATTTTCTGATCCTTCTCCTTTTGGTGTTCATCGCCCGGATATTAACGACTCCGGGATCGACGCTGATTCAAATTATGGCCGTATCGGTTACCCGGGAAGGGATCTATGACGGTAGTCTGGTTTGCTGGCGGCTTGTGATAATTATAACGCTTGGATTATTATTTGTTTCAACTACCAGGACGTCGGAAATTAAAGCTGCGGTTGAGTGGCTCTTGATCCCTTTTCCGTTTTTTCAGGGGAAAAGGGTTGCAACCATGATGAGTCTGGTTATGCGTTTTATGCCGCTTATACTTGACCAGGCAAAGGAGACTGCAGATGCCCAGCGGGCAAGATGTGTGGAAAACAGAAAGAACCCCCTGTATCGATTACGAAAATTTGCAATACCGATGATTCGCCGAATCTTTGAAAGTGCTGATAAGCTGGCTGTTGCCATGGAAGCGAGATGTTATTCTGAAAACCGGACCGACCCCTGGCTTTCATCAGGGCTGAAAGATTGGGTTGCCCTGTTTGTTGTAATTTGTTTGTGCGCCATGATCATATTAATATAATTCAGGAATAATACATCCTTACGCTCCATCTGCAATAATGGAAAAAAATAGAAAAACACGGCGGATGGCGTATGATAAAGCTGTCAAAGATTGACACATCTTTTCTGCTATAGTAATCCCATTGATACAATATTGATAATCTCGTAAAAAGTCGAAATTCGAAAAGCTTCAAATTAAAGGAGCCGAATCCATTGAAAGTTGTAATAGTCGGTGCCGGTGAAGTAGGCTTCAACATCGCAAGCCATCTGGCCCGAGAAAACAAAGACGTTGTGGTGATTGACAAGGATCCTGATTCTATTCGATATGTATCTGATAATATTGATGTTCAGGTAATCAACGGGTCAGGGAGCAGTCCTGTGGTTTTGGAGGAAGCCGGTATCAAAGCGGCGGATATAATCCTTGCAGTCACAGACAGTGATGAAGCCAACCTTGCAGCATGTCTGGTTGCAAACATAATTTCTCCATCAACAAAGAAACTGGCCCGCATTCGAAATGCCGACTATGATGAATATCATGACGCCTTCCGTGACCATGCACCCCATGTCGATACCATAATCAACCCGGAAATCGAGGTTGTCAAAACCATTAACAGGCTTATGAATGTGCCCGGCGCTGTGGAAGTCGACGAGTTTGCCGATGGTCGTGTTAAATTTGTCGGAATACATTTAGACAAATCGGCACAGCTGGCCGGTGTCCGTCTTTCAGAAATTTCTACCAGGATCGGAAAACAAATTCCGCTGATTGTTGCTGTGATTCGAGATGAGAAATTGATTATACCCAGGGGAAATGACAAGCTCATGCCGGGAGATCTGATCTATTTTATCAGTGAAAAAGATAAATTTATAGATTACCTGTCTGTTTTTGACAAACATATCGAACCGATTGATCGAGTCCTGATTATTGGCGGCGGACGCATCGGATTCAGGCTGGCTACCCTGCTTGAGGAGAGTTCTATCCATACCAAAATAATTGACAAGGACCCGGATCGATGCGCCATGCTTGCCGAGCAGCTTAACAAGGCTGTCGTATTGCATGGCGACGGTTCTGATCAAGAATTCCTGAGAGAAGAGAATATTCAGGATATGGATTGCGTGATTACCCTTACTAATGATGAGGAAACCAATATTTTAACCTCTCTTCTTGTCAAGAAAATGGGTGCACGTAAAACAATAACTCGAATCAGCAAGCACAGTTATTTTCCTTTGATGTCGATGATCGGTCTTGAGCAGGTGGTTAGCCCGAGACTTTCGGCCGTAAATACCATTTTACAGCACATACGCCGGGGCAAGGTACTTTCGGCCAAAGCAATTAAATATGAACAGGCTGAAGTTATGGAAGCTGTAGCCTTAGAGACTGCAGACATCGTTGGAAAGCCCATAAAGAAAATCTCTTTCCCAAAAGGAGCCCTGGTTACCGGTATAATCCGCAACGATAATGTCATTATCCCCACTGGTGAAAGCGTTATTGAACCCAATGACAGGATCATCATTTTTGCAATAAGACAGGCCATCCCCAAGATCGAAAAAATCCTTGCAGTAAAATTGGAGTATTTTTAGATGCGTTGGCACTTCATTCTGAGTATTATCGGAGTACTCATCTTTTTTTTGGGGCTGTGTATGTTATTTCCCCTTTTTTTTGGTCTTTATTACAAGGATCAAAGTGTTATTCCGCTGTTGAAATCCATGGGGATAAGCATCGCTGCCGGATTATCACTAATTATTTGTTTCAGGAATTTAAAGGTAGATTATATCAGTCATCGTGAAGGAATGGTAATCGTAGCCATCGGATGGACCGCCATAGGCTTGTTCGGGGCAATTCCGTTTTATCTGGGAGCTGAATTCGGTACTTTCGTTGACGCGTTCTTTGAATCTGTTTCCGGATTTACGACTACCGGATCGTCGATCTTAACGAATATAGAGGCTGTATCAAAAGGACTTCTTTTCTGGCGCAGCTTTATCCAGTGGCTTGGCGGAATGGGCATCATCGTTTTATCCGTGGCAATTCTGCCTTTCTTAGGTGTTGGCGGTATGCAGCTGTACAAGGCAGAAGTTCCCAGCCCAGTTCCTGATAAGCTCAAACCTCGTATCAGGGATACGGCCATGATCCTCTGGAAAGTTTATGCTCTCATTTCTATAGCAGAGGTCATACTGCTCATGATAGGAGGAATGGATCTTTATAATGCATTGTGTCACACCTTCACCACAATGCCTACCGGCGGATTCTCAACCAAAAATACTTCCATCGCCCATTTTGACAGTGTCTATTTTGATACGGTAATCATCTTCTTTATGTTATTGGCCGGCATTAATTTTTCGCTTCATTATCAGTTCCTGAGGGGAAAGCCGCTTGCATTCTGGCGGGATTCAGAGTGCCGCTTTTTTCTCTGCGCTGTCCTTGTGTTGACTGTTATTGTTACTATTAATGTCTACGGATCGGTATACGAAACAATTGGCCGGGCAGTCCGCTTTGGTGCTTTCCAGGTGGTTTCCATTGTTACCACCACAGGCTATGCCACGGCCGATTACGAATTGTGGCCTGCCATGTCCCAACTTATACTGTTGTTATGTATGTTTTTAGGGGCATCAGCAGGCTCTACCGGCGGAGGGATGAAATGCCTACGTGTTATGCTTTATCTTAAATATTGTTATAAAGAACTGTTTTCCTTAATCCATCCTCGTGCAGTCAAGCATATCAAAATTGGAGGCCAGTTAGTTTCAGAGGATGTTATGCGGAGTGTACTCGGGTTTATGGGCCTATATATAGGTCTGTTTGTTTTCTCTTCTGTGCTGATTGCAAGCATGGGAGTCGATTTGATCACATCAGTTGCTTCGGTTGCAGCCACCATTGGGAATATAGGACCTGGTCTGGGCATGGTTGGCCCTGTGGACAATTATGCCCAGATACCCTATTTGGGCAAATGGGTACTCATATGGTGCATGCTTTTAGGAAGGCTTGAAATATATACGGTGATCATCCTTCTCGTACCGGAATTCTGGCGAAAATAGAAAATAAAATCACACGGTGATTTTATTTTTTATTGACAATGACAGAAAATATAGTTAGTTTTTTAGATTCTTTAAGGGCCGTTAACTCAGTTGGAAGAGTATCTGCCTTTTAAGCAGAGAGTCGCTGGTTCGAGCCCAGCACGGCCCACCAAATAAAAATTTACGTCCCCATCGTCTAGCCTGGTCCAGGACACCGGCCTTTCACGCCGGCAGCAGGGGTTCAAATCCCCTTGGGGACGCCA
>Ga0070722_10000405_pt1 | contig 10848 bp, 10 predicted proteins | sample tdAd001_FD_67276 | JGI IMG/M metagenome (GOLD analysis project Ga0070722, IMG submission 67276) | Marine sediment microbial communities from the Atlantic coast under amendment with organic carbon and nitrate - tdAd00.1 | ecosystem: Environmental > Aquatic > Marine > Coastal > Sediment | place...
AACTACCAGGGAACTCAAGCGGCAAGTATTGGCCGATTCTTGCCGCTTGGTGAATGTCTGCTTTGGGTCATTACCAGCCGTTGAGTATACATTCAGGCGAACGGCTGGTTGCGGCCATTAGCAGCCGTTCACTTAAGGTCTTTTCATCACAACAGCAAATTCTGTTGCGTCAGCATCATAAGGGTTGCCTGCAACGTCGCGATACAATTCGTCGATTTCCAGCCCGGCTGCGTGAGCTTCTCTTTCCAGCGACTCCGGCGTGAAATACTGGAGCCAGTTGTATATTTCCCTCTGCCGATTTCTTTCTACGATGGTGTATTTGTCGAGGCTGACATTTTCGTCATCGTACTTGAAGGATGCGACAAAGCCGTAGTAAGGGTCCGCTGACCAGAAGCCATTGAGCTGGTTTTTCTCACAGATCAACCCCTCCTGCTTGTCGGCAAACGCTACCATCGAATACACGTCCAGCACTATTCGGCCCTGATCGGACAGGAGCCCTTTGAATTTCGCGAGCATCGCCGCACGTTGCGTTGGAGACAGTGCACAAAAGTCGCACATGATCATCGTGACAAGATTGAACGCGCCTTCGGTCTGATAGTTGAGATAATCCTCTTCAATATAGGTAACCCCGAGGTTCTCCCGTTTCGCGTACGCTCTCGCATACTCGATGGACCGTGAGGAGAAGTCGATTCCGTAGACTTCTGTACCGAGACGAGCGAACCGGGATGTGTACAAGCCGGGGCCGCAGCCGAAGTCGATTACCCTGCTGCTGCCGGACAACTCGAAATGATCCTTCATCCAACGCACTGAATCGTCAATAGAACTCGTGCGTCGGGACGACACGTCGATTTCGCCGTTCAAATGATAGGCGAGCATTTGCTCAGAAGTATGCTCGTCTGTCCATAGCTCGCTCGCTGTGTAAACTGAGAAGGGGCGAGGTTTTTCATTTGCGGACTCGAGGACCGCAAATACCGATGCTGATTGCATGAAACCGATAATCCTGGAAGTAGTAAGAATGACCGCATTGGGTCATGAGCAGCCCTTTTCGAACATTCTAGCTCAATGTCTGCTTTCGGGAGTAAAGCGGCCATTTAGCAGGCCGATTTCAGAAGCTCCAATCCGAAGCCATGCTGCTGGTCACGTAATCTACTGATTGACAGAGAGGCATCCGCCGATCAAGGCTCTGAGAATGACAAACCCAAGTATGATTGAACGGGTATCGCCCCTGTGGCTTGGATTAGGGATCAGCGCATCGCTCATTGTTATTCTGCTGGTAACTGAGACTACCTTGGGACGATGGGAGGCACTCCTGGTCGGAGGCGAATTTGACGGGTTGGCCAGAGTCTCAGGCGGCGTGCTACGCGATCTTCGACTGGCAATCGTGCACTGCCTGTTGATTGGATACCTCCCGGCCGCATTACTGCACGTGTTGCGGAGCGCGCGACGGACCGTGTATTTGCTCCAGAACGCATTGAATTGCACTCGCGAAGAATGCGAGGCTCTTGCGGCTTCGGTCCGGCTCCGCAAACGCGGGATTCTGATCACCGGGCTGCTCGGGATCGCTCTGGCATTCCTGACACCATATCTGGCGCAGCCTGTGCCATCGGCACCCTGGAACCCATCGGACTGGAGCCCGGAAGTTGGGTGGCACCGCATACTCGGCCCGATGATTCTCTTGTTCACGTGTTGGCTTGGCTATGCCGTCATCACCGTATCAGTGCGGATGTCGCGTCTAGCAAAGAAACTGAGTCGCGTCGATCTGCTCGACCTGTCGGCGCTGGCGCCTTTCACCCAGCAGGGGCTCACAAACGCCTTGCTCGTGGTCGGGTTGATCTCGATCCTCAGCCTGATGATGCTTGAGCCCGGGTTCGGCAGTACGATGCTGTTGGCCGGAGGGCCTTCTCTGGTCGTAGCCGCTCTCGCCCTGTTGTATCCGGTCCGTGGTGTGCATCAGAGAATCCGTGAATCGAAAGAAATGGAGTTGGGCCAGATTATCGAAGCGATTTCGGCCCGGCGGAGTACGTTCCAGGACCCGGAAGCTGGTCACCGGAGTGGCGAGATGGCGGACCTTATCGCCTACCGGGGCCTCATTGAGGATGTCCCGGAGTGGCCGTTCACCACCTCAACCTACGCTCGTCTTATCCTGTATGCGCTTATCCCTCTCGTGTCCTGGGGTTTCGGCATTGTCGCTGAAGAGATTGTGGGCCGTGTTCTATCATAGCTGCACGAAATGGGCCGGCCTGGAATTTATGTTAGAAGCAGCTGCCTTCCGGCGTTGAGAAAACAGTAGCGAGTCCACCGCCTACTGTCCTGAGGTTGGTTGTCTGCCCTTGGTAAAGCCTGGCTGATAATTGTTGAATCTTGCCGTTGTAGGTTACGCAGCGAATGTCGAGTTTTAGCGACTGCTTTTCTCCATCGATGATCAGTTGTCGTTCGCTGGGCGGAACCATGGCTTGGGCAACGTAATCGGCGTGGATGATATCTTCCCAAACCCGGCGTGTGAGTTTAGCGCCGCGATACGCACCGCGGCTGCCATATCCAGTAGCGGGTTTGAAAAAGAGCTGTTTTCGATTCGTCCACAATTGAGCGGCGTTGTCCTTTGTGACGGTAACTGTGGTTGGCAGTGAGTGGCTCAGTGCGGTGACGACTTCTTCCTCCACGCCAAGCTCCTTGAGCCGGTGTGAGTCTGACAGAAGCGGCAAATTGCGTTTGTCTGCATAGAGCGCATAGAGGTAAGGCGACGGCGTGAATACTGCGATACCCTTCCGATAGGCCTCTAGTAAGCAAGAGGATTCAGGCATTTCCAGATAGAAGTCAGTGAGCCGGTTATACACGAGGTCGATCTTTTCCCCGCTTGACCTCAGTGTGTTCTCGTTGATCGTGAAATCTTTGGGATCGGCGATTATCACTTCAATACCGTGCCGTTCAAAGAGTGCTTGAAAGAGCAAAAACTCGGGGTACAAGAACTGCGCTGATGGTTCGCTGTCAACGATGGCAATCGTATGCAGGGTTTCGTCTGGAAACTGTGATGTCCACTCTTCTTTGAACATCGCAACCAGTTCGTATTCGGCGTCAGCGAAATTGGTTCTTTCGCCAAAGAAAGTGATCACCTCATCACAACAGGCTTGTTGAGCTGAAGCCAAATACAGATTCAGCAAAACTCCGCCGGCATTGGTGTTGATCTCGATCAGCTGCGGGCCATCCGCTCCGAGGTGAAAATCGTAGCCAAAAAAGACGCCTCGTGGGCCGAAGTCCTGGCGGGTGGGAGTGGGCGCAGTGGCTAGTACAGTGTCACGATAAGCACCATTGTGGGCTACGCTCTCTACAGCGCGAATAAGCTGCTCCATTTTTTGGAGGTGTCCCTGCTGTAGGAAAACAGGTGAGTCCGCGAATAGGTGGCTGTTCGCGTCCAGGAGTTTTTCCGGCAGTCCTGAGTCTCTGAGATGTGCTTCCAGGCTATTGTGAAGTGCTACCTTGTTTACAGCAATACAGTAGCAATCCCTGTTCAGGGCTTCTGCGAGATCGTTTGTCATGGGCCTGCCTTGTTACGTGTCCCCTACGAACGCTCTGCGAATTTTCGCATGAACCTGCCAAACACCAGTATGGCAACACCAATGGCGATTAAGGCAAGTCCAACAAGCCACGCGAGGATTTTGGGTGCTAGGTTTACGCCGCCATATGCAGCTGATGATCACATCCAAAGACGTAATGACAAATCGGAATAACGTCGTGCAACGTACAAGCTGCCGCGAAAAAGACAACGACAAAAGCAAGCGAAAAAATAATTCCGCGGTGATGCGTATCCATCCACAAATTAAAAGTGGCCATAGCCAAACTCCTTGCAAGCCGATCAGGCTGCCTTTGCAACGGCATAGTTATACGTCGCCGTTATCGTCGTTTCGTCTCTAAGGCTCCGCTTAATCGGACAAAGCCCAGCTGCTTTTTCCAGCTTTTTGCGATCTGTTGGCGAAAAGTCTCGTGGAATATCAAAGTCCAGTGTAATGGTATCGACGTGCGGGAATGGTTTATCTGTCTCCGTCAAATCGATACCGATAACTGTGCCGCTCAGATTGAGGTGATCGCGTTGGGCGACAGCACCCATCGACAAAAGCATGCAGCCGGCGACGCTAATGCCGAGCAAGTTTCCCGGCGAAAACTCATCGCCCTTGGCGGTATATGGGCAATCGATTGCCACCGTATTGTGATGTGGCTCTTTCAGCGCTGTGGCATGTTGATCGCCATCGTAGGTGAGTTTCAGCGTGTTCATAATGTCCCTCCAATCCGGTTGATCCAGCCTGGCGACAATCGCAGGTGCGAGACAGCCGCTTTGGGATTGTCGGTCTTGATTTTTGGGGCGCGCAATACGGAAATACCCCTAGAACTGGCAATCTAGTCTCGTGACTTGTTCAGAAACGGGAGCGGCGTACTCAGAATATCTGGCGATCGCAATGTCCGCTTATGGCCGTTAGCAGACGTAATAACGACTGAATCATTCGCCGACCGCCTCAGCGTCTACCGCACCCTTGTTGGCGTTCTGGATTGCCCTCAGAGCAACCGCCGCTCGCCTAAAAGGCACGATCTCCATCGACCCCTACGCCACTTCCCCTATACTGGACCTGATGAAAGCCTCAACCCTGCGCATTGGCCGCCGCTATCGGCCAAATCGGCTCGCTTCGAACTATGATGCCGTCATTATCGGCTCTGGCATGGGCGGTTTGACGACGGCGGCCTTCCTGTCAGAACTCGGCTGGAAGGTTTGTGTGCTGGAGCAACACTATACAGCCGGTGGCTATACACATTCGTTCGAGCGCAATGGCTACGAATGGGATCCGGGCGTGCACTACATTGGCGACGTCGGGGCCGAAACACGTACCAAGAAGATGTTCGACTTCGTCTCTGAAGGACGGCTGAAGTGGGCACCGATGGATCCGGAGTACGACCGCTTCTACGTTGGCGACAAGGTGTTTAATGCCGTTGCGGGCAAGGAGGCGTTTCGGGACAACCTCGTGCAGACTTTTCCGGCCGAAGCGGAGGCGATCGACCAGTATTTGGGTCTCCTGGAGAAGGCAGGGTCAGCAAGCGCTGCCTTTGGCCTGGAGCGCATACTCCGACCATGGCAACGCGCCCTGGCATGGCCGTTCCTGCGCTATGCCAAACCCGCATGGCTGTATCGCAACACCTATGACGTCCTCAGCGAGCTGACCGACAACCAGGATCTTATCGCGGTGCTGTGTGGCCAGTGGGGTGACATGGGCCTGCCGCCGAAACGCTCGGTCTTCATGGTGCACTCGATGATCGCGCGGCATTATCTTTATGGCGGTTATTACCCGGTAGGCGGTAGCTGGCAGATCGCTGACACCATCATCCCGAAGATTCAGAATGCGGGTGGCGAAGTACTCACCTATGCCAGCGTCGAAGAAATCCTTATCGAGGATAACCGCGTAAAAGGCGTTGCCATGGCCGACGGGCATCGAATCGAATGCGACTGCGTAATTTCGTCTGCTGGCATTAGCAGTACGCTGGGCAAGCTATTGCCCGAAGACGTCGTAAGGAGTGCTGGCTACACGCAACGGCTGCAAAACGTACAGCCAAGCTTTGCACACCTAGGCGTCTATATCGGTCTCAAGCATACGGCCGAGGAGCTTGGCATTCCGAAAACCAATTTCTGGATCTACCCGAACAATGATTACGACGCGGCCGTGGAGACATTCATCGATGATAAGAATGCAGAGTTTCCCGTGGTGTACATCTCGTTCCCGTCCGCAAAAGACCCGGACTACCTGAATCGGCACCCGGGGACTGCAACGATTGAGATCGTCGCGCCCGCCCCTTTCGAGTGGTTCGAGAAATGGCAGGGCAGCACCTGGGGCAAACGCGGCGATGAGTATGAGTCCTATAAAGCCGAACTCGGCGAACGACTCCTGGCGTACCTTTACGACAAGTTACCGCAGGTCAAAGGCAAGGTGGACTACTTCGAAGTTTCCACGCCCCAGTCGACCAACTGGTTTTCAGCCTATCAGTACGGTGAACTTTACGGCCTCGACCATACCGCCGAGCGACTGAAACAACACTGGCTCGGCCCGCGCACACCGATCAACGGCTTGTGGATGACGGGTCAGGATACGCTGACCTGTGGTGTCACCGGTGCGATGATGTCCGGCATGCTTACGACAACGGCGATGGTCGGCATGCGCAAGATGTGGCCGCTGTTGAAACGGATCTACGCTTAGCGGAGCCGATTTCGGGTGCCTGGTTTCGAATGTCTGCTTGATAGCCTCGTTAGCGGTCGCGACATAAAACAGAATTAAGGTTCGCCCTCACTCAGGGTATAGTCCGCGACGATTCCGTTCCTCCCAGGCGTCCTCGCATTCCGGAAGGTCATGAAACAGTCTTGCGGTGAACCCACCGGTTGCCGTTCGACTGGGCTCGCCATAATCTGCCCAAAAGGTCTCACACCATGCCTGATCGCCGGTCTCTGTTTGTACGCAATTCGCGACCTCGGCTTCTCTTAATGGTGCGATCTTTTCTTCCCTTACGACCTCGCATCGACGATCCAATTCTGCAAGGCTCATGTCCGTAATATCCACTTCCTTGACTAACGGACGTGTCTGGATCTCGGGCTGCGCTGATTGCTTTTCGACATCGGTTTCAGAAGCCGAAGGCGATTTGGTGGTCGCCTGAGCAGGGGGCACATATGGCGGGGCCGGATCCGTTGTAAAAGTCTCTACTTCGTCTTTGGGCGAATTGTCAGGTGGCTCCTCACTAAAGTGAACGACCCCTTCTTCATCCACCCACTTATAAACCTTCTGCTGCGCGTAGGCACTTGCACAGACAACTGTCAGGATAATGCCAATCGCATAAACCCAAATGCCATTCTTGATGAACATATCATTCCCTCCACCAATGGATGGAGCCTGGCTCTATTTTGATGACTAACCGATACGCGCCAGATAGCCAGCGGCGTCGAATACAACGACGTACTTCACACCGCCAGGCTTGTCGTAGATCCAGGTGTCGCCAGATCGAACTGTGGGCTCTCCACATTTTTTCAGCACCTCATATTTACCAGGGCCGTGTAGCCCGCCAGTACTGATCATGTGTGACCCGCAGCGCATTGAACCGGCAACAGCGAGTTCCATCAACAGCATCGAAAGCAGAATAACCGATGCGACGATCCATTTTGACTTGCAAATCATTAGTTGTACCTCCGGTAGTCGAGTCGTGACTTCCCAGAATGCTCTTGTTTATGGGATGGAATATTCAAGATCCTTGATGACGGCCAAACCGGATGCAATGCGGAGTTCTGCACCAGCAGCAATATCGGTTATGAGCGCACGCATCGGTGACCGTACGCGAAGCGTGCCTGTACCCGAAATGCCCGCGAATCTTCCTTCGCCGTCGATCAGCGTAAACGTCCCTTTGCAGCTGCCGACTTCGCCGTTGCAAGTCAATTCTGCATATGCGACGTTTTCAGGGGAAGCCGAAATCTCGCAATGGCCGACAACCTCGCTCTTGCCCATTTCCAGATTAAGCTTCTGAATGATCGGACACATGACGAAGGCTTCGTGCATTTCACCCTGCGATGATTCTATGTACATGACTCCTGTGAACGCACCGAGGAACATCATCGTGCTGGTATCCACCTGGAATACACGGCCGCTGGCCTCCCACGGAATGATCGCCTGTACGGTGTCTTGTTCAGCCGCATGGACTGGTAGGAAATTTACTAGCAACAATGCCACTGCCGCCATAAAGTAATTTCGTTTCACGATCATTACCTCGCCTCCTGTTCTGTCAACGACTGAACCCAGTGCATCAGCCGACGAAGGGGTCGTCTGCTATGCAACCCCACGAGGCTATATGCGCACGAGGTTACTGTCGGAAAACAAGCTGCTCATGACAATTCGGGAGAGTACCTACACACACGCCGCTTGATGCCGAGCATGGCGGCCGTGCTTACGCTGGCGCTCAGCGATGGGGATATAATGCAGCATCTACGGGTACTAATAGCCGTTCAGTAGATCTATGGTTTCATGATGACCGCGCGACCTAAAAGACTGATCGTTGTGTCGATTCTGGCGCTTCTTCTGGTCGTGACCCTGGTCACCTTTCAATGGCTCAATGGAGTAACGTCCGACAGCTATGCCGGCCAGCCGCAGGTTGTGGGACTGCCGCCGGGCTATGATCCCCTCGCCGCCGCAAGCCCCTATGACGGTTTGCACCCTTCAAGAAAAAACCGGCCTTCTGATCCTTACACATACCCCATCCCAATTGGGCAGCCGGGACCCGTCACGCCGACCTATGCCGACAGCCTCGACTATCCGTTCGCGTGTCGCAGTGAGCGTTCCAAGCTCGGGCAACCGCTGGTCGATAACCAGGGCACTATCGGCACCGCCGTTTACGACCTTGATGCGGCGGGCAACAAGAACGGAGACATAGTTGGCTACAGTAAAGACTGCAGCATCAACACGCGCGTGTTGTATTACTACCGAAGTCGCGAGTCCGGGAAGTTTCTGCCGTTTGCGGAACAGTCAGACAATGTTGAGGCGATAACGATCAATGGCCAGACGGTACCGTTCGTGGTTCGGCTGGAGATCGGCACAATCAACCGCCACATCTACATCATCGCGCTCCTGCGAGGACCCAACGACACGCCTGACACTCCAGACCTCAGCTACTGGAATCGAAAACTGCTCTACCAGTTACGTGGCGGTGTTGGCATTGGCCGGCGACAGGGCCGCATAGACCCCAACTACATTCCCAGCCGTCGCAGTGTCGAACTGCAGCAGGGATACGCCGTGGTGCATTCGACAGCGAATCAAACGTCCACGAGTTACGACATCGAACTGGCGGAAGACACGATGGCTCGCGTGAAACGCCAGTTCACGGCCCGCTACGGCGAGCCGATATACACCATCGGCCTGGGCAAATCCGGTGGCGCTATTCAACAGTACCTGATCGGTCAGAACCGGCCCGGGATGCTGGATGGCGGTATCGCCATGTACTCATACCCGGACACGGTGACGCAGATAACCCGCGTTATGGACTGCGAGTTGCTGGAGTACTACTTCGATGTCGTCGATGCTGACAACGACAAGTGGCAGAAATGGTCGCAGCGGTCCTGGATCGAGGGATTCAATGCCCGCGATGATCTTCCCAACGATTTCGAAAAGTTTCGTGCACTGCAGGCGCTTTCGCTGGGGCAATGGCCCAGCTGGTCGAATGGTCATACGGAGTGCTCGCGGAGCTGGCGTAACCTGACACCGCATGTGGCCAACCCACGCTACACCTACTTCGCGTCACTGTTCGCGCCCGGCGTTGAGGATCAGGTACCGTTCACCTACTGGGACAATCAAAAGCGTGTTTATGGCACTGACGGGAATGGCCTGGCCCGACGGACTTTTGACAACGTCGGCGTACAGTACGGACTGGCAGCGCTCAAGCGACAACAAATTACGATCGCGGAATTCCTGGACCTGAATGACAAGATCGGTGGCTGGAGGCCGGCTGTCGATATGACGCGGGAACGCTTCTGGAAGTCGGGTGGCGCCCAGTCTGACCTGGCAGACCTCTCGGTCTGGAGCCATCACAACATGACGGCCACAGCGTCAAGCGACCTTCCGGCGCCTCGCAGTGAAGGCGATATCGACGCCATGACGGCGGCCTATCGCTCCGGCAATGTGTTCCTGGGCGAGCTGTCCATGCCGGTCATCGATTTTCGACACTATCTTGAACCTGAGCTGGACATGCACCACAGCCTGGAGTCGTTTTCCACGCGCTTGCGGATGCTGCGTGGCCAGGGCCATGCAGACTCACAACTCATCTGGTTTGCTCGACTGCCGTATTCGCCGCTGGGCGACGCGCTTGGTTTGCTCGAACGCTGGCTCGAGAACATGCGTGCCGATGAGAGCCTCACTATTACCGACGCACGGCCGAGCGACGCGACCGATCGATGCTACGACGATACGGGCGAACTTCTTGCGAGCGGCAGTACCGTGTGGAACGGCGCCTGGAACGGCAAGGATGACGGCGCGTGCATGCAGCACTATCCCATCTACAGCAATCCGCGGCTTGTGGCTGGCGACGATTTCGCCGGCGACATCTTCAAGTGCTACCTGCAATCAATCGATGCGGCCATTGCGAGCGGCCTGTACGCACCTGTTGACGTCACGGCACATCGTGACGAACTGCAGCGGGTGTTTCCGTCAGGCGTATGCGACTACTCGCGTGGCGACGTAGCGCGACCCGACGACGTGATGCGGAACTCCCTCGCAAATCCGTGATGCCACCAGATGCGGCCCAGGACGGCGTAATAGGCACTGGTCACGACAAACGCATTCCACGCAACAGTGTTATTGGCTGCTCGCCTTGGCAGGCCCGCCCACTTTGCAACTTCCGCCGCAATACCGAGCAGCGGCAACGCGATGCAAAAAGCGATAAGCCATCGTGTGAGTTTTCGCGTCGCATCGATCCGCATCGGTCGGTACAGCACGATAAACAGGACCTGGGCAAACAAACTGCTTAACGCAAAGCCGTCGATGCCGATACGGCGCAGGATTCGATACTCCTCCTCCCTCAGACCCAATGTCACCGAGTAGAGCGCAAGGAACAGTGCGGCCAGAAAACCCAATACTCGCAACGCGGTGAGCCGCGACGGTGTCTGGCCGCCAAGTTGCAGAAACGTGGCACATCGAAGCCACAGAAACGCCAGGATGACAGCCGACGACAGCAACCCGGCTTTGGACACCAGGCTTTCGGGAGCGATACGCCCGGTGGAGCTAACGCTGGTGCAGCCGGAGAGATACGGAATGCAGGACGGCAAATGATCCAGGGAGACCCCGAGCACGT
>Ga0070722_10000407_pt1 | contig 10829 bp, 6 predicted proteins | sample tdAd001_FD_67276 | JGI IMG/M metagenome (GOLD analysis project Ga0070722, IMG submission 67276) | Marine sediment microbial communities from the Atlantic coast under amendment with organic carbon and nitrate - tdAd00.1 | ecosystem: Environmental > Aquatic > Marine > Coastal > Sediment | place...
CAGTCTGCCGCACGGTAAGCATGATCGATATCCCTCGCGCCGGCGGGTATATCGCTAGCAGTGGACTCGTCGATCAACGACCGCGCTTCGTTGATAATCTCACCCTGATGATTGATCGCGTCACGACTGAACTCGCTCGTATGTTCGAAAACCTGTCGGTAGCGGGCCCGCATCTCTTCTGTTCGCGGCGACGTTTCGTCTGCGGTAAACCATGCACAGGATAAGTGCTGCAGATCGTCTACCGGTTGGCCGTCCGGCCGATCCCGAGAACAAACAATATGGTAGACAAGATCGCTCTCGTCCTCAGCAAGAATCATCCGGGACATCGTTGAACGGGGAATGTAGCCGGGCATGACGTCTTCATGCTGGAAGCGAACAACCTGGCCTGTTCCACCGAGTTTGTCCGAATACTTTCCGTCCCAAAGTGCCAGCAAAATGTGACTGTGGGCGCAGAGAAATACGCCAAGCTGCGCGTACTGACGCGAGCGATTCTTGCCGTGTTCTGCGATTGTCTGTGGCGTATTGCCTGGCGTGACAGGTAGCTCGAATACCTCTGTCGCCTGCGATAATAACAAGGTGAACTTCTCGCGTACGGACGTCGTTTCAAAATCTGAAATATAGATCTCGCGGGGCATTGGCAATAGCGCGATCAATGATATGCCAAGCTCCAGCGCTACCTCCGCAACGAGCTGGTCGGCACCATCTGCAAGTGAGGACATGACCGTAACGCCACGTTCCGGGTAGTCTGCAAGCAAGCGGTTCAAAAACTCTTGAACATGGGCACGAATTTGCGGCTCTTCGTCAGCCACGAGATCGCGATGACCGGTCACTGCGACGATCAGTGGCACTGCGTAGCCGGTCTGGCCACCGACTATGGTTGTATAGTGATCTGTCGTAGATTCCATCGTTCAAGAATACATTAAAGAAAAGGCCCCTTTCGGGGCCTTTTTGTTGCGGTTTGCTGTATCAACATCAAGGTTCAATAAAACCATCCGCTGGTATCGACGGAACAACTCGTTCATCGTACAAGTGGCGTATCACCAGAGTACGTGCCTTGAGTTCGCCCTTGCGATTCGCGGGGTCTATACCGAAAAGCATTGTGCCGTCCAGAGTGTTTTCGAAGTTGTTTAGCTGGCTGACAAACGCCTGGCAATTCTGATTGCCTGAGCTTTCCTTCGGCTGTTGCATTGCATCCCAACACTTATCCAGTTTGTCCTTTGCATTCAGCCAGTCGGCATTGAGCGTTGAACACGAAGCAGCAGATAGCGGCGGTGCCCCGGCGCCATCGACATCGACACAGGCAAGATCGTTGAGTGTTGCACCGAGCTCGTCAAAGAGCGTTAGCAACAACTTCGCCAACACTGCATCGTCAGCTAGCTCAGAACCACCCACGGGGCAACTACCATCGGATACCCATACGTCGTCTACGTCGTTGTTGTACGTGCAGGGCGTGACTTCGAGGTTGTACGGTTTGATGGACCAGCGAACGTCCCTGGACCTGCTGCTGCCACAATCTGCATTGGTCAGCGTCGATACCCGATCGAGCCCGTCGGCGGGCGAGACATAGGTCTCGGATACCGTATTGACGACATCCCAGTTCAGTGTGCCGAACATCTCACCCGGCAGACCCTCGTTAACAGTGTATAGGGGTGAGAAATTAGGCAGCCCGAGTCGGCAACCGAGTTCCGTGCCGGCAAGCGCTTGCACGTTGAATTCACCGACGAACGTGTCACGGAAAATGACGCCGTCCTCGACTACGCCAAAGAATGCCTCGAACGTAAAGCCGTTATCTTTCTGTCCGCGATACTCTTTCGCGAGATACATGTCAGGCAGGCCGCCGTCCGCTACGAACAGATCAGTGATTTCCTTTGGCAACAGCGGCGTCAGATTCAGGAGTTGAGCCTTTGGCAAACCGATGCTGTCCGGGTCAAGAACGATTCCTGCCAGGCTGGTCACGCCCGGAAGAGCCAGGCATGCAACAGGATCATAACGGCAGTCAGGAATATTCTTCACCTGGAATAACGTCATTCCGGATTTCTGGCTCGCCAACTGTACATCGGCAAGAGAGGCCGCCACATCACCGTTAATATCGATAACCAGTGGGCAGAATCCGGTGCAATCGTCGAGATCTACGCTTATTCCCGGTGCGATTGTCGACCCTTCGGGCGGAAAGTCCATAAGGCCGTCGGGCGTCGATAGCGTCAGATTGCGATATGTGGCCGGCACTGTCGGCATACCGTCATCATCGAATACTTGTTCAGTTGCGTTAACCAGCATCGTGAGGTAACCCGACTCATCCACGTCCGCGGTCAGTGCGACGACTTCGCAGAATTGCCTGTCGGTGACATAGATGCGACCCGACTTGGTGCTTGCCCGTATGCCATAACTCGCATCGTCGAAATCGCATTGCATGCTGCCAGCTTCGCGCATGCCTGCTATGTCGAATACTGCGTCGGCGGATGCAGAAGATCCAACCTGCTTGGCCAGAATACGTCCCTTCGTTGTTGCGACGAGGACGTAGTTGTTTGCGGTATCGACACCGGTAACAAATTGCACGGCAGTAATACCTGTCAGCTGTTCATTACCAACCAGGTTCCAGTCCCGTTTGCCGCTCGCCAGTTCTGTTGCGTTACCATCTTCATCGAAGAAAACGGCGGTCTTTCTTTGCTCAAGGCCGAGTATGCCGGGGCCCAGCGGAAACAAGGCGGCAAAATCCCCGTCTATCGGAGTGATGTCGACCAACAGTGGCCGACCGGTAGCGGCCTCCTTGACGCAATAACTGTCTGCAGGCGCGGGCTGCAATCGCTCGAATCCTGAAGTGCACGATTCGCTCGCTGCGACTGGCAGCGCCTCGATTAGGCTGTGTGTTTTGCCCTTGTTCTTGCCTGCAAGCCAGACCGTACCAGCCAGATTGACCGTCGCGCCTGTGCAGGTGTCGGCCTTCTTCGTGTCCAGGTTGAGCACCGGGTTTTCGCAATCGATGGCCGGTACAGTTGTCGCCGGGTCTTCGGTATTCGGCCATTGCCAGACCTTCTTTCCGTCAAGGCAATAAAGCCCATCGATAGCAGTCAATTGACATGCCTTGAAATCATCCCCGGAGATACCGCTATCGACAAAATCGGCGACGCGCCTGGGATCATCGAACGCCATGTCGAACACCGATGTGGCGCTGTAGGTCTTGACGCTGTCTAATGCTTGAAACACGACGTCGGCACCAGATGCTGTCATACAGATCCCAATGCAGCCGAGTAGTGTGGTTATTGTTTTTGTAACGCGGAGTCTAATCATTTTGTTGCTCCTTTTACTGACCGTGCGTCCCTTTAGTTGCGATAGCGACCCGCCTCAACGGGTTTCCCCCATCGCGAGTAAAATTCTCCCATAAAGTGCCGTGCCTTGTCCGAAAGATCTGGTATCGGTGCTTGTTCAAGACCGGCCAGACTTGACAATAATATGGGCTCGGCTTCTGCAAATGCACCAAGACCGGCCAATGCGCGACCTTCATAGTTTTTTGCAGCCGCAATACGCCAGTGGTCATCAGGTAGATTTAGCTGCAAGATTCTTTTCGCTTCGCGCGCCGATTGCAGCGCCTCGTCAAATCGTCCTGTCGCCAACATCAGGCTGGCCCAGACCGTGATCGTTCCGGCTGTTTGCGGGTGCTCTTCCCCCAGTGTCTGACGACGCACTCGCAGACTCAGGTCGAGCATTTGCTCGGCCTCCTCGAATTCTCCTTGATCTACCAACCATGAGCCGAGGCCTGCAGCAGCGCTAGCAGTCGCCGGGTGATCATCGCCCAGCACTTCCCGTCGCATTGCGAAGCTCTCGCGCATGAGATCAATCGCTGCATCCGCATCTCCCCGGGCTCGCACCACATATGCCAAATTTCCGATGGCAACCGCGATTTCGGGATGCTTTTCACCGAGTAATTCGCGGTACATTGTCAACGCCTCACGATAGGATGCCTCGGCCGCCGCATAGTCGCCGCGCATTTCGAGAATGCTGGCAACGTTGACCAGTCCAACGCCGATTTCAAGATGCTTGTCCCCGTGCAAGCGTCGCTTCATTGCCAGCGCCTCGCGAAATAATTCCTCCGATTCACCAAGATTTCCCAGGTCGAGCAATGCCCATGCCAGATTATTAATCGCCTCCGCAAGATCCGGATGTGCTTCCCCATGTAACTGCCGTCGCATGGCGAGCGCATCTCGCAAAAACGGAACAGCATCTTCAAATTCACCTTTGTCGAGATTATTGAGCCCTACATCTTCCAAGCTTTTCGCGATATCAGGATGAGGTTCCTCATAAATCGATTGCCTGATGCTCAATGCTTCTCTTAGCAGGGGTCGTGCGTCGTCATACTCCCCTTGTCGATAGAGGACATCTCCTAGCCCTGTTAGTGTCTCGGCAACTTCAGCGCTCTCGTCACCGAACATAGCGCGACGAATGTCGAGCGATGCGCGAAGGTTCGCCTCCGCAACCTCGTAGGTCGCATTAAGTGTTTGCACTTCGCCCAAGTGGGTGAGGCTTGCGGCCACGTCTGGATGCTGGTCACCAAATAACTCGCGACGCTTCTGCACTGACCTGTCAACGAGCCTCTCGGCCTCCGGGTACAAACCGAGACTTGTATATACCGTGCCCATCGTGTCCATGAGCGTTGCCTGAATCTCGGGCTGATCAACGAGCTCGGAGTCAATACGTTCAGCGCCCTTGTCGAGAATTTCGCGAGCCGTAATCGTATTGCCGAGTGATTCACTCGGATCGGACACTTCGAACAGGCCGACCATGAATTCAGTCGTCTGCCGAGCAGTCTCGGCTTCGATCTGTGCGCGGTTGCGCTGTTCCTCAGCTTCGATACGCGCCAGATAGGCTGTGACCGCCAGTCCCGACGTAATCGCCATGCCGACGAATGCCGCTGTGGTAATTGCCAACATGCGCCGCTGACGGCGATTGTGCTCGCGCTGCTTCAACGCGTCGAAACCTACGCCGAGCATGCCGGAAATCAGCTTCAGACGGGCGTTTGCCTTGCCATCGCCCTCCAGACGCGCATCGGCCGCGATGGGCTCAGCCGGCACGTCGGAGAGCTCGCCGTCATCGCCTATTTCATAGCGCAGGGCGTGCGGAAAGCACTCCTGGTCCTCTTGCCCGGGTGAGTTTGAGGCGCCAGGCTCGCCGTCGATGATCAGGCAGAAAATGCGATCAGATCGGCCGAGTCGCTTGTAAGTCAAAATCTCCTCGTTGACCCAATGGGATTTCGCCGCGGCCGGCGAACAGATGACGATCTGTGTTGCCGAATCAGCGAGTGATTGAGTCAGCAGTTCGCCCAGATTGGTTGCCGACGGCAACTCATCCCGGTCGCGGAAAATCGGATTAAGGCGCGCTGGAATCTCTCCCATTCTCGTTTCGCGCCCGACGATCGCCGGCGGTACCTTGTAGGTTTCGAGGGCCTTATGCAGCCACGCGGCCCACTTTTCGTCGCTGTGGCTGTAACTTATGAAGGCCCGGTATTTGAAGTTTTCGGTCACGACTGGTCTTCTCGCTCATCGATTATCAGCGGCAACCAGTGAGTAAATCCGAATAGCATCGTTTTGACAAAGTTTATTTCACCCAGATCCATTCCGGCGAACCTGGTTTTGACATAGAAATACTCGGCAAGGTGAATCAAGAGCACCAAACCGCCAAGCCAAATTATGTAGGAGCTGTAAGGACCCGGTATCACCGAAATCAGGCTCAGGACAAAGGCGACCCAGAATGTCACCACGGCGATCCTCGTGCCGTTCACTATCAGACTAAGCATTGGGTCGACTCGCTGATCTTCCTGCTCATTTCCGGTTTCAACTCCCTCGTCGCGACGGATATGTCCTGACGTTTGACGTGGTAGAGGGGAAGCACGCCATAGTGCTTGGCTAACTGGGTGCGGCCAATGTAGCTGAAGCGGAAACCCGCGATGCCGTGCGATGCTGCGACGGCAGCAAACGCGCTGCTGGCATACACCTGGCCGGGAGGCGTAATTGGTTCGATGCGAGCAGCACGGCTGGTGTGGATACCGCTATAAAGTGGTGCCCCCGTAATCGGGTCGCGGCCGATGAAGACCGGGCCACAGTGCAAGCCGATTCGCACACCCATCTCTTCGGGCAGACCAAGATTTCGCCAGTCGAGACTGTTGATCCGTTCGCTCAGGCCGAGTGCGTAATGCGCGGCAGTACCAGGATCATCAAACACCATATACATGCCATCGCCGGCCGTTTCGATATGCACGGCTTTGTGGCTTGTCTGTTCATTGAAGTCGGCGACCGTGCCGACATAGTGACTAAAAAACAGAGGAACCTGATCCTCGCGTAGTCGTGAATATCCGACTGCATCGGCGAACAGCATCGTTTCTATCTTGTACTCGAAAGTCCATCGCTTTTCGTCGGCAGCGCACGGCTCGGCGGGATGCGCCAATTGATGTGGTTCAGTCGGGGCCGAATGAGTTGTAGCGGCAGAAAGCTCAACGTGCTCCAGCGGCACACCGCAACTCCGCCACACAGATACCAGGGAACCAGTACCGCCTTCGCCGCCTGCTTCTGTGCCGTCCCACACAACAAGTCCTTGCAGACGAGTGTCCAGCATTTGCGCGCGCAAGCGGGCAAGCCCGGTCATAATGAGGTTGGCATATTCAAAAGTGGAAGTCTCCCCTGAAGGTGGCTGCTCACTGATCACGAGCACTTCGTTGGCGCGCTCCAAAAGGCGTTCGAATCGTTCTCCCCACTGACCGTCGTGAGGGAAATCTACGCTCTCGGCACGAAACTGCTCAGCCGGAAATGGCAGCACAATATGCAACTCACCACCCAGCTCCTGAACGCATTCCATACAGAGTATGTCTGCACCGCAGGCGCCTGAGCCGTACGCGGCTACAGGCCGGATCTTCTCTAACCGACTACGGATATCTTCGCGTACCGCGTTCTCCATATGCGGCGGAAACCGCTGTCGCGACCGATCGGGCGCATCGATCATGTGTCCGGCGAATACGAGCACGGGTGGCATTCGCATCGCCGCATCCAGCCAGACGCTGCTCTCGCCTTGATGCTCAAGCAGTAATCTGGCCTGGTGTCGCGTCGAGCTCAGGTCCCCGTAGCGGGTACCAGCCAGAGCCGCTGCAACAGCATAGCGTTCCCGGGCGATATCCTGATCACCCAGTATCAATGCCGCTTCCGCGAGCGTCGCCTGCGGCCAGTATGCGGCCGGCCCCTCCTCGTCACCCTCGAGCGCTTTCTGACAAATCTTTTCTACCTCGACGGCTATCTCGCGGGCGTGCTCGATATGGCCACGCAGAAACGCCATCGTCGCCGCGTTAATACCCGTGTAATACGCGTCGGCAACCTCACCGCGCCGTTTGGACTCTTGATATCCGGCAGCATAAATTTCGAACGCTGCGGAGAAGTGCCTTTCGCGGCTCGCGTTGTCCCCAGCTGCAAGTGCAAGGTCCTTATGCGTTCTTGCGAGCAGCCCGAGGGTTTCACCATCTGTTGCGCCCTCATCATGAAGCGACGTCAGCTCTTCATTCGCACGTCGCACTGCGCCGCTGCGTGCCAACGCCAGCCCCTTTAGCTGTCGCAAGCGGATGTCATCTGGCCGATCGCCTAGTGCCTGCTGAATCGCGTTGTACGCAAGCAGCGGCTCCCCCATGTGGAGTAGCTTCTCGGCTTCGCGCACCGCGATCTGCACTCGTGCCGATGACGTATCTTCTCCGCCACGAACTCTACTTGTGGCATCATGCGTTCGTTTAGTTGGTGTGCACTGCAAAATACTTATGAACCTTCAATGTTTACTGTCGATCAGTTAATAGCTCACGCAGTTGGCGATTACGTGCTGCAAAGCGAGTGGATGGCCCTCGAGAAAACGAAACGGTCGTCCGCCGCACTGGTGCACTGTCTCGTCTACGTTTTGCCATTTCTCTTCATAACGCAGAACCTCTACACGCTCGCTGTTATTGCCGGTACGCACTTCATCATCGATCGATGGCACCTGGCACGCTACGTTGCGTGGCTGAAGAATCGACCGTGGCCCGGCAGCGCGCCCTGGTCCGAATGTTCGAAAACCGGGTTTCACCCGGATACGCCAGCCTGGATGGCCGGCTGGCTCGTTATCATTATCGATAACGTCATGCACATACTGATAAACGGCCTGGCGATCACTTATATCGGCTAGTGCTTTGATCGGGATACCAGTCATCCGTCGCGAGCCTCGAGATATCCGCACGGACAAACTTCGATACATTTTCCGCAACCTTCGCAGGCGTCGAGTGCTAAGGCGAAGTAGTTGCCGGGACGTGTTTCTTCGATGCGCGTAAAACCGGCCCCATTGCAGTACATGAAACACTGCTGGCAATCGAAACACAGGCCACAGGACATGCACCTGGCCGCCTCCTGACAGGCCTGCTCGTAGCTGATTGTCTGGTCAATTTCCGACTCTGGATCCGAGCGCCGCTGCTCTTGCGATCTGCGTTGGTTTTCTGCCCTCTGCTGTTCACAATAAAAGTCGGTCCTGACCGCAGAACGATCGACTGCCGTGCGATCCGGCGTAACGCGACGATGAGGTTGGCCGCGAAGTTCAGCATGTGCCGACTCGGCCGCAAAACGGCCCTGCGCGATGGCTTTGCTGGCAATACCGGGTCCCCGGTCGTCGCCGCCGGCCCAAATGTTCTCATCGAGCTTGCCATCCTCGCTGGTATGCAGCCATCTCTGATTGCCCGGCATTCCATCGATGCTCTCCCAGTCCGGTGCCTGTGACGCCGCCACGATAACAATGTCGGCCGGCAACTCCTGAAAGCGCCCGGGAATCGGTACGGGACGGCGGCGGCCTTGTTCGTCGGCCTCCGCAAGACTCATTTCCTGAACCACAACCTGGCTGATCTTCGTGCCATCGCGGACGATTCGGGTCGGTGATACGAGGAACCGGAATTCGATACCTTCCTTGCGAGCATCCTCCACCTCATGGTTTGCCGCAGGCATCTCCGTCTCGCTGCGCCGATATAGCAGAGTTACCGAAGCGCCGTCTCGCCGTGCACTTCTTGCAGCGTCGATTGCCGTGTTGCCGCCACCAATCACAAGCGCCCGTTTTCCCTGCTGCGATTCAGGTTGTTGTTTTCGTCGCTGCAGATATTCGATACCCGGAATCACTCCGGGACCCTTTTCGCCGGGTATGCCGAGATCCATCGCGGCCTGGGCGCCCAAGCCTAAAAAGATGAGTATATGCCGCTCGCGTAGTTCCTCGAGTCCGATCGAATTACCGACATCAGTGTCGCGAACGAGCACAATATTCAGATCGAGCACTCGGCTGACCTCCGCATCCAGCACCTCTCTGGGCAGGCGATAATCCGGTATCGCGTGGCGCAACATGCCGCCGGGCAAATCGTGCTTTTCGTACATCGAGACGTTGTAACCACGGCGTGCCATCTGGTATGCGAAGGAGAGGCTGGCTGGGCCAGAGCCTATGACACCGATGGATTCCGGGTGGCGTGCCGAACCCGCCCGGGGCAAAGGTAATGACCGGGAAATTGCCCAGTCTCCAAGAAATCGTTCCATCGCATTTATCGAAATGGAGCCATCCTTGTCGTGGCGCGTGCACAAATCCTCACAAGGGTGTGGGCAAATACGGCCAATCGTGGCTGGCAAAGGATTCAGCGCGGCGATCGCCTCCCAGGCTTTGTCGAAGGCCTCATCCAAAGTCAGATTGTTTTTTTCATGCTGAGCAATGATGCCCAGCCAGCCACGAACATCACCACTGTTGGGACATTGCGCCTGACAGGGCGGCAGCTTCTCGAGCTGCTGCGCACGAGTCCGGAAAGTCGGCACCGCCGGTTTTTCGTTCGGCGTCCTAGTGCTGGACATGGTGTCCATCCTCATTCTGCGTATGGCCGTTTCTGCTCGTGCTGCCCGGCAAGTTACCAGCCACGAGATTCCACAGGAGGCCGCCGAGATAGGCCGGATGCAGAGTTCGCAGGAACACATTCGTGTACGACTCGCTGCCGCTAAAGAGATCCCACAGCACATCGGACATGCGCCTCGGGCTAACGGTCTGTCCTTGCTCATTCGCCGTCATGTGCAGAATTCCCCGGCGCGCAAAGCGGGCCTTTTGCACCAGGCTGGCGGCGCTAAAGACGAACTTGCCCACACGATTATCCCTGTTTATCTTTCGGCAGAGTGGCGCATAGTGCCGCTCGAAGTTCTCAGCACCGACGCCGTGAAACACTGCTGTTTTCGCCGCTGCTTTGGCCGTCCGATACGCGGCGCCGATGCCATCTTTGAACAACCGGGTCGAGCCGCTGTCGCCGATCATGACGAGTCGGTCACCGTAGGCTGGATTTGCTGGCCGAATGTTGATGCGTGGATAGCAATGACAGGCATGCTCGGGAATCACGGCCCCGGGAAAACGGTTTCGGACCTCGGGTGAACTGAAGAACCGCTCCATGAGTTCATCATCAATATCGTCGCCGAGAAGACACAACGTGACGTAGTCGCCTTTCGGTATCAGGGCTGCAAATTCGAGCCGCGGTATGTCTAGCAGAAATACGTGCATGGACGGACCGAAAGTCTCTCTGATGACCTCGCGCCCCAGATGAAACTCGCAAATAAATGTTTTCGTTCGACCAGGCCGCTCGAAGTTGTGGGAATGCTCTTCGAGCATTTCCAAGAGACGGCTATTGACGCCGCTGGCCACTACAACGAGGTCGTACTTGTCACAATGTTCATCCGCGCAATGCACGGCCATAAGATCGTCTTCATGGCGAACGTCCGTGACAAGCCGGGGAATGATCGTCGCGCCCTTCTGCTGAGCCAGTTCCAACAGGTATCCGT
>Ga0070722_10000409_pt1 | contig 10793 bp, 9 predicted proteins | sample tdAd001_FD_67276 | JGI IMG/M metagenome (GOLD analysis project Ga0070722, IMG submission 67276) | Marine sediment microbial communities from the Atlantic coast under amendment with organic carbon and nitrate - tdAd00.1 | ecosystem: Environmental > Aquatic > Marine > Coastal > Sediment | place...
CCGAATGCATGTATCTGCTGAGACTGTCGAAAAAGTCCAATTCCTGCATTTTTCAAAATTCGCATATAATAATATCAATCACTTAGAAGTCTATAAATTGCCATTTTCGGGTTTTTCGACAGTTTCGCTATGTATCTTGCATTTTGAAGTCGGTGCAGAACTTGTGATATCAAATGATTGACATCGATCTGGCAAATTAGCTCATTCGGTAATCATTCGGTAGATTGGCGCTAAACCTTATGGCTGTACGTTCTGCCTTGGGTTCGACTCTCGCCGCCTTCACCAGGCTGTATTCGATAGACGATTTTCAGTCTCAATAATGAAATATCGAGAATGCCGAGGTCTGCCCGCCGTAGTTTCAGCGAAGGCGCCCAAAAAAAACACCAACCAAACACTTGATCTGCCAAAGTTCACGTTATTCAAATTGTACATTAATGAACTTCGTCTACCTCTTTGAAAGCGTCCCCTTCCCTGACAAGAGATATATTGGTCTCACATCAGATCTCAAAAATCGACTAACAGCCCACAATGAACGCCGCTCAGGACACACTTCTAAATAGTGCCCGAACTAAAACTATAATTTTTCGTTCAGGCACTAAATATAAGCCATGGCAACTTGTAACTTATGTGGCCTTTTCAAATGAACCATCGCCGTCAATTTTTTTTCATTCATAAATTCTTCATCGAGAACAACTTCGTTATCGAAATACATTTCGTCAAACTTAACAAATCCATCATCTTCCATATTTACCATGCTCCGTGTTTTTTATAATTGCACCGAGCAGTGAATCATGGCGGATTTAGACGGTAATCGATTGAACTGGTGCAAAGTGTAATTCTGAGATGTGGTTTTACAACAATTTGAAATTTTGCTACTAGATGAACTGCACCAGCCTGCAACCATACTTAAGCGATAACAGGATCAGAGGTATAGGATAAATACACGCATGAATGGATGTAATTTATTTTATGTAGCTATTTGGTTAGAATAATAGGAAAAAACGCTGGCAAGCTTGTGATAATCAACAAAGGCGAAACTGCACTCGATAATATTGCTGATATCAGGATTTGGTCCGGTGCGAGCGATACGCTTAAGAAAGTTATGGAATAAATTTATGGAACTTGAATCACTTCGCGCATATCTCCTCAAGCAAAAAGGTGCATTTGAAGATTTCCCTTTTGGTCCTGAGGTAATGGTTTTTAAAGTGAGAGGCAAAATGTTTGCACTTGTCGCTTGGGCTGAATCACCCTTAAGAATAAATCTTAAATGCGATCCTGATCTTGCTTTGCACCTTCGCGAAGTCTACAAAGCCATTCAGCCCGAGTATCATATGAACAAAACGCACTGGAACACCATTACTTTGGATAATTCCATACCTGATGAAGAAATATTGACAATGATTGATGATTCGTATGACTTGGTGGTTAGAGGATTGAAAAAAGCTGATAAGGAAAAGCTCGAAAAATTAAGTGATGATTAAAATAATCTGTGTTTTTTCATCACAAGAAGTTGAACAAACAAACATTGTAAAGAATCCTGGCCCAAAGGACAAGGCTTTGATTTGCCCCTGAAAGAGGCTGTTTTACTTAAAGCCGTACAAATTAAAAGTGCCTAAAGTGATCTAAAGTGCCTAAAGTTATGGTGTCGCTCCCGTCTGCAATTATAATATTGTCCTTGTGATCTTTCAGTTTCTTTGATTGTTTCGAATAGTCATCAGATCTACTGCCATATCCCAACTAAATGCGAATAGTATTCCCCATAATATCCCCCAAAAAAGAATTGCGGAATAAAACAGGAAATAATGAGTAGTCAAAGTAATAATGCCAAAATAAAATAATAATTTCACGGTTCATCACCTCCAAACAAAAAGCCCATCCTGTCAAAGAAAGAATGGGCTTTGGTGTTCAGTCCGCTTGTCGGGCAACCCCGCCACCCATCATTACCGGGTCGATGGCTTTGCGTCCCACTCTTTCGAGAGGTTTGCCTTTTTCACAACTATATTGTCGGTACAAAAGCGGGAAAACTTTAGAATTTTTTATCAATCATCCTGGTTCAAACAACATTTGATTCACATTTTCTTCTAACAACAAAAGTGATGAACTCGTAAAAAGTCTTTTGCGAGCGACATTGAGGATTTTATGATAAAATCAGTTCTTTGCTGTAAAGAAATGCTCCGTCCCGCTCAATCCAATCATTGCCCTTACGCTCAAGGATCCAACCACTGGCGCCTTTACCTCCAAAGGGAAGCCGTAAAGGCGTAAATGTAAAATCAGGGTTCTCGTGCACCATTCCGAAATGCGTATAAAAAAGCGTTTTTGCCTGGTCCGACGGCGATCCGAAAAAGGCTATAAGAAAGCCGTAACGAGTTTGAACCAGTTCCAAAACCGCTTCATTGGGATCATCAAATGGTTTCAGGACCAAAAACGGGCCAAAGAGTTCAAGATCAGGAATCCTGGAGTTTTCTGTTTCAAGCACCAGCGGCAAGACAATTTCGCCGTCAATTGAACCTGAGATCAAACTCGCCTGTTGGCACTTTTCCAGAGCTTTTTTAAGAATTATGCGGGTTCTTTGCACCCGGATCGGTCCGATGTCGGTTGTATAATCAAAAGGATCTCCCACTTTTATACCTTTCACAGTATCGAGTATCCGATTGCGAACCGTTTGATAGAGGCTGCTGTGAATATATACCTTTTTCAGGGTCGTGCAGTACTGGCCACCGTTAATAAAAGCCCTGCGGGTGATGAAACTGCTAGCCGCATTAGCATCTGCATCTTCAAACACAATGGCCGCCGGCATTCCTCCGGGTCCTGCAAAAAATAGTTTGTCAAAAGAGCGATGCCGGCGCCGATACACCTCCCCCACTTCCGAACCTCCTGAAATAAAGAGAACCCGCACGTTTTTGTCAGTCACACAGTGCCGCCCGAATTCACGGTTATCCTGACCAACAACAGGTTCCATGGTTTTGAAAGGTTCGCATATTTTACCTATAAGTTCTGCGGTTCGAGGGGTCTGGGAAGAGAAACTGAACCGAAGTCGATTACCTGTAAGGAGAGCCGCTCCACCCAGACGAGCCAGCATTACGGTCGGAGCATCATACGGGAATATGGTTGCAACCGTACCATACGGTTGACCGTTGATGATCCAGGAAATCTCTTGGTGCATGGTCCGCAGATACCCAACCGACAAATCGACTTCAACCGAGGTAATTTTTGCCGGAAATCCTGCATCATGTGCAGCGGCTTCCTGCAGGTTCGATTTTTGACGCTCAAGGGTGTCAGCCAGTCGATTGATTTCTTGGAGTCGTGTTTCGAATTTTTTGCTTTTAGTCATAGTTTTACTCCGGCAAAGACAGTCCTGGTTAAGAGGTTGAATGTTAAGGATAGCCGGTTCTTATTATAGAATAATATTAATTTATGATTATTATTAAAAAAAGTAAAGGGGTCCCGGAAAAATTGTCATTTAATGTTTATTCCAAGAAATTAGACCGATCATGACCTCCTTAATTAAAAAAATGGTTGCAAAATGTTATTTTATTATTCTAATGATGACGGCTTCGTAAAAAGTCCAACTTCTGCGTTGCGCTGCATCCCCTGCCCAGTTAAATTGTTATAATAACAACCGGGCTTATGGTAAAATCTTTCTTTCTTCATTGAAAGGATAAACATGCCAGGCATTTATTTAACCGGGTGAATCATTGCAGCGTACTATAAGCACGCTCCCCACGGGACCGGCGGATAGCCGATTCCTCAGGGTTTGCGCGCCTTGAATTTGGAGCTTTTCACTTTACCGTCGAATTTCGACTTTTTACTAGATTTTTAATGATACTTTTTAAAAATCTGGAACTGAAAGAAACGAACCCGGAGTCGTCCAAAAAGAAAGGAAGCGCCATGATCCATGTTGAAAACTTAACAAAATATTATAACGATTTCTGCGCCGTGGATAAAATCAATTTCGATATAAAAAAGGGTGAAATTCTGGGCCTTTTAGGTCCTAACGGTGCCGGCAAAACCACCACTTTGCGAATGCTGACCGGCTACTTTATGCCAACATCCGGAACGATTCGCGTCAAAGACTACATGATTGATGAGAATTTACTGAAGATCAAAAAGCTGATCGGATATCTGCCGGAATCAGCCCCGCTATACCATAATATGCTGGTGTATGATTATCTCGATTATATTGCAGAACTGAGGGGGATGGATAAAGATAAGAAAATTTCCAGAATCCGGCAGCTTTTCGAGCTGTGCGGGTTGGACGATATTATGCACAGGAGTATTAATGAACTCTCCAAAGGGTTAAAACAGCGGGTCGGCCTGGCCCACGCCATGATGTATGATCCGGAAATTCTGATTCTGGATGAACCGACTTCGGGCCTTGACCCAAATCAGATCGCTGAAATACGGGAAATCATCAGGGAAATTGGGGAGGAAAAAACCGTAATTCTTTCAACCCATATCCTGAGCGAAGTCGAGGCAACCTGTGACCGGGTGGTGATAATCAACAAGGGCAAGATCATCGCAGACGACCTAATGGAAAATCTCAAACAATCCGAGAGCCAAAAATATTTCATCTATCTCGATTTTCTCAATACAGAATTTCAATCTGTCCGGAATCGATTAATCGAAATAGAAGACGTGGTAAATGTTGAGCGGGTTAATGAAGAACCAAACGGTCCGCTTGGCGTTCGAATTACCTGTAAATCCGCGCTTGATCTGAGAGAAACCATTTATCAAACCATCAAACAGACATCATGGGTTCTAATTGAGTTTCATAAGGAGACCAAAACCCTTGAAACAATTTTCCGCGAACTGACCAAGGAGGACTAACATGCAGCAAGTTATACGCATTTGCAATAAGGAATTAAAAGATTATTTTATATCTCCAATCGCATATATTGTCATATCTATTTTTCTTCTGGTGACCGGATGGTTCTTTTTTGCGACCTTCTTTTATTATAACCAGGCAGATCTACGAAATTTCTTTGATCTGCTTCCCATTACTTTCTCATTTTTTATTCCGGCGGTCACCATGAGATTATTTTCCGAAGAACGGAATGTTGGATCTTATGAAATGCTGCTCACCCTGCCGCTGACATTTAACGATATCCTTGTGGGCAAATTCCTGGCAGGGGTTTTTTTCGTGGCCGCCGCACTGGTGCCGACGCTTGCTTATCCCATATGCGTCGCCTTTATTGGACAGCTCGACTGGGGAACGGTGGCAGGAGGCTATATGGGAGCTCTTTTACTTGGATCGGCCTTTACCGCCGTGGGACTGTTTGCATCATCATTGACCCGCAATCAGATAATTGCCTTTATTGTCGGCATGGCCATCTGCTTTACCCTGGCTTTGATCGACAAAATGCTCTTTTTCTTTCCCAGACCCATGCTGGGTGTTATCGGGTATCTTGGGGCAGATTTTCATTTTAAAAACATCGCAAAGGGAATTATCGACTCACGGGATATTCTTTATTTTATCAGTGTTATATTCATTGGTCTTTACGGCACCCACCTGGCCATGAAGGGAAAAAATTAAGGAGAATAAAATGGGTATGCAAAAACCATATGCAAAATATATTAAATTTTTTATCTATCTGGTAATTATCGTACTGGTCAATGTGGCGGGGATGACCCTGTTCTTCAGGATCGATCTTACATCAAATAAAATCTATTCCATATCACAGGCAAGTAAAAATGTTGTATCCACGCTTTCCGAGCCTTTGACAATTGATGTCTTTTTTACCAAAAACCTGCCGGCGCCGTATAACAACACTGAACGGTATATTCACGACCTACTTGAGGAATATGCGATCCATGCCAATAAATATTTCAACTATCGATTTTATGATGTCAGCCCTGAGGGCGAAGGGATCAACCCTTCAGCACGGGAGAATCAGAAACTGGCGGATAATTACGGCATCCATCCGGTTCAGATTCAGGCCTTTGAAGAAGATGAGGTAAAATTCAAGAAGGCTTATATGGGCCTGGTATTGATTCACGGCGATATGATCGAGCGGATTCCCACAATTACTTCCATCAATGGTTTAGAGTACAAATTGACCACGGCTATTCAGAAGCTGAACAATAAAATCAGTGCCATGCTAAGGCTGCCGGATAAAATTCAGGTTAAACTGTATCTCTCATCTTCCTTAAAATCCGTGGCGCCGTATATGGGTCTTAGCGAACTTTCCGAATACCCTGAAAAATTGAAAGAGATCGTTAAAGATCTCAATGTTAAAAATTACGGGAAACTGGAATATGCCTATATCGACCCCTCAACCGAGCAAATCAAGAAACAGTCATGGAAAAAATATAACCTGATGCACCTTAAATGGCCGGCTCTTTCCAGCGGTAAAATTCAGGCCGGCAGCGGAATTATCGGTCTTGTGATGGAATATGGGGAAAAAGTAAGAGAAATGCAGCTGTTAAGTGTGCTCAGGATACCGATAATCGGAACCCAGTATAATCTTGTTGATATTGATCAAACGAAAGATATAATCAACGACAATCTAGAAACATTGATCGATATCAACCAAGATCTGGGCTATCTAGCGGATCACGGAACACTTGATATTTCGGGTTTCTCGCCCATGGGGCAACAAAATCCGGATTCCCTGTCCACCTTTTCAAGTTTGATATCAAAAACTTACAGCATTAAAACACTAAAATTAAAAGACCAGTCCATCCCGGGCAGCTTCAACTGCCTGGTCATTGTAAGGCCAACGGATAAATTTTCCGATTACGAGCTTTTCCAAATCGATCAGGCCCTGATGAAGGGAACAAATCTGGCACTGTTTCTGGATGCTTTCAAGGAAGTCAGTCCCAGTAATCAGCCAAATTCCGGTTTTAATCGCGGTCTGAATTATGTGCCCCTGGATACAGGCCTTGACAAATTGCTGGCACATTATGGAATCATCATAAAAAAATCATATGTTCTGGATGAAAACTGCCATAAACAACGGCTTCCCCAAAATATCGGCGGAGGTGAAAGACCCATATATTTTGCCCCCATCATTAAAAACAGATTTATTAATCATGACCTTAAGTTCGTAAAAAACATCAAGGGGCTGGTTGCTGTTAAGATATCCCCTCTGGAACTTAATGATGAGCTAATTTCAGCAAACAAGCTGAAAGCTGTTAAGCTTTTTGCATCTTCGGAAAAATCCTGGGAAATACGCAATAACATCAACCTTAACCCTATGTTTCTCAGTCCTCCACCGTTGAATGATGAGCAGCAAAGTTTTCCATTGGCGTATATTATTGAAGGTGGGTTTCCCAGCTATTTTGCAGGAAAGCCTATCCCGGAAAAAACATCTGATGAAATTGAAACTGAGACTGATGACAAGAAAGAAAACACCGCTGAATCGGCAGCCAAAAAGACAGAGCATGATTTATCGAAAATAAAAGGCAAGGTCGGCTTTATTGCCAAAGGAAAGCCGGCCAAAATCTTTCTGATGGCATCTTCTGAAATGCTTAAGGATAATGTTTTGGGCCCGGAAGGTAATAGCCCCAACGATATGTTTGTTATGAACATAATAGATGCCCTGAACAATCGAGAAAATATTGCAGTCATGAGAAGCAAAGTGCAGAGCTTTAATCCTTTGCATGATACAGGAGCGATGATAAAAACTTTTGTAAAGACTTTTAATATTGCCGGACTTCCGATTCTTGTGGCCTTTTTGGGCCTTGTCGTATTTCTACGCCGTTATTCAAGAAAAAAACAGATCAAAATGATGTTTCAGAAATAAAAATCCTGACCCAAAGAATCAGGCTTTCAATGTAAAAATAAAAAGAGGTGAATATGAAGGTGAAAAAAGAATATTTCATACTTGCAGGCGTCATTGTTGCATTGATCCTGTATCTTGTTTTACACAAATCAAACCGGACACATTATAAGCTTCCTGATATCCCCACAGTTTCCGGGAAACAGATTTTAAAAATAGAAATTGTTAACGCCGGCAAGTCCATTGTTTTGAACAAAAAAGACAATACATGGTACATCGAACCAAAGGGATATCCCGCTGATAAGGTAAAGGTTAAAAACATGCTCGATGTAATCGAAAAATTGACTATAACAGCACTTGTATCGGAATCAAAAAACTATTTCCGTTATGATTTGTCCGATGACAAAAAAATTAATGTTAAGGCCTGGCGAGGCAAAGCGCTGAACCGCGAATTTGATATCGGCAAAGCAGCCGAAACTTTTCAACACACATTTGTTAAACTTGCTGGTGATTTCAATGTATATCACTCCCAGGGGGATTTAAGGCGAAAATTTGACCGGACCGTTGACGATTTGCGTGATATGACGGTGTTGTCCTATACGCAAAAAGATATCCATGGAATACAGATTGCTTTGAACAAAAAGACCATCTCTCTCAGCCAAAGGCAGATCCCTGCAACAGCAGATGAAAAAAAGGATCAATCAGACAAAATCTCAAAGGATTCCAAAACCAAATCAATCTGGAAGAATGCAGAAGGAAAAAAGGTAGATAACGCTAAGGTTAACAATCTCCTAAGTTTTCTTAATCGACTCGAGTGTGAAAAATATATAAACGACACTAAAAAAGAATATTTTAAAAATCCAGCCTATGCCGTCACCCTCAAAGGGGCAAAAGAATATTCTCTCTCCATATTTGCCAAAAAAGGTAAAGATGACAAAAATTATCCAGCGATTGCATCGGAAAATGATTATCCCTTTTTATTATCTGATTCTCAGGTGGACAGTGTTAAATCGAAAATCGAGGAAATCGTGGAAGTAAAAAAGAAGTGACATTATAGCCCTTTGAATCAAGCCTTAAAAAATTGTTTGACACATATGAAATTATGTCATATATTCCTTTTTAGACATATAAGGAGTGGTTATGAAAGCATTTGTCAAAGTCATGAAAGCCCTTTCCGATCCCAACAGGGTAAAGATTGTAAAATTACTACAACAGAAGGTGATGTGCGTTTGCGAGCTACAGGGAGCTTTGGGTATTGCCCAGCCGAGTGTTTCCAAGCATCTTAAAATATTGGAAGAGGCCGGCCTGGTAGAGTATCAAAAGGATGGTTTATGGGTAAACTATTATCTTGCCGATGGCAATCATAGTCCATATGCAGCCAGCTTGTTGGGGAATATTAAACACTGGTTGGATGATGATCCGGAAGTTGCTGATTTGATCAAACAAGCGCCCTTTTTAAACCGTGAAGAATTGTGTAAGCTATAATTTTTTTGTCCTTATATATAGCCGTATGCATATATTATAATATAGAAGACCGGTTCTCTTTTTTTGGTTCCGGTCTGTCCTGTTTGCGAAGCATGTCCTGGTTATGAAAAGGAAATATTAAATGAAAGAACGGACTAAGTTGCTTTTAATTATTTTGATTTTCCTGGTCTGTTACTATCTTCCATGGAGCCATCCTACAATCCGTCGGTCCGGCCTGGAAGCCTTTATGATGCTTAGGGAATATGCCCGGGAGCATGTTCTAACCTGCCTGATCCCGGCCTTTTTCATTGCAGGCGCAATAGCTGTATTTGTATCGCAGGCATCAGTCCTAAAATATTTCGGTGTCCAGGCGAAAAAGGTGCTCGCCTATTCGGTTGCCAGTATTTCCGGGACAATCCTGGCGGTCTGTTCCTGTACGGTTCTGCCCCTGTTCGCCGGAATTTACTCCCGGGGTGCCGGAATCGGCCCGGCGACCGCCTTTCTATATTCAGGCCCGGCCATCAACGTGCTGGCCATAACTCTTACTGCAAAGATTCTGGGCTGGCAGTTAGGATTGGCCAGGGCTGTTGGAGCCATAATATTTGCCGTGATCACCGGCCTTCTAATGGCGTTTATTTTTCGTAAAGATGACGCCACCCGAACAACCGGTCAGATTTATATGCCGGATGCTGAAGAAAAGGGACGCACTTTACTGCAAGATACGCTCTATATGCTAACAATGGTTTTAATTTTGGTCTTCGCGGCTTTTGCCAGGCCTGATAAAGGCTCAACAGGCTTGTGGCCTGCTATTTTTAATGCAAAATGGTATATCACCATCACTCTACTGATCATGCTTGCCCTTATGCTAAAAGCCTGGTTCACAAAAGACGAATGTAAAAGCTGGGTGGATTCTACCTGGGGATTTATTAAACAGATATTTCCGCTGCTCGGAGCAGGTGTCCTAGTGGCCGGATTTATGCTGGGCAGGCCGGGGCATCCCGCACTCATTCCTGAACAATATATCCAGACACTGGTTGGCGGCAACTCTTTGTCGGCCAATTTATTTGCTTCGATCTCCGGTGCGATAATGTATTTTGCCACCCTTACCGAAGTACCGATTCTGCAAGGACTCCTTGGGGCCGGAATGGGCAAAGGACCGGCGCTGGCATTGCTGCTTGCAGGCCCAGCCCTTTCTCTACCGAACATGCTTGTCATCGGAGGTGTAATGGGTGTTAAAAAAACCGCCACATTCTGTGGAATCATCGTAATCATGTCCACCATTGCCGGCATGATATATGGTTTGATAGCAGGTTAACCCGAATATTTCATGAAATACACAGATCGGAGTAAGGAACATAATGACTTTGGATGATATTGCCCAGATAAGGATCGGTAAAAATCTGGTAGGGATTATCGGAATGAAACAGATCCTTGCAGAAGTGGCAAAAGAATATATCGGCAAGCTGGATAAGGAGGTTGAGGCGGAACTTATAAACCGATTGTCAAAACTCAATTACATCGCGAACAAGGTAAAGAATAACTATGGACGGTTCTTTTTGCGAGAATTCAAAAAGTTTGTCGGTGAAACCTATCTGGAGGAGGATTCAG
>Ga0070722_10000412_pt1 | contig 10765 bp, 8 predicted proteins | sample tdAd001_FD_67276 | JGI IMG/M metagenome (GOLD analysis project Ga0070722, IMG submission 67276) | Marine sediment microbial communities from the Atlantic coast under amendment with organic carbon and nitrate - tdAd00.1 | ecosystem: Environmental > Aquatic > Marine > Coastal > Sediment | place...
GGCAATACCTCGAATCTGGGACTGATCCAATGGGTGAAACACGACAGATTCGTCGACCCGGTTGATAAATTCCGGGCGGAAATGGCTGCCCACGACAGTCATCACCGCTGACTTCATCTGCTCGTAATGCTCCTCACCGGCCATTTCCTGAATAAGATCGGAGCCCAGATTCGAGGTCATCACAATAACGGTATTGCGAAAGTCCACCGTGCGCCCCTGGCCGTCCGTCAAACGCCCGTCTTCAAGAACCTGGAGCAGTATATTGAAAACGTCCGGATGGGCCTTCTCAACCTCATCCAGCAACAGCAGCGAATAGGGCCGGCGGCGCACAGCCTCCGTCAGATAGCCACCTTCCTCATAGCCAACATAGCCAGGAGGCGCACCGATCAGGCGTGAAACCGTATGGCGTTCCATGTATTCCGACATATCAAAACGCACCAGTTCCAGGCCCATAATCCTGGCAAGTTGCCGGGTCACCTCTGTCTTGCCTACCCCGGTGGGGCCGGCGAACAAATAGGAACCAATCGGCCTGTTTTCATTACCAAGACCGGAACGTGACATCTTGATGGCCGCGGTGAGGGTCTCGATGGCAGGGTCCTGTCCGTAAACCACCATTTTCAGGTCCCGCTCAAGGGTACGCAGCGATTCCTTGTCCGAGGCAGAGACTGATTTCTCGGGAATGCGGGCCATTTGCGCAATCACATGTTCGATGTCCCCGACACTGATTGTCTTTTTGCGTTTTGAAGGTGGACGCAAGCGCTGACCTGCCCCGGCCTCGTCAATGACATCAACTGCCTTGTCCGGCAGGTGGCGGTCGTTGATATAACGATCAGATAATTCTGCCGCGGTCCGCAAGGCACGCGGGGAAAACTTGACCTTGTGAAATTCCTCGAACCGGGATTTCAGGCCCTTGAGGATAGTAATAGTCTCCTCAACACTGGGCTCGTTTATATCGATTTTCTGAAAACGTCTTGTGAGCGCATGGTCTTTTTCAAAGATTCCGCGATATTCCGTATATGTCGTGGAACCGATACATTTCAGGTCACCGCTTGCCAGCATCGGTTTCATAAGGTTGGAGGCATCCATAACACCACCGGATGCAGCGCCTGCACCAATAATGGTGTGGATCTCATCAATAAACAGGATAGACCCTTCTTCTTTCCTGATTTGCCCCAGTACGGCCTTAAACCTTTTTTCGAAATCCCCGCGATACTTGGTGCCCGCGACGAGTGAACCCAGGTCGAGTGAATAGATCGTGCTGTTTAAAAGCACCTCGGGCACATCGCCTTCAACAATCATCTTTGCGAGGCCTTCGGCCAGTGCCGTCTTGCCAACGCCGGCCTCACCAACGAACAGGGGATTGTTTTTGCGACGCCGGCAGAGAATCTGGATGGTTCGGTGGATTTCTTCGCGCCGTCCTATCAAGGGGTCGATACGGCCCTGGGCCGCCTGTTCATTAAGGTTGGTCGCATAACTTTCCAGCGGCTGTTTTGCGCTGGAATCGGGCAGTTCACCTTGGTCACTATTGTCCAGGTTCTCATCGGGCTGGTCGTGCACCTTTGAAATACCGTGGGATATATAGTTGACGACATCGAGCCGGGTTATATCCGACTTGTTCAGGAAATATACAGCCTGTGATTCCTGTTCACTGAAAATTGCCACCAGCACATTTGCGCCCGTTACTTCAGTCCTGTCTGATGACTGGACATGGAAAACGGCACGCTGCAGAACCCTCTGAAACCCGAGGGTGGGTTGTGTCTCGCGGGTATCATCATTTGAAAGCTTGGGCGTTGTTTCTTCAAGAAAGTTGGCAACATCCCTTTTAAGTGTTTCAAGGTCTGCGCCGCAGGCGCGTAGCACCTCGACTGCCGTAGGATTGCCCAGCAGGGCAAACAGCAGGTGCTCGACTGTCATGAATTCATGATTTTTCTCCCGCGCTTCCTTGAAAGCGAGGTTAAGCGTGAATTCCAGTTCCTTACTTAGCATGTTATGGCCCTCGAAGTTTTTTCCTAAGCCTCTTCCATACTACAGAGTAGCGGGTGCTGATGATGCTCTGAATATTCATTGACCTGCGCGACCTTGGTTTCTGCTATCTCGTAAGTAAAGATTCCGCACACTCCTTTTCCGTGTGAATGCACAAGCAGCATAACCCGTGTTGCCTTCTCCCTGTCCATGCCAAACAGTTTCTCCAGCAAGGTGACGACAAACTCCATCGGGGTATAGTCATCGTTCAACAGCAGCACTTTATACATGGCCGGCTTTTTCAGCTTTGGCCTGGCCTCCTCCAGTGCGAGGCCCTCGTCGCCGCGGTGTTCCTGTTCGTTGCTCATATCTCCGAATTAATCCATGTTTACCAGTTACATGACCATTTTACCACGAAAAAACCGGCACGCATGCGATCCAGATGGAACGGTTATTCATGAAATCGGCAGGCACAGGCCATTCTTGACCTGCCGTAAACAGGCCTGAATCATCAGCAGTTGGAGAGGAAAATCGGGGTCGTAGCCAAAAAAAAGCCCCTGCAAAAACAGGGGCTCTTGTTACATCAGTTGTCGTGCCTAGAGCTCTTCACCAGATGCCTCGATCAGGGCTTCTTCAATGGCGCCCGGTGAGCACATGATGCTCATGAAGGTAGCACCGGTCTCACTTGCCATCATCGGCAGATGCGGCCAGTTGATAGCGATGCGGAAACGGGCAAACAGCGCGTAGGCCGTACCATCGGAAACAACGATTTCATAGGGCAGGTGAGCCGTTGAACGCGGTGTAGCCTTGTCGATCTTGCTCATGATGAACTCATCACCACTGCAGTCATCAGCGTCCTTTCCTTTCAGGGCAACACCAAAAATGGTTTCATCCTTGCCGGGAATATCGATACGGAAAACCTTTGTGGCAGCGCCCAGACCGGCAGCCAGTGAATCCTCAACGGCCTTGACAGCCTCGGCCTGATCACCGTACTCGGCCAGTTCACTCGGATCATCGAAGTATTCCATCATTACGGTGTAATGATATTTCCCAAGATCTTCCGCAGTCAGGTTCTTCTCTGAACCAAAGTCCTTCTTGGCACCCAGTGCGCCTTCCAGCTGGGCACGAATATCAGACAGGTCGACAGCCATACGGTAGGCCGCTGCCATGTAGATCGGGTTTGTATAGACGATTTCAGTTACATCACCATTTTTGGTGATCGAGACACGCTGTGCAGCACCGTAGGCACCAAAATCAGACTTTGAAGCATGCTGCTTGAGCGCATCACTGGTCACGATGATGATATTGGCACCGGCATAGGGTGAATATTCACCTGCGACTTCAAAACCGGCTGCAGTAAGTTTTGATCTGACTTCTCCTGAAACGGTTGCGACATCACCGCTGCTTGAGCCGGCAAACACGAATGGCATTAAAATTTCACCAGCAAGAGCACTTCCTGCTGAAATGGCAAATACGAATCCAGCAAGTACTGTTTTTCTTAGCAAGGCTATCATTGACCTAATCCTCCAGACACTTTTGTTAAATAGTTTGAGTTTGTTTATCGTTACGTTGATGCGCTGAGGCAGTGCCTTAGATAGGTCAGCTAACTCCTGCGCCTTCAACGAATTGCGAAGTATATGGGAATCATTCATGTTGTGCGAGCGCCAAATTATTATCAGCCTGATTGGTGTGAACCGCAGGCATGCAAAATATTTCGATAACCCGGAAATAAACCTCAACTACACACTAAGGCTCTGTTTTATATGAACATAATATGGAAGCCACATCTGACTGTCGCGGCAGTAATAGAACAAGGTGGCCGTTTTCTTCTTGTCCAGGAGCAAATTTCGGGACAATCGGTGTACAACCAGCCAGCCGGACACCTCGAAGACAATGAAAGCCTGGTAGATGCCGTCGTGCGCGAAACACTGGAAGAAACAGCCTGGCACTTCAGGCCGGAAGCCATTATCGGCATATACCGCTGGCGTCATCCTGACAACCAGGAATCCTTTATCCGCGTCAGCTTCAGGGGTCAGGCCCTGTATCATGATCCGGACGCCGGGCTGGATGACGGTATTGAACGAACCCTCTGGCTCACGGCAGAGGAAATCAGGCAGCAACAGGACAGGCTGCGCAGCCCCATGGTAATGAGATCCATTGATGATTACCTGTCAGGAAAATCCTGGCCGCTGACCCTGTTGATTGATATCGAAAATGATTAAATACCTTCTTTTAATTGCGATACTGTCCGGACCAGGCTGTTTATGGGCCGATGAGTTCAGCCATGATGGTTCCGGTTACTGGGATGTCATCCGCAAGCCGACGCCTGATGTCTTTTCCGTTTGTTTCAACCACTCCTGCCAGACGGTTGAAACCCACTCGATTACCCGCCAGGAATGGCAACGCTTCGTTGTCCCGCTGAAAACACCGAGCAAGTCTGCAGAAAAAGAACGTGATGCCATAGCCAGGGCCATTGCAATTATGGAAGAGATCGTTGCACCAAAAATCGGCCGCGGGCAAGACCTGGGCAGAAACCTGCGTGGCTTCGGGAAAACCGGACAAATGGATTGTATTGATGAATCGACCAATACCACGACATACCTTTATATGCTCGAGCAGGCAGGCTACCTGAAATGGCATACGCTGATTGATAGCTCGACACGATTCGGAATCTTCGTTGGTATGCCGCACACCACTGCCGTCATCGAGGATATCAATACACATACCCGCTATGCCGTGGACTCATGGTTCTTTGATAATGGAATGCCACCTGCAATTATAAAACTGTCCGCCTGGAAAAAAGGCTGGGACCCGAGCGACACCGTAGAATGAGCAGGCTTGTCGTCGGTTTGTCAGGAGGGGTTGATTCCGCCGTTGCCGCCCTGCTTCTGAAGCAGCAAGGCCACGATGTCAGCGCCGTCTTCATGAAAAACTGGGATGAGGACGATGAAGCCGGTTATTGCCCGGCTGAACAGGACCTGGCAGATGCACGTTTTGTTGCCGACAGGCTTGACATTGAACTGCACACAACCAGTTTTTCTGCTGAATACTGGGATCGTGTATTCAGGCATTTTCTCGATGAATACCAGGCCGGGCGCACCCCCAGCCCTGATATCATCTGTAACCGGGAAATCAAGTTCAGGGCATTTCTTGACCACGCGCTCGAACTGGGAGCCGATTTTATTGCCACCGGCCACTACGCGCGCATCGAGATGGAACCGCGGATACGGCTGCTGGCAGGCATCGATACAGACAAGGACCAAACCTACTTTTTGCACACCCTTTCACAGCAGCAGCTTGGAAAAAGCCTGTTTCCCCTCGGTGACATGCTGAAATCCGATGTCCGCAAACTGGCGCGTGATGCCGGCTTCCCTGTTCATAACAAGAAAGACAGTACCGGCATCTGTTTTATAGGGGAACGCCGCTTCAGCGAATTCCTCGCCCGCTACCTGCAGAAAAACCCCGGCGAGATTCGCACAAAGGAGGATGAAGTGATTGGCACCCATGACGGCTTGATGTTCTATACCATCGGCCAGCGGCAGGGTCTTGGCATTGGCGGCCGCAAGACCTCTACGGGAGAGCCCTGGTATGTTGCCGGAAAAGAAGCCGGGCCCAACATTCTGCGTGTTGTCCAGGGCGTCAATCACCCTGCACTCTTCAGGCCGGCACTGCGTGCCAGCCAGTTGCACTGGATATCCGCAGGCACACCACCGGCCTCCATGAGCTGCAGGGCACGTATACGCCATCAGCAGCCGTTGCAGGCATGTACGGTGCGCATCGATCAGCAGGGTACCTGCATTGTCCACTTTGAGCAGCCCCAGCGCGCAATCGCGCCAGGCCAATCCGTGGTTTTTTATGATGATGACGAATGCCTGGGCGGCGGTATTATTGAAGAAGGCCTGTCCGCTGAATATCCGGCCACATGACAGACCTTATAAAAGACCGGACTATTGCGCTAGCAGGCTTATTCCAGTCGGTCAGGCTGGTGCAGCAAACAGCACGTGGCGAGCCGCGTGATAAAGAGATGACCGCGGCCAGTATCGGCAGTATCTTCAATACAGATCCTGCTACCGCGGTGGATGTATATGGTGATATTGAAGCCATCCGTGGCGGGCTCGAGATACTGGTACAGCAACTTGGAAACGATAATAAAAGAAGGGATATGGAGCTTACCCGTTACGCGGTGACACTCATGCACCTGGAACACAAATTAAGCCGGAATCCCGGGATGCTGGAAACGATGCGTGCAGGCATTGAAACATGCAGGCAACAGATAGAATCTGACAATGAGCAGCAGGCATCAGTTATCGCCACCCTGGCAGAACTCTATAAACAGACCATCAGTACCCTGCAACCAAGGATCCTGGTTAACGGCGAACCCACGGTGCTCAACAACCCGGATAGCAAGAACATGGTGCGTGCCTTGCTGCTGGCAGGAATACGCTCGGCCGTCCTGCTGCACCAGTCCGGAGGCACCCGTTTAAAACTCATTTTTCAGCGCGGGAAGTTGTTTGAATGTGCCAGGGAACTGCTACAGGACATGTGCCGAACAGACTAGTCTGCACGGACCCCACAGGATAAATTCAGTGTATAATCGCGGCTTTTCGGTAGCCCCAAACAGTTCTAACCAGTACATGATTTTCAGGAGTTTGCATGAATAACAGTTTTAACACCCGGGATACGCTTGCCGTCGGGGATACGTCCTTTGAGATATTCAGCCTGCGCAAGCTGGGTGAACAGCATGATATTACCCACCTGCCCTGGACCCTGAAAATTCTGCTGGAAAACCTGCTGCGCTATGAAGATGGCAAGACTGTCACCACCGATGATATTGAAGCATTGATCAAATGGGACCCGCAGGCCGAACCTGAATGTGAGATCGCCTACCGGCCTGCACGGGTACTGATGCAGGACTTTACCGGTGTACCGGCAGTGGTTGATCTCGCCGCCATGCGTGATGCCATGACCCAACTCGGTGGTGACCCTGACCGGATCAACCCGTTACAACCAGCACAACTCGTCATTGACCATTCGGTGCAGGTCGACAGCTATGGTTCAAACAAGGCCATGGACCTGAATAGCGAGCTGGAATACCAGCGCAACCAGGAGCGTTACAGTTTCCTGAAATGGGGGCAAAAGGCCTTCTCCAATTTCAAGGTTGTACCACCGGATACCGGCATCGTTCACCAGGTCAATCTCGAATACCTGGCGAGCGTGGTCTTTGAAATGGAAAAAGACGGTGTAACCCAGGCCTATCCCGATACGCTGGTCGGAACCGATTCACACACCACCATGATAAACGGCCTGGGCGTACTGGGCTGGGGTGTTGGCGGGATAGAAGCAGAAGCCGCCATGCTCGGACAGCCGATATCCATGCTGATCCCGCAGGTTGTCGGCTTCAAACTGGATGGCCGGCTGCCCGAGGGTACGACAGCAACCGACCTTGTGTTAATGATCGTGGAGATCCTTCGCAAGCAAGGCGTTGTCGGAAAATTCGTGGAATTCTTCGGTGACGGCCTGGACACCCTGTCATTGGCTGACCGTGCAACGATTGCCAATATGGCCCCCGAGTATGGCGCAACCTGTGGCTTCTTCCCGGTTGACCAGGAAACCCTGGACTATCTCAAGCTAAGTGGCCGCAGTGCCTCCAGTATTGCACTGGTCGAGGCCTATGCGCGGGAACAGGGCATGTTCAGGGAAGCCGGTTCACCGCAGGCAAGCTACACGAAGACCGTAACACTGGATCTTGCAGAAGTGGAACCCAGCCTGGCCGGACCAAAGCGCCCGCAGGACCGTGTCGCCCTGAAAAACATCAAGCCACGTTTCCAGCAGGCGCTTGAAGAACTCAAGGCAGAAAGAAATATTGTCAGCCACCCGGTCGAGGCGAATTTCGATGGCAACAGCGTCGAACTGGGCGATGGTACCGTGGTAATTGCAGCGATCACCTCCTGCACCAACACCTCCAACCCCTCCGTGATGGTCGGTGCCGGGCTGGTGGCCAAAAAGGCCGTGGAACTAGGACTGGGCGTCAAACCCTGGGTAAAGACATCGCTCGCCCCCGGGTCCCGTGTTGTTACCCGTTATCTTGAACAGGCGGGTCTTGATACGCCATTACAGGCACTCGGTTTTCACACCGTGGGCTATGGCTGTACGACCTGTATCGGTAATTCAGGCCCGTTACCGGAAGCGGTGTCAAAGGCCATTCAGGAAGGTGACCTGTCGGTTTGTTCGGTACTCTCCGGCAACCGTAATTTCGAGGGCCGTGTACATGCCGAGGTGCGCATGAACTACCTGGCCTCGCCACCGCTGGTGGTTGCCTATGCGCTTGCCGGCCGCATGGATATAGACCTGCAGCAGGATCCACTGGGTACAGGCAGTGATGGCGAGCCGGTTTACCTGAAAGACATCTGGCCACAGCAGGATGAAATACGCGCGGTGGTAGGTGCCAGCGTCAATGAAGAAGAATATCGCAAGACCTATGCGGAAGTATTTGCCGGTGAGTCACGCTGGAATGTACTGGAATCACCGGAAGACAAGCTCTACGAATGGCAGGAGGATTCTACCTATATTCGTAAACCGCCCTACTTCGAAGGTATGAGCAGCCAGCCGGACGACGTCGGTGACATCAACAATGCACGCGTACTGGCACTGCTGGGTGATTCAGTCACCACAGACCATATTTCACCGGCAGGCGCCATCAAGGCCGACAGCCCTGCCGGAGAATACCTGGTATCCCTGGGTGTAAAACCTGCTGACTTCAATTCACTGGGTTCGCGCCGTGGCAATCATGAAGTCATGATGCGTGGAACCTTCGGAAATATCCGCCTGCGCAATCAGCTGGCGCCCGGGACCGAAGGCGGTATCACGACACACCAACCCGGCGGCGAACAAATGAGCATCTTTGATGCCGCACAAAAATATGCCGCTGAAAATGTTCCGCTGATCATCCTGGCCGGCAAGGAATATGGCTCCGGTTCATCACGTGACTGGGCCGCCAAGGGGCCCCGGCTGCTTGGTGTCCAGGTGGTTATTGCAGAAAGCTATGAGCGTATTCACCGCTCCAACCTCATCGGCATGGGCATACTACCGCTGCAATTCAAGGCCGGTGAAACACCGGAAAGCCTCGGCCTGAGCGGGAAGGAATCCTTTGATGTTGCCGGTTTGCAGGACGGGCTGGTTGACATGACCCGGGTAACCGCAACGGCAGCCGATGGTAACCAGATCAGCTTCGAGGCCAGGGTGCGGATTGATACACCGCAGGAGTATGAGTATTACTGCAATGGCGGAATTCTGCATTATGTGCTGCGCCAACTGGCCGCCTGAACCCAACACACAGACCGAGACCTGTTATGGAATTATCATCACTCACTGCCCTGTCACCCATTGATGGCCGCTATGCATCGAAAACGGAAACATTGCGGCCAATATTCAGCGAATATGGGCTGATACGTCACCGGGTCGTGGTGGAGGTCCGCTGGCTGCAGGCACTTGCTGCACATGAGGGCATCAAGGAAGTCCCGCAGCTCAGCGCCCATGCCGAGCGCGTATTAAACGACATTATTGACAAGTTCAGTGAACAGGATGCCCAACGGGTCAAGAATATTGAAAGCACAACCAACCATGATGTGAAGGCAGTTGAATACTTTCTAAAGGAAAAGATTACCGGTAACAAGGAACTCGAGGCCATCAGTGAGTTCATCCACTTCGCCTGCACCTCGGAAGATATCAACAACCTTGCCCATGCGCTGATGCTGCGCGAGGCACGTAACCAGTCACTGCTGCCCCTGCTGGATGAAGTCATCGATGTAATCAGCGAGCTCGCCAGGAAAAACGCTGAAATACCGATGCTGGCGCGCACCCATGGGCAAACCGCATCGCCCACGACAATCGGCAAGGAAATGGCCAACGTAGCAGCCCGGCTCAGGCGCCAGCGTGAACAGGTTTCCGCTATTCCCATGCTCGGGAAAATCAACGGCGCCGTGGGTAATTACAATGCACATATGGTGGCCTACCCGGACATCGACTGGCCTGCACTGTCCAGCCAGTTCATCAGCGGCCTTGGTCTTGAAGTGAATCCATATACCACTCAGATTGAACCGCATGACTACATGGCCGAGCTTTTTGATGCCCTGTCCCGGTTTAATACCGTGCTCATAGACTTCAGCCGCGATGTATGGGGTTATATTTCGCTTGGCTACTTCAGACAAAAGACCGTGGCCGGGGAAGTTGGATCTTCAACCATGCCGCACAAGGTAAACCCGATCGATTTCGAAAATGCGGAAGGAAACCTTGGGATAGCAAACGCCCTGTTCTCGCATTTTGGCGCCAAGCTGCCGATTTCACGCTGGCAACGCGACCTTAGTGACTCGACCGTTCTGCGCAATACCGGCGTCGCTGTCGCGCACTGCATAATCGCCTATGAATCCTGCCTGAAAGGTATCGGCAAACTGCAGGTAAACGAACAACGCACCGCCGAGGATCTCGACAATAGCTGGGAAGTTCTGGCCGAGGCACTGCAAACGGTAATGCGCCGTCACGGAATCGAAAAGCCCTACGAAAAACTCAAGGACCTGACAAGGGACCAGCAGGTAAACCAGGCCACCCTGCAGACCTTTATAAACACCCTGGAACTGCCAGATAATGTAAAACAGGAGCTCGCAAGTCTCACCCCGGCAAGCTATACCGGTAATGCCGGTGAAAAGGCCGGCTCTATCTAAGGGGTTTGATTTTGTAGGAGCGCCTTGCAGGCGCGATATGACAAGAGTCATGCTTATTCGCGCCTGCAAGGCGCTCCTACACAAAT
>Ga0070722_10000413_pt1 | contig 10755 bp, 9 predicted proteins | sample tdAd001_FD_67276 | JGI IMG/M metagenome (GOLD analysis project Ga0070722, IMG submission 67276) | Marine sediment microbial communities from the Atlantic coast under amendment with organic carbon and nitrate - tdAd00.1 | ecosystem: Environmental > Aquatic > Marine > Coastal > Sediment | place...
GCTGTCACCATCCGGCACAGGCAATTCATCCAGTGCTGCACTCAGGGGACCGATGCCGTTGACCGTCCAGCAATGGCTGCAGACCAGCGTATTGCCGTCCATCCTTATGCTGGCGTCCTGTGGTGCTGATTCGGCCATACCCAAGTGTCGGGTATGTGGGGAATGGTTACAAGATATACGTGCGGCGCTCAGGCGAAATCAATCGGAAAAGCAAGCACATCGCCGAGGCAATCCGCGCCGGCAGCAATCATAAGCAGTCGGTCCAGGCCAAGCGCCACTCCCGCGCAGTCCGGCAGGCCTGATTCAAGTGCTGCAAGAAAATGTTCGTCGACCCTGACAGGACCGGCATGTGCCTGTTCACGTTGTGCGCATTCCAGCTCAAGCCGCTGGCGTTGTTCACTGGCATCGGCAAGCTCGTGGAATCCGTTTGCCAGTTCCATACCGTTGAGGTACACCTCGAAGCGCGCCGCCACCGGTGGTGTGCCGGGACGCAGGCGGGCGAGTGATGCCTGGCTTGCCGGGTAATCACGTACAAACACCAGGCCCTTCCCCAGGCGGGGTTCAACGATATGTGTCATCACCAGGTCCAGCCAGGTATCCAGGCCGGTGTCGGACACCCCGACGGGCGTGATGTTGTGCTTGTCCTGCAATAAACTTTTGAGCTCAGCGGGTGACGTATCAAAGGCATCCACGTGTGCGAATTCCAGCAACAGCTCCCGGTAGCTCCAGTGATGCACGGATTTGATCGGAGATATATCGGACAAAATCCCGGTCAACATTGTTTCGACTTCGTCCATCAGGTCGAGATGGTCAAAACCTGTCCGGTACCATTCCAGCATGGAAAATTCAGGGTTATGCTGCCTGCCGGACTCGCCATCCCGGAACACCTTGCAGATTTGATAAATCGATCCCAGGCCTGCTGCCAGCAGGCGTTTCATGGGATATTCCGGCGAGGTATGCAGGTAGAGCGTTTCACCCGAGGCCGGGCCGGGGCCATGAAAGCATGTTGTGAAACTGGACAGGGAAGGATCGGTGGTCGCGGCCCGTGAGAGTGCCGGTGTATCCACCTCGAGAATATCGTGTTCTGAAAAGAAGTCTCTTATGCGGGCAAGCAACAGTGCCCTGAGCTTTATATTTTCCGGTGAGGCGGTTGGCCTCCATGCATTGTCAGTGTGCAAAATAAAACCGTTAAATAAATATACAAACTCGCTCAGATGTATCTGTTTTCGCAGGAGCGCCTTGCAGGCGCGAACAAACACGACTCATATCATATCGCGCCTGCAAGGCGCTCCTACAATAAACACCAAATGTCCTGCGTTTCATTCTAGTCCTTCGCCCGGCCTACATACTCCCCGGTACGCGTATCAATCTTGAGTATCTCGCCAATATTAATAAACAATGGAACCCGCACCACGGCCCCGGTTTCCAGTGTTGCCGGTTTTCCACCGCCACCCGAGGTATCGCCACGCAAACCCGGGTCGGTTTCTGCAACTGTCAACATGACAAAATTGGGGACAGTAATCGCCAGCGGCGTTCCGTTCCACAGCGTCACCTCGCACATATCCTGTTCCTTAAGCCATTTCGTGGCATCACCCACCGCCGTTGCATCGGCTGCCTTCTGTTCAAAGGTCTCTGTATCCATGAAGTGCCAGAATTCACCATCATTGTAGAGATACTGCAAATCTACATCCATGACATCCGCGGCCTCGACCGACTCACCCGACTTGTAGGTGCGCTCTATCACCCGGCCATTCTTCAGGTTGCGGATTTTGACCCGGTTGAAGGCCTGCCCCTTGCCGGGCTTTACAAATTCATTTTCAATAATGGCGCAGGGGTCATTATCGATCATGATTTTCAGGCCACTCTTGAACTCATTGGTGCTGTAAGATGCCATATAACATTAACCTTGTGTCGCTGGATGAATGGGAAAACGCCGGCCATGATACCCCGATTACCAAACCCGGAATACCGGCCAGCCTGGCAATCGATGCTGGCAGAGGCCGTGAAATCGACTGATGAACTGCTGCGCATGCTGGAAATTGACCCGGCAAGCCTGAATATATTACCACTGGCCAGCAATTTTCCGCTACGGGTCCCGCGTGGTTTTGTACGCCGCATGGCAAAAGCAGACATCAATGACCCGTTATTAAGACAGGTGCTGCCACTGGCTGATGAAATGCAGCCAGGCAGCGGCTACCTGCCCGACCCGCTCGATGAACAACAGGCCATGCAGGTCCCCGGCCTGCTGCAGAAATACAGGGGGCGCGCCCTGCTAACGACCACGGGTGCATGCGCCGTTCACTGCCGCTACTGTTTCCGCCGTCATTTTCCATACAGTGTGGCCAACCCTGCAAGCGATGACTGGGAACCAACCATCAACTGGTTAAAGCAGAATTCGGATATCAGGGAGATTATCCTCAGCGGCGGCGATCCGCTATCACTACCGGACTCGCGTTTGCACACGCTCAGCAAGCGCCTCGATGAATTACCCTGGTTAAACACCCTGCGTATCCATACCCGTTTACCTATCGTTCTGCCGGAGCGGATTGACGCGGGCTTTCTGTCGTGGGTTGAAGCACAGAAACTGCAGCTCGTCATGGTCGTACACAGCAACCATCCGAATGAAATCGATGCAACTGTCAGTGATGCAATGAATCGTCTGAAACAGGCCGGGGTGACATTGCTGAATCAGTCTGTCTTGTTGCGCGGCATCAACGACAGTGCCGCAATACTGGTCCGCCTGAGTGAAGTCCTGTTCTCTGCCGGGGTGTTGCCTTACTACCTGCACCAACTGGACAGGGTACAGGGCGCCGCTCATTTCGAGGTCAATGATGCTACGGCTATGGAATTGATGGAAGAGGTGCGCGCTGCCCTGCCCGGTTACCTGCTACCCCGACTGGTACGGGAGTTACCGGGCGAACCGGGCAAAACGGTCATCCTTCATGACACAGGGTAGCTGGAGGTGGGACTTCAGTCCCGCCCATATACGGGGCTAAAGCCCCGTTTCCGGGAGAACAGGGGGTGCTGCGGTTAATACAGCGCCATGAATGCTTCCGGGTATTCCACGTGACCACCACCGGCGAGATTTCCTTCAACTATTTCCATGATGGTCAGGGCATCCTCGGGTGCCGGCAGGTTGCAGCTTACCTGGGAATCCTTTGCACTCGAGAAACCGGCGCGCTTGTAATATTCCGGGTGACCCAGCACCACAATCGCACCATAACCCTTTTCCTGTGCCAGCTTGATGGCCGCCTGGATCAGTTCCGAGCCGATACCACGATGAGTCTGCGAGGGGACCACTGACATCGGCCCCAGGGCGAGTACATTTTTTTCCTCTCCATGCTTGCGCAATGGCACCCGGGTCAGGAGGATATGTCCGACAATGCGTCCGCCAAGCTCGGCAACCAGTGAAAGCTCCCGGTTGTAGCCCGCTGAATCCCTCAAAACACTGACCAGGTTGGCCTCGGCCTCTCCCCCAAAAGCGCTGATATGGACAACATCTATTGCCCGGGTATCTTCAGCCGTCTCAGGCCTGACTGTAATCGAATGCATGCAAATCTCCGTGTTCGGCGGTTACTGGCGGCTTGAGTACGGAATCGCACTCTAATTGCTCATTTTTCAGACACTTGCATGCTATCAGGAAATAGCCGAGCAGGAAACACCCAGTGCCAGAGGCGATTGCCGCAGTCTTGCCTGCAACCTATATATAGGGAGTGCTTCAGAACTGGTCTGAAATGCCGAAAAAAGGAGGGTCAATACGTGAATTCCGGGCAAATCCGTCTTGCCCGGCATTTTCAGGCTAAACGCGGTATTCAAATTAAAGGGGTCTGCAGTGATAAATGGAGATTATCTTCGCCTCCTCATCGTGGAGGAAAGCGAAAATGATGCAGAGTCTTTGGCGAATATACTGCGCAAGGCGGGACATTCGATACGCTTTGACTATGTCCGCGAGACAGACGCCCTCGAATCTGCACTGGATGCGCAGCCACCTGACATCGTGCTCTGTGGAAACGGCGAAGATGTCATCAGCATAGAATCTGTCCAGGGCACCCTTGCACAACACCAACTGTCAACCCCTGTTTTTGCCATCGTTGAAGATGCCCCGGAGGCCGTTGCTGTCGCTGCCATGAAATCCGGAATTACAGCAGTAGTCTCCTATGATCAACCCGAACACCTGCAGCTGGAAGTCGCCCGGGAAATTACCATGCTGCAACTTCAGCACAGGGTTGCCGCACTTGACGCAGCATTCACAGACTGCGAGAAACGCTGCCACACACTCATCGAAGACTCCAGTGATGCCGTTGCCTACATACACGAGGGTATGCACTGCTTTGCCAACCGGTCCTACATGAAGTTATTCGGCATCGAGAATCACGAAGCAGTCGAGGGTATCCCGATACTCGACATGATCAGTACCGGGCAGCGCGATACGTTCAAGAATTTTCTGCGCAGCTTCCAGGACGGCAACACCGAAGACAACACACTCAGTACCGGCTGTGTCGGTCATGATCGCACGGATTTTGACAGCACCATGGAATTCACGCGAGCCAGCATGGACGGCGAACCCTGCACCCAGATCATCATCCGGACAAGCAACACCGGAAACTGTGAGCTGGAAGAAATAATCGAAACGATGACGCGACAGGATAGCCTGACCGGACTCTTCAACCGTCAGTATTTCATGAATTTACTCGAGGAAAACATCAACACCCGGGATGAATCCGGAGATGTACGTGCGCTTGTTTACATCACGCTCGACGGCTTCAAGAAAATCCGCGAAGAAAACGGCATTGCGGCCAGTGACGTCGTACTCTGTGATATCGCCCGGTTGCTGGAACAGCAGTGTTCCAGCAAGGATATTGTTGCCCGTTTTGGCGACTTCAGCTACACCCTGCTCTATCACGCAAGCAGCAACGAGAAAATCCAGGCAACCGGCGAAAAGCTGCTACATGATATTTCAGGACATATGTCGAAGGTCGACGGAGATCACATCACGATGACCTGCAGTATCGGCATCTGTGCGATTAATGAGCACTCAAAAGATGCGCAGAAGATACTCACCCATGCTGATACGGCGTGTGAAGTCGCCCGCTCAGCCGGTGGTAACCGGATTCATACACACAGTGCCGTGGTCGATGAACAGATGACCGGGAACCACGAAAAGGAATGGGACAAGGTCATCAGAAAAACCATCGATGAGGAGCGCTTCTACATGGCATACCAGCCCATCGTCAGCCTGGCAGGTGATAGCAGTAAACGCTACGAGGCCCTGCTCAGAATTGTCGATGAAGAAGGCCACAGCATTCTTCCCGGCGAGTTTCTTGCTATCGCCGAGAAATCCGGGTTCAGCAGTGAAATTGACTACTGGGTGCTCGATGCAGTATTCCGGAAACTCACGGAACTCGGGGAAAATGATGATAAAACCACGATTTTCATAAAGCTTTCGAGGGCTGCTCTCGCCGACAAGAAGTTGCCGGAATGGATACAGGGCAAACTCAGCGAATACCAGCTTGCCAGCAGTTCTATTGTATTTGAAATACAGGAAATTGATGCCGACAACGATCTCAATAGCGCAATCAGCTTCACCAGTGCCATGAAAGAACTGCAGTGTAAAGTGGCCCTGGAACACTACAGCGCAAACACGCAGCCACAATTATTAAAACACGTACCAGTCGACATCCTGAAAATCGACAGAAAGTTAATCGAAGGCCTCGCAGAAAATAAAGACTACCAATCCCGGGTCAAGGAACTCGTCACACTTGCCCACGAAAACGGCAGGCAGTGCATCGCTGTATGTGTAGAAAACCCGGCAAGCCTGGCAATGCTCTGGCAGTACGGGCTGGACATGATACAGGGAAACTTTATCCAGGAACCCGACCGGGAACTTGCCTATAACTTTGAGGACGAAATTGCGTAGCCAGGCATGATTACCTCACCTACAAGGACGAACCAGGGAAGCCCCTTAATCAAGCACATGGGAAACCAGCCCGTCAGCGAGTTTTGGTTCAAACCAGGTCGATTTTGGCGGCATGACTTCAGCGGCATCGGCAACCGCCATCAAGTCCTCCATGCTGGTCGGATACATGGAAAAAGCGGCCGCCATATCACCGCTGTCAACGCGGCGCTCCAGTTCGGTAAGTCCGCGAATACCGCCGACAAAATCAATGCGCTTGTCACGTCGCGGGTCGTCTATTCCGAGTACCGGCGCAAGCAAATTGCTGGCAAGCAAACTGACATCCAGTCTGCCAACAGGATCATCCGGGACACTGTCCGCATGAATTTCCAGCCGGTACCACTGCCCGGCAAGGTACATACCAAAAACACCAGGCCCATCGGGATGCACGGCCTCGTTAACCGGGTTTACCCTGAAGGCCCCGGCAACACGTGCAAGAAATTCTTCCGTGCTCATACCAGCCAGGTCCCTGACAACACGATTGTAGTCAAGTATCTGCATCTGCCTGTGTGGAAAAATCACCGTCAGGAAATAACCAGCAGCTTCCACGCCGGCATGACTGGCGGCGACCCGGGACGCAGCGGCCGAACGGTGATGCCCGTCGGCAATATACAGGGCATTCATGCCGTCAAACGCTTTTGTAATTTTTTCGATCAAATCTGCATCCCTGACAACCCAGAGCGTATGCCCGATACCGTCATCAGCGACAAGATCAACGTCCGGCCTGCCCTGCGTTACAGCAGCGAGCATGGCATCGACAGCGGCGTCGGATTTATAGGCCAGCAGCACCGGCCCTGTCTGCGCATGCAGGGCATCGATTTGCCGCACCCTGTCATCCTCCTTGTCCGGACGTGTAAATTCATGCTTGCGAATGCGATTGCTATCGTAATCTGCAACATTCGCTGCCGCCACAAGTCCGACCTGGCTATGCCCGCCCATTTTCATGCGATAAACGTAATAAAACAGCCCTTCATCACGGACAAGAACACCCTGTTCCAGCATGTGCTGCAAGTTGTCAGCGGCCTTTTCATACACCTCGGCTGCATGCGGATCAGTACCCTCGGGCAAATCGATCTCGGGTTTGGAAATATGCAGGAAGCTCCAGGGACGGCCTTCGGCACGCTGGCGCGCTTCATCGCTGGTAAGCACATCATAGGGCGGTGCAACCACTTCATCGGCCCGGCCTTCGGCTGGCCGCAAACCGGAAAATGGACGAATCAGGGTCATGAATATTCCTCTTGTTATATCCCGGGGAAACAGCAGGCATTGTACACATCCGGATTGACTGCCGCGACAGCAACGACAGGGAGAGACAGCTGATGGACAATCCTGCAGCTGACAATCACGAGGGCAAGACTGGCGCCACAACCCATAAAGGCAGCGGGCCTGAAAGCAATATTTGCAGGTCCATGGTTCCGGTTCCACCCCCGGGCGGGCTTGCAGGCCTGGGCGTTGAGATTATCAGGCTCTGGAAAGCTCTGTGTATCAAGGCACAGAGTGTTCCCCTGGCCTACAAATTGTCATTCTTTATCACGGTATTAATCGTAAGCTGCATGCTGTTGCTCGGGATGCTCCTGGTTCAGCAACAGTCACTGATATTGCAGGAGCAAATTCATGAACAGGGCACCACGCTGGTACGCCTGATGGGACAATCCGCCAGGGAACCCCTGCTTGCCGATGACAAGCAGGCACTTGAGACCATTGCGGAAAGCTTCACGGGTGGCGACAGTGTTATGGCAACCGCCATTATTTCACTGGATGGAGAAGTTGTTGCACAGGCGGGCAACCTGCAAGCAGACAAGCACGGTTTTCTGGAAAATTTGACCCTGGACAGGGCCGCCACGTACACATGGAACCTGAAATCCAGCCCAGGCTGGACGCGCCCGCTCATCTCCTTCGTGCAACCGGTTGCTTTCCGGAACATCACAGCTGGCTATGCCCTGGTTACATTCAGTCAATCCGGTTTGGAAGACTCTGCCCGCCGGTCCATACAGGCAATTATCGCTGCTACCTTGCTGATCATTGCTCTTGGAATCGCAATGGCATTTGCACTTGGACAACGCATCACCAACCCCATTAATAAACTGGTTGATGCAAGCCGTGCCATAGGAAAGGGCGAGTACACATTCAAGTTCAAGGAACGACGGCATGATGAACTCGGACTACTCATGGATGCCTTCAACGAAATGGCGGAAGGCATGCTGGAAAAATCACAGGTAAAAAATGCCCTGTCACGGTATGTCTCACCGGGCGTTGCCCGCAAGATTCTGTCCAACCTCAGCACCGTAGAACTCGACAGCAAGGAAGTTGAAGGCACAGTCATGTTTGCCGATATCGTCGGCTTCACGCAGATTGCCGAGAAAACACAGCCTGAAGCCCTGATTGCAATGCTCAACCAGTACTTTTCCCTTATTACATGCGCCTGCAAAATCAACCATGGCACCGTCGACAAATACATGGGTGACGGGGTGATGCTGATTTTCGGTGCGCCGGAGCCAGACGAGGAACACATCTTTAATGCCATGGTCTGCGCCCTGCTCGCCCAGAAACTCATCGCACATGAGAGCGAGCAACGCACACAACGGGGTGAATTTTCCGTGAAGTTCAAGATCGGGATGAATACAGGATCCATGCTGGCCGGGAATATGGGTTCAAAAGAGCGCATGGAATACACGGTCGTGGGTGACACGGTAAACATGGCCTCCAGACTCTGCGGCATCACCAATGGCGGTCAGATCGTCATGTCGCGTGAGATGTACATGTTTGACGGAATCAGGGAGCGCATTGTTGCCGGGGAATACCAGTCAATACGCCTGCGGGGTATCAGCGAACCGGTCAGCACTTATTTGCTCGAAGGGCTTAAAGCAGACCTGCAGGAGATCGTTGACAAGCAGTTTGAAGAGGCACTCCTGATCATAGAGAAAAATTCAGAAAATGCGTAACCCGGTATTACTGCTTATAGCGCTATCGTTGCCCCTGTTCCCGGGCTGCAAGGAAATAAACAACCTGCAACTGGTACAGGACCAACCGGAAGATCTCCAGCAACTACTGGAGCAAAATAACTTTGCGCGCGCAAGGCAATTAACCGGTAAATATCCGGCCATCGACTCGCCTGAACTTCAAGCCCGGATAAGCACACAGGAAACCGCCTACGAAGGCAGCATCATTACCGGGGCAGGCGAGCTGGAATCTGAAGACAAGCTGTTGGAGGCGGTCCAGCTGTTATCAAATGCACTGCAAAAAGCACCGAACAGCGAGGTGTTGCGCGAATACCGCAACAGGCTTGAGAAGGAACGAATCGAAAAGCTCAGGACCAATGAGATACGCCAGTTAATGGCACGGGCAGAATACCTTCTCCATCAGAAAATATTCTACGAGCAGCAACAAAACCTGCAATCACCCAACATGATACAGAACTGGGAACATACGCGTAACGACAGGGAATCAGAAACACTGGCAAGGCAGTTAAGGGACCAGGGAGAAGATGCGTTCCAGCGGGCCGACCTGCAAATCGCGCTGGAGTGCCTGCAGCTTTCAAAGCGTCTCGACAACACTCCCGAAACCCGTGAACTGCTGGACAACCTGGCAGCAACAAAGGAATCACAGCAGAAGGTTGCACGCAAGCAGGCCAGCATAAAGAAGGCAAAAAAACAGAAGCGTCTTAAAAAACACCAGGCAAAGGAAACCCGGGAACTGCTGGAAACGACCCGGCAGGCACTGCTGGTTGACGACCTGGTGGAAGCACATGAAACCTTTAACCAGATACCTTCACCTGCAAATGAATCCAGTGAAGTCAGCGCACTCCGGGAAGACCTGGACCGTGCCGTTACTACACGGGTCGCACAACTGACCTCCAGGGGCGATTCAGAATACCGTGCCGATAATGTTGATACGGCCATGAAGACATGGTCGGAAGCACTGGAACTTGATCCGGAAAATCAGAACCTGAAAGAACGCCTGGAACGCGCTGGCCGGGTACTGGCAAGACTGGAGCAGTTAAAACAGCAGCAAGGAAAATAGGCGGGCTAGCGGCGCTTGCGCCCACGCGAGGCCTTCGGATCATCGAAGCGCACGCGCAGCGACCTGTCGTCGCCGACCATATTGCCGTCCAGCCCGGCCTGTGCAGCACGGGCCTCGTGACCTTCCATTTCGATAAAACCAAAGCCCTTGCATCTACCGGTAAATATATCCGAAGCCACGCTAATGGAACGCACAGTGCCATAGGCGGAAAACATCTTGTTCACGGATTCTTCGGTGGCATCCTGCGGCAAATTACCGACAAACAGCTTTTTCATGTATGTATCCTCAATTGTGCCGGGGGATTGAGCCGACAATGTCTTTTATTAAAAAAAGGCCCCAATGTAGCCCGGATGAAATGCAGTGGAATCCGGGAGAGAATTGCCACCAACCCCCGGATTCCACTGCATTTCATCCGGGCTACGTACTGCAGGATCTGCGCCTTGCGGGGAAATCCTGTTTTATTTTCTCTTAGCCGCCCAATAGTACAATGTTTGCCCGCGTTTAAAAGGGTATAATTGCCCGGAAGAGGCAGTATTTGAGCCGGATAGCGGCTGTTGATAACAATTACAACCCTGTGTGACGCCAGATCTGGATTTGGCGCTTCTGTATGCGAAAACCGATATCAAAAATTAAGGGGCTAACGGGTTCCGTATTCCCGGTCAGCGCCACACTTATTCTGCTGTTGTTCAGCCACTGGCTGCATGCTGCACCGCCTGCAGGATCACCACGCGTCATCCCGGAACATTACATCGTCGTATTTAAAGATGATGTAGATACGGATG
>Ga0070722_10000416_pt1 | contig 10694 bp, 7 predicted proteins | sample tdAd001_FD_67276 | JGI IMG/M metagenome (GOLD analysis project Ga0070722, IMG submission 67276) | Marine sediment microbial communities from the Atlantic coast under amendment with organic carbon and nitrate - tdAd00.1 | ecosystem: Environmental > Aquatic > Marine > Coastal > Sediment | place...
GAGGCTGCGTCGGATTCTAGCGTCAAAATCACCTGCCCCACTTGCGCAACTGTGCCGACTTCGAAGCAGAGCCGTTCTACACGGGCATCGCACGGCGCGCCGATCGTCACGGTCGCTTTGTCGGTCATGACCTCCACCATTGGGTCATCCTCGGCAACCGTGTCGCCGGCTCCAACGAACCACTCCACGATTTCCCCTTCGGTCACGCCCTCGCCGATGTCAGGAAGCTTGAAGTCGAGCCGTGCCATCGGTCAGTACCTCGCCGTCTCCATCAGTGCGGGCCTGATTCGGTGCGCTAGCGGAAGATACTCCCGTTCATGGGTCAAGGGAAATGGGGTGTCCCACCCGGTGACCCGAACTGGGGGTGCCTGCAGGTGGAGGAACGCGCGCTCCGTGATCAGCGCGACGAGCTCACTGCCGAAGCCGCACGTTCGAGGCGCTTCGTGGACGATGACGACGCGGCCGGTCTTCTCGACGCTCGAGACGACCGCATCGATGTCGAGCGGCCATAGCGTGCGCAGGTCGATCACCTCGACATCAACCCCCTGCTTCGCAACCTCTTCGGCAGCGGTAAACGCCTCGTAGAGCATCGCCCCCCACGCTACGCAGGTGACTTGCTCTCCGGGGCGAACGACTTTGGCCTCCCCCAGCGGCACGGTGTACGGCGCGTCGGGAACGTCCATCTTCACGGCGCGATACACTCGCTTCGGCTCGAAAAAGAGAACCGGATCCTCGTCGCGAATCGCCTCGATCAAGAGCCCTTTTGCGTCGTACGGGTTTGACGGGCACACGACCTTCAGCCCAGGCGTGTGAATGAACAACGCCTCGGGCGACTGCGAGTGATACTGCCCGCCGCGAATGCCACCGCCATAGGGGGTTCGCACCACCATCGGCACGTGAAATTCGCCAGCGGTTCGATAGCGGTATTTCGCTGCCTCGTTCACGAGCTGGTCGAAGCCGGGGTAGATGAAGTCCGCGAACTGAATCTCCGAAACCGGCCGCAGCCCGTGTAGCGCCATTCCGATGGCGGTCCCGAGGATCCCGGTTTCCGAGAGCGGGGTATCGAGGACGCGATCCGCGCCAAACTCCTCTTGAAGTCCTTGGGTGACGCGAAATACGCCCCCGAGCTGCCCAATGTCCTCCCCCATCAACAAGACGTTCTCGTCCTGTTGCATCGCCCCACGGAGCCCGCTGTTGATCGCCTGGACGAGATTCATCCGAGTCACGACTCGTCCTCCTCGTCTCTCGCCCGCGGGCCATCGACGCATTGCGCTTCCTGCTCGCGCAAGTGCCATGGTTGCTCTGCATACACGTCGCTGAACATGTCGCGAAGCTCGGGCGCTGCCTTTTCTTCGGCACGCCTCACACACTCCTTGACCTCCGCGTCGCAGACCGCGCGCCAATCTCCGTCGAGGTCGTCGCTCCAGACATCGCGCTGCTCGATGTGCTTTCGGATCCGCAGTAGCGGGTCGGCCTTTCGCCAGGAGTCGACCTCTTCCTCGGTTCGATAGATTCTAGGGTCGTCAGAGGTTGAATGGCCGCCGAGACGGTAGGTCATCAACTCGATGAACGTTGGACCGCCGCCATCGGCTGCTCGCTGCACCCCTTCGCGCACGGCCTGCCACACCGCGAGGACGTCGTTGCCGTCGATCCGAACCGCCGGAACGCGGTAGCCGGCTGCCTTTTCGGCCATCGTTCGCACAGCGGTTTGTCGCTCGGTTGGCAGACTGATCGCGTAGCCGTTGTTCCGACACAAGAACAGCACCGGCGCCTGATACACTCCCGCGAAGTTCATCGCTGCATGGAAGTCGTTGGAGCTCGTCGCCCCATCGCCAAAGAACACGCCGACGCACTCATCGAGGCCGCGCCTCTTGGCCGCCAGCGCAACCCCGACGGCATGTGGAATCTGGGTGCCGATCGGGGCGCTCACCGAAAGGTAACGATGCGCGTGGCTGAAGGTGTGGTCCGGCATCTGCCGGCCGCGCAAGGGGTCGCCCGCATTGCCGTACATGTGGTCGACGTACTGCTGGAGCGGGTAGCCACGCCACAACAGCGCGCCCACCTCTCGATAGCAGGGAACGATCCAATCTCGATCGCGAAGCGCTCCGGCCACGCCGATGATGGCGGCTTCTTCTCCGAGGGAACCCACGTGAAACGCGATGCGGCCTTGGCGCTGAATCTTTTCGAGGCGGTCATCGACGATGCGCGTTCGCACCATCGCCTTGTAGAGAGCGACGACCTGATCGATCGACAGGCCAGGGTCGAGTCGTGGGTCGAGGCTTCCGTCGTCCCGAATGACGTGCATATCCTCCCTCAGGTGAGCACCGAAAGACTTCGTTTCTTGCCGTAACGATCCATCGGGGGAACCTCGCCCGCATTCACTTCTTCTGCGAGCACCCCGGTGAGAAAAGCCTCCGCCGCTCGGTAGCTCGACCGGACTAGCGGTCCCGATGCGACGAAGCGAAAGCCCATGTCGAGGCCCGCCTGCTCGTAGTCGCCAAACTCCACCGGCTCGACGTACCTCGCCACCGGCGCGTGGCGCTTCGTCGGCTGCAGGTACTGACCGATCGTCAGCACGTCGACATTTGCGTCTCGCAAGAGCTGCATCGCTTCGAGCACTTCATCGCGCCCTTCACCGAGGCCCACCATCAGCGACGACTTGGTGATCGAAGAGCCGAGCTCCTTGGCCGCCACGAGCGCATCGACCGAGCGCTCCCACGAACAGCGCGCATCGCGAATGGGCCGCTGCAAACGCGGCACGACCTCGACGTTGTGCGCGAAGACATCGGGGCGTCCGTCTTGCACGACGGTTTGAATGTCGCGGTGGCTCCCCTGGAAGTCACCGACCAACGTTTCGACCCGAAGCTCCGGGCTGTGATGCTTGATGCGCTGAACCGTCCTCGCGACGTGCGCTGCACCGCCGTCGTGCAGGTCATCGCGATCGACCATCGTCAACACCACGTATGCGAGCCCCATCTCGGCGAGCGACAGGGCGGTCTTTTCCGGCTCAGCCGGATCGACGGTTCCGCCGGGTTTCCCGGTGTTCACCGAGCAGAATCGGCAGCCTCGGGTGCAGGTCTCGCCGAGGATCATCACCGTTGCGGTGCCCTGGCCCCAGCACTCGAAGATGTTCGGGCAGCGAGCCTCCTCGCACACCGTGTGTAAGCCCCGGCTGCGGAACCTGGCCTTCAAATCGCGGAATTCATCCTGCTGCGGCCCGGCAGGGAGCCGCACGCGAAGCCAATCAGGTTTGCGAGCCGACGAGGTCATCCGCTGGTCCCATGGGTCCTAAGCCAAGCTCTTAGGGGGAGGCGCACCCCCTGTCAATCATGCCTAACACTACGAATTGTGACGGTTTCTTCGGTTTCGCGCAATCTTTTGAAAAAAGGGGCCAGCTGGGCGCAATATTTTCGCGAAACCCTCTTTACCTCGGGGGCGCCTGCCCCATAATGGAGCGTCGCAGAGGCTCATTACCCGTGAGGAGCAACTCGATGGACGACGAAAGACGGCCTAGGCGCGCCGGCCCCGTGGAACGACCGGGAGCGTTTGGAGGCAAGCGAGATGTCAACCGACGCAAGCGCGTTCAAGACCTCATCGATTCTGGGCTCTCCCTCTTCTTAGAGCGGGGGATCGAGGCGGTGACAATCGATGAAGTCGCCCGCGAGGCCGGGATGGCCAAAGGTAATTTCTATCGATATTTTCGCGACAAAGCGGATCTGGTGGAGGCGGTGATCGAGCCGGTGGCCAGTACGACCCGTGAGGCGATTCAGGCATGTGACGAAGATCTCCGCCAAGCAAATGGTCGTGACGATGCGGTCGCTGCATACGGGCAGTTGGGCAATCGGCTCATCGGTGCGCTCTCGATGTACCCAGACGCAATGTGCCTTTATCTGCAGGAACGTCGCGCCCCGGCAACTACGGCACGCCAGGCGATCTCCGATCTAGCGACCGAGCTCGACGATCGCGCGATGACCCTCAGTCAGGTCGCGGTGGATCGCAACCTCGTCGTGGTCTCCGATCCCCGCGTGAGTGCGGTCGCGGTCCTCGGTGCGGTGGAAGCGCTTGCGCTAGCTTCCGTCCGCAACCAGGTGAAGATGGATCCGATCGAAACCACGAAGAGTCTCATCTCGATCGTGCTCGAAGGGCTGCGGAATTAGCCCCGTTGAGGTAGCCTAAACACCTGTCCAGCACGAAACTACCGCTCCGGCGGCTTCTTCTTCACAATTGGTCGGATATGGCGGGGAGGCTGATGTTGACCGCGGTGCCGTTCGTCTTGTTGGTCTGGGCGGCACTGCCGGGCGTCGCGCGCGCGGCGAGCGGAGCTGTTCAAGAGGGCAGTGCGGGCGAGCTCGGAACGATCGTGTTTCTCGTGGTCGTGATCGGCGTCGCGTACGTGCTGGCGCACAACGTCGTGGAGCGCTTGCAGCGCCGATTCCTCGTCGTGAGCGGGGCCGAGTACCTGCTGTTGGGAATCCTCCTCGGCCCGGCCGTTCCAGGCATCCACGCGTTGGACAACGTCACCGGCTTGCTGCCGATCATCGCCCTCGCTGCCGGCTGGGTCGGACTACTGCGCGGCACGGACTTCGACTTCGCCAGTTTGCAGAAGCTCGATCCCGCGACTTGGCGCATCGTGTTTCTACATCACCTCTTGCCAGGCACCGCGGTCGGCCTTGGTGCGTACTATTTCTTCACCCAGTCCGGGTGGGTCCTCACGACGCCGCGCAGCGCGGCGCTGAGCGCCGCGGCGCTTGCCTGTTTCGCCGCCACAGACTCAGCTGAGCCGTTCGACCTTCTTGCGAGGCGCTACGAGATCAGCGGGCGGCTTGCGCCGCTGTTGCGAAACGGAACGCGCCTCGGCGACATCCTGGTGATCCTCGCTTTTGGCCTGATCTTCTGTGTTTTCCATGAAAACGCCCCCGAGGCGCAGGACTACTCTCCGGCCCTGTGGGCATGGGTCACGGTGTTGCTTGGTGCCGCGTTGGGCTTTTTGTTTTCGCTCTTCTTGGCAGGCGACGAATCGGACAACTCCCGCTTCCTTGCGCTCGTCGGGATCATCGCCTTCGCATCGGGCGGTGCGTATTTCCTCGAGCTCTCGCCTCTCGCGGTGAACCTCTCGATGGGATTCGTCCTGGTAAACTTCGCGCGAGGCGGTCAGCTCCTGCACACGACGCTCGAGTCGACCGAGCGCCCGATGGCGATCGTGCTCCTGATCTTTGCCGGCGCGCTTTGGCAGCCGACCCCGCTGGTGCCCACTCTACTCGGGCTGGGCGGGTTTCTGATCGCCCGAACCGGCGCCAAGTGGCTCGCAAGCGTGATCGCGGGCTGGGGCACCAGCGTTCGAAAAGACCTGTTCCGAGGGCTGCTGGCCCACGGTGACGTCACGCTCGCGATGGCGGTGTCGTTCCGCCTCGTCTACGAAGGAGACGCGGCAAAGATCGCGTATTCCGTGGTCCTGGGCTCCATCATTTTGAACGACCTGATCGCACCGCGATTGCTGAGAGGCTTGCTGGTCGACGAGGGCGAGCTCCAGCGTGAGCTCAAGGACTCCGATTCCCGAACATCGATCGAGGTAACTGCCAGATGAACATCGTCGTCATAGGTTTGGGCGAAGTCGGCCGCCACTTGTTGAACGTCCTCGACAAGGAGGGGCACGACATCGTCGCGGTCGATGCGAACGCCAAAGCGGTGCAGTACGCCGAAGAGCACTTTGACGTCGCCTCGATCGTCGGATACGGCGCGAGCGAAACGCTGCTCAAGATCGCCGGTGTGGCCCGCGCCGACCTGGTGGTCGCCGTCACCAACCACGATGAGATGAACCTGATCGCCGCACTCGCAGCCAAGCAGCTCGGGGCGAAGCACGTAGTGGCCCGCGTTCAAGGCACTGCGTGGTCCGAGTGGACCGAGGGCATTCGCTACGGGCTGCTCGGGGTCGACGTGGTGATCAACCCGCGTGTGCTGGTCGCGCAGGAGCTCAGCCGCATTGCCCGGTCTTACGGCGCCTCAGACGTGGTCGACCTCGCACAGGATCGGGTTGAGCTCGTCCAGATCGATCTCGAAGAATCCCGCGTGCTCAACAAGCCCCTGTCCGCGGTCGAGCTCCCACCGCACACGTTGGTGAGCGCCGTCGTCCGTGACGGAGAGCTGTTCGTCCCCGGGGGCGCGGACGTCTTGGTCAAAGGCGATCGAGTGTACCTGATTGGGCGCCCCGAGGGCGTGCTCGCGGCGGAGCGGCTTTTCAGCAAGGAACGCGAGGCGCGAAGGGTCTGCATCGTCGGAGGCGGCGTCGTCGGAAAGGCGCTCGCGCGCGAGCTGCTGCAACAACAGGCGACCGTCATGATGATCGAAAGCGACCTCGCCACGGCCGAGGAGGTCAGCTCGGAGTTTCAAGGTATCGAAGTCGTGCATGGCGACGGCACCGACGGCGCGCTCCTCGAAGAGCAAGAGGTCGGCACGTACGATCTGTTCGCGGCAGTCACGAAGCAGGACGAGATCAACCTCATGGCCGCCCTGCTCGCGGAGCGCGCCGGTTGCAAGAGAACCGCAACGATCGTTCAGCGCGCGGACTACACCTCGATCTATCGCCAACTCGGAGTCGACATCGTTCTTTCGCCACGCACGGTGGCCTCGGACCAGATTCTCCGGTTCTCTCGAGGGGGTGGTCTGCACAGCCTGACGATGCTCGAAGACGGCCAGGCGGAGGTCGTCGAGCTGACCGCCAGCCCGAAATGCCGGGCGGTCAACAAACCACTTCACCGCATGAACCTGCCACGCGGCTCGCTCTTGGCCGCGATCGTGCACGGCGACGATGTGATCATTCCGCGCGGCAAGGACGTCGTGCAGCCCGGTGACCGGGTCATCCTGATGACGACCAAGGACGCGCGGGCAACTGTCGAGCGGCTGTTTCGACCGAGGGGTGAGTGAGCACGCAATCGCGAGACTTCCGCGGTGTGATTCGACCGGTAGGGGCCGTCGTGCTCGGGATCGGTGTGATGATCGCGTTGTGCGCCGGGGTCGGCATGGTGTGGGATCAGTTCGCGCCCGACCCGACTCGGCCCCAGGGGGGCGCAGCTGAGCTCGCGCTCTCGGCCATCATCGTTTCGACCATCGGCTTGGCGGCATTCCTATACGGGAGTCGATTCGTGTCGGAACGAATCTCGCGCCGCGAGGCCCTGCTGGCCGTCAGTCTGATTTGGATTGCCGCGGGCGCCTGCGGCGCCGTGCCATTCATGCTCGGGGCGGGCATGTCGGTGGCCGACGCGTTTTTCGAATCGGTCAGCGGTCTCACGACCACTGGTGCGACGGTGATCGTCGATATCGAGAGCCGTTTGTCACGACCTTTGCTGCTGTGGCGTTCGCTGATTCAGTGGCTTGGCGGCATGGGTATCGTCGTGTTGTTCGTCGCCGTCTTCCCGAACTTGGGCGCCGGCGGCAAACACCTCTTCCGTGGAGAGGTGCCCGGAACGACGGCCGAAGGGCTGCGCCCGCGAATCGCCGAGACCTCGTTCACCCTGTGGAAGCTCTACGGCGCCTTCACGATCATCGAGATCGCGTTGCTCAAGGTGCTTGGTCTCGATCTCTTCGACGCGGTGTGCCATGCGTTCACCACCATGTCGACGGGGGGGTTCTCGACACTCGACAGCTCGGTAGGTGGGTTCAACAGCGCAGCGGTCGAGTATGTAATCGCCTGCTTCATGCTGATCGGAAGCGTGAACTACGGGCTCTACTACGGCCTCTTGCGGACCGGCAGCTGGCGAACCCTCGTACGAAATATCGAGTTTCGATCATACGTCGCCATCGTAGTCGTCGCGGTGGTGGTGCTGACCGCCCTGAACCTCAGCGTGCACGACGAGCTCCTGACCTCGTTCCGCTACTCCTTCTTCATGGTCGCAACGACGATCTCATCGACCGGATACGGCACCGACGACTACAGCGTCTATAGCTCGACAGCGCTAACCATCGTCATCCTCTTGATGTTCGTGGGCGGATCTTCCGGCTCGACCGCAGGCGGCATCAAGATCGAGCGGGCCGTGCTGATGGGCAAGCAAGCCATCTCCCAAATTCAGAAGAGCTTCCGGCCCTCCACGGTGCAGCTCGTACGCATGGGCAAAGTCGCGATCAGCAACCAAGTCCTCGCGGACGTCGCGTCGTTCTTCTTGATTTACATGGGTTGCATCGGCTTTGGGCTGCTCTTCGTGACGCTGGTCGAAGGCGTCCCCATCCCCACGGCGTTCGGAACGATGCTGACCTGCCTGTCCAACATGGGCCCCGCGCCCTTCCACGTGGGGCCGGACAACTTCGCCGCCTATTCGGCGGGTAGCAAGTTGTTCTTCGCGATCGCCATGCTGCTCGGAAGACTCGAGTTCTTCACCCTGTTTGCCTTGATCTTGCCCGGGTTCTGGAGGCGCTGATGGTTGGCGCGTACAGCATGCCGCCGCCCGGCGAGGAGACCCACGCGCGGCGACAGATCACCGTCATCGTGTTGCTGCTGTTCGGCATGGTGGCGCTCTATCAGTTCGAGCAGTTCGCCCAGCATCCCTTCGACCCGAGCGGAATGCTCGCTCTTGGCTTCGTCGTCCTGGCGAGCTACACGATCGGCGGGCTCGTCGGCCAAATCCGCTTGCCTCACATCACGGGCTACCTGATCGCAGGGCTCGTGTTCGGCCCTTCGCTAGCCAAAGCTCTGAGTGGCTTCGATCTCCCGGCGCCTTTCGACAAGGGTATTCTCAACGATGACGTGATCGAGCAGCTCAGCTTGTTCGACACGTTGGCAGTTGCTCTGATCGCGCTCACCGCGGGCGGCGAGCTCAAGCTCGAGGGGCTCAAGAAGGGGTTCCGCGCGATCAGCTCGATTCTGGCGGCGCAGATCGTGTCGATCGGCGTCCTGGTCACCGCATTCTTTTGGCTGATCTCGGGCGCCGTGCCCTTCATCGGTCTGCCGGGGATAGAGGGGTTGCCGATGGCGACCGCTCTCGCCGTAGGCGCGATGGTTGCATCGGTGTCGCTCGCGACCTCTCCGGCCGCCACGATCGCCGTCATCATGGAGACGCGGGCCGCAGGCGCGTTGACCCGAAACGTCCTGTCGGTCGTCGTCCTCAAGGACGTAATCGTCGTTGTGGCGTTTGCGATCGCCCAGGTGGTCCTAGCTCAACAGGTCGGCGTGGGCGCGATCGAGGGTGGCATCGCGGCCTACCTCCTCCAGCACATCGTCTTCTCGATCCTCTTTGGGGCCGTGGTCGTGGGCGGCCTCATGGCGCTCTACATCCGGTACGTCAATCAAGAGCTTCTGATTTTCGTCGTCGGCGTCGTCTACCTCGTCGCCTTCATTGCCGATCAGCTCGGTTGGGACCCGGTGCTGGTGTTTCTCGCGGCCGGCTTTGGTGTTTCCAACTTTTCGAAGACCGGACACCGACTGATCGAGACGGTCGAGCGGCTATCACTACCCGTCTACGTTCTCTTCTTCACGCTCGCCGGCGCAAAGCTTCATCTCGACGAGCTCCAAGAGGTGGCGCTGTTCGCGATCGCCTTGGTCGCTGTCCGAACGCTAGCGGTCTACTCCGGCACAAAGGTGGGTGCCCGCTTCGGCAAGGCCGACGAAGCGACGCAAACCTTTGGGTGGATGGGCTTCGTTTCACAGGCCGGAGTCTCGATCCTCTTGGCGGCGATCATCGGAAACACGTTTGGAGAGCTCGGACGATCGCTCGAAACGCTGATCATCGGCGGCGTCGCGCTCAATGAGCTGATCGGTCCCGTGATGTTCAAGATGGGGCTCAGCCTCGCGGGCGAGACGAGCACCAGCCGCACCTCGCTCACGCCTGCGAGGCACCTGTCCGTGAGGCCTCCGTCGATGCGCCCCGAGGCCGAAGGCGGCGCAGCCAAGCAACTCGAGCCTTGGCCCGAGCACATCGGCGAGAAGGACCTGTGGGGCGCGACACTGCAGACCAAGAGCGCTGAGCTCAACAGCCGCATGCAGGATCTCGCTGGCGATCTTCAGAGCATCGTTCGCGAGGTGTCGACCGGACCGCTTCGGGAGTTCCAGATCGATTCAGGCAAGTACCTCCGCGACCTGCGGCGCGAGTTCCTCCGCCATCATCGGCGGTTGACCGTTCAGGCTCGCGCAGAGGACGGCGCCGAGCGTGACGAGCTCGTAACGATGCTGCGCTCCGCCCAATCCGATCTGGCCGCACATTGGCGCGGGATCGTGCTCGGACGATCGGTCACGCTCGCGAAGCTGACCTGGACTCCAGAGACCGTCCTAGACAACGTCGACACGGTGGTTGACGAGCTACCCGAGGTCGTCACAGCGCCGTACGAGGATGTGTCCTACGAGTCCAAAGAAAGCGATTCGATATGGAAGGCAACACGGCGGCAGACCCTTCGTCTGCGGCGGGCCTGGCGCAAGACGTTCGGGCAAGACGCTCCGAGCCGCGACGTCCGGCTGCGGGCCTTGGGTCGCTTCCACCTCTCGTATGATGCGCCGGCGAGGCTCGAAGGGCTGGCTGCGCTCTTCGTCGAAGCGGACCGCCACCTCGCGGCTCGAACCAGGAGCCTCTTCGACGGAGTGATCGCGGGCTACGACGACATCGTCGACATGTCCACGGAGCCCGGGGCGGACCTCGAGGGCCAGCTCGTTCGTTTGCGACACGACGTGGAGGAAGAGCTCGCTCTTGCCCTCGACGAGATCGTTCGCATCACGG
>Ga0070722_10000417_pt1 | contig 10660 bp, 8 predicted proteins | sample tdAd001_FD_67276 | JGI IMG/M metagenome (GOLD analysis project Ga0070722, IMG submission 67276) | Marine sediment microbial communities from the Atlantic coast under amendment with organic carbon and nitrate - tdAd00.1 | ecosystem: Environmental > Aquatic > Marine > Coastal > Sediment | place...
TCGTGTCGGATGAAATTCGTTGGGACTTGTTCGGCCCGACGCCTGGGTCAGGTTGTTAACAAGCATCAAGTCTCCAGGTCCGGTCTTCACTGTATCTCCTAGATTGCCGATGCCTGAAGTTAGTCTACACCGTACAAATTTCCTGTGAAAGATTGATTTGATTCCTGCATGGTGATTGCCTGAGCTAAGCCATAGCGAGCGCAAGATGAGCCCAGACCGATACTGCTTGACTGAATTCGGGCACGATCTTATTCTGAATTAAAGGAGAATTACGGTGCTTTTTGGTCTGCGGAATTCCATTTTGTGTCGCACAGTTATCGTTGTTGTGTTCAGCGTCGTTACGTCCTCTGTCGCTGCGCAGGAACTCGTGCCCAGGGCCTACTGGCCTGCGCCAAAAGGTACCAATCTAATCGTTGTCAGCTACCAGCATTCTTCGGGGGACGTTGTGACTGACCGCACCCTGCCGGTCGATGGCGTCGATTCGAAGCTCCACTTCGGGCAGATTACGTATCAACGCACGTTTAGTCTTTTCGACCGATCGGCCAACATCCAATTCAATCTTCCATACTCTTGGGGAACGACTGAAGGCGAATTCGAAGGTGAGTTCGTGGATAGGGAGCTATCCGCTTTTTCCGACGCACGTGTTCTGCTTTCGATCAACTTGCTTGGTGCGCCAAGCATGGACGCGAAGGGGTTGCAGGCGTTGCGCAGCAATCCGCGCCCAATTCTGGGCGCCAGTATTTTGGTCCAGGCACCGACCGGCGGATACGATCCTGACAGATACATTAACGTCGGCTCAAATCGTTGGTCAACCAAGCTTGCATTGGGCGGCATCTGGCCACTTCGTCCTACCTGGTTGCTCGAAGCCGACGTCGGTGTATGGTTTTTCGGCGAAAACGACGAGTTCGTGGACACCACGCGTGAGCAAGATCCGATCTACTCCGCCCAGTTTCATCTGGTGAAGAGGATCAGGCCCGGATTTTGGGCTTCTCTGGACATGAATTATTATTCTGGGGGCCGCACTACTATCGATAACGATGCGCGCTCCGACCGGCAACGTAATTCAAGATTTGGTGCAACCCTACTTTTTCCAGTGAGGGGCCACCACGCAATTCGTGTGAGTGCCAGCACTGGAATTGCCACCAGTGCTGGTGGTGACTACAACACGTTCAGTCTAGCCTACGCGCGCGTGTGGTAATGACAGACAACCTGAACCCACAATGGGAACGGCACTTCGAAGGCATCGCCGATGAGCTCCTGCACCTGGCTATTTCTTGCGATGTACGATTGCGTGAGCCCGGCGTTATCGAGCGGATTCTGAAGAATGATGCATCGGTGTGCGGACGAACCAACGAACGCAGTTTCCGCAATTTGCATAACCTGTTAGTGGCTTACTACAAGTCCATCGGCAAAGCCGTCGACCGCATCGGTCCCAAGGAGACAAAGAAAATCATTGAGGCGATTTCTGAGCGAATGAAGGAAAAAAGGGACTCAGGCGGTACAGGGGTATAGCTCCGCAAGCGTTTTCAGGCGTTGCATACGGTCGGCGCACTCGCGGCGCGTTACATCGAGATCAAGCTCTTCTTCCTTGAAGCGGCGTTGCCGGTGGAAGTACTCGGCTGGGTCGGTCCCGTCGGGTTCGATGTTGATTCGATAGGTAGCGCCATCGTAAACCTCGTAGACGGGAAACAGTCCGCTTGCCACTGCGAGGCGTACAAGTTCTACAGAGTCCTTAGGTTCGGATTTCCAGCCTGTGGGGCAGGGCGAATGCAGTAACAGAAAACGCATTCCCTTCATTGCAAGTGCGACGGACATCTTGCGGGCGAAGTCTTCGGGGTGAGCGACCGACATCGTCGCCGCATAGGGAATCCTGTGTGCGGCCATGATCGACATGATGTCTTTCTTGCCCTCGCTTTTTCCCCAGGGCGTGGTCGTCGTTCGAGCGCCGGCGGGTGTGGCCGATGAGCGCTGTCCGCCCGTGTTGCCATAGATCTCGTTGTCGTAACAGATGTAGATGATGTTCTCGTTACGCTCTGCCGCCGCCGACAGGGTTCCGAGACCAATGTCGTAGGTTCCTCCATCGCCTGCCCAGCAAATGACCTGGCCTGACTCGTCATTGAGATCACGAATCGATGCAACGCCCGACGCCACGGCCGGCGACGATGCGAACGTCGTTGAGATCATCGGTACGCCATAGCTGGTTGTTGGATACGCACCAGCGGTGACGACCGCGCAGCAAGCCGGGATCACGAGAGTGCAGGTGTCGCCGGCGTCAGCGAGCGCGCGACCCAACATAGTCAGACCAATACTCATCCCGCAGCCGCCGCAGTTGGTATTGCCGGGCCGAAGCAGGCATTCATCGGGGTGGAGGTTCGTTGCCGCAGTCGCGTTCATTGCAGTGTCTCCTTGCCGGTATCGATGCCCATCCATACCGGATCACCTGCCGCGTCGCGCACAGCCATGTCGGCCAGTATGTCGTCGATTACAGCCGGTGTGACGTCACCGCCGCACAGTCCGGTGAGGTAGTTTTGAATCAGCAGGTCGTCGCGATGTCCTTGAAAAGCAGCACGTGTGTCTTGCCAGAACACGCCACCGGCGCCGGCTGCATAGTTGCGATCCAACACTGCGATCTTTGTTGCCGATTGACAGGCGTCGCGCAGCGCCACTTCCGGGTACGGCCGGAACATCTTCAACTTCACCAGGCCGATTTTCTCGCCCGCCGCACGCCGCTTGCGAACGACTTCGCGAGCCGTCGTGGCCATCGTGCCGCTCACGACGAGGACCACGTCTGCATCGTCAGTAGCGAACGTCTGGATCATATCCCCGGGATCGCGGCCGAAAACCTCTTCAAAACTCTCCCGGCATTCCTGGTAGACGCTGGGTACGCGCTTCATCGCTTCGTCAATTTCCAATCGCATCGACAGGCCTTCATGTGGCCAGGCGAGGCCGCCCATCGTGCGTGCCTCGTGCTGATGCATGCGATGCGGCAGGTCGAGGTCTGGCAGATAGCGATCGACCTCTTCCTGGTCGGGAAGCGATGTTTCCATTTGTGTATGAGAGACGATGAACGCGTCCATGCAGGTCATCACCGGCAACAGGATGCGCCGGTCCTCGGCCAGCCGGAACGCGAGCAGGGTGGTGTCCAGTATTTCCTGGTTGTTCTCGCAATAGAACTGCAGCCAGGCAAAATCCCTGAGCATGAGCGTGTCGCCCTGGTCTGCCCAGATATTCCATGGCGGGCCGAGTGTTCGGTTGACGCCGACCATGACGATAGGTAGCCGGTAGTAGCCGGTCACCATGATGTTTTCCGCCATGTAGGCCAGGCCATTGGCGGAGCTTGCGGTGAAGGCTCGGGCGCCGCTCATCGACGCGCCCATGGAGACGGCCATCGCGCTGTGTTCACTCTCTACCGGAACGACGCGTCCTTTGCTGAACGGGAACTTTGCAACGTACTCTACGATCTCGGTCTGCGGCGTAATCGGGTAAATTCCGCATGCAGTGCCACGGGCGTTTCGATTCGCCTCACCGGCAGTACTCAATGCGTAGCCAGCGGCGTGGTTTCCAGTGATGACTTGTACAGACATTGTCAATCTCCGTCCTGGCTACAGGTGACTCATGAAGATGACGTTGCGCGGGCACTCTGCCACGCATACGCCGCAGCCTTTGCAATACGAATAGTCGAACTCAAGGCGGTGTCCTACGCGCTTCAACACACCTTCCGGACAGTAGGTGGCGCAATAATCGCACTCGTTACAGACACCGCAGGAAAGGCAACGACTCGCCTCGGCGGTATCTTCGAGGCCCATATGCACCTCGTCGAATGTCGAGCGTCGTTCGGCGACTGCCAGCGATTCGCCCTCGGCTACAGGTTGGCGCTCGAACAGGTGCAACTTCATCGCGTCCGCGCGGATAACTTCGTCACGCCAGATATCAACGTCGCGCAGTGCTTCTGCATGCTCGGTGATGTTCACGTGGTCGCCACTTAACACGTTGTGAATGTGTGTGGCCGAGCGTCGGCCGCTGCCGATCGCGCCGGCTACCGTTCCGTCACCCGTGGCGAGATCACCGACAGCGAACACCGGTGTCTCCAGCAGACCGAGGAGCTGATTGTCTTCCCTGACCTCGGTGCCTTCCGGAAACACCGATACATCGGGTGACTGGCCGAGTGCGAGAATGACCCGGTGGCAGGCGAGTTCGAAATCGGAGTCCGGAATCTCTACCGGTGAGCGACGTCCGGACTCGTCCGGCTCGCCAAGTTCCATCCGTCGGCAAGCCAGTCGATAGTGGCGCCTAATGCCGTCACTCGGATCGTCGTGCAAGGCAATAGGCTGTGTCAGGAAGTCGATGGCAACGCCTTCCTCGATGGTCTCATCGATTTCTTCGGCGATGGCGGGCATTTCCTGGCGCGTCCGTCGATACACAACACGCACGCTCGCGGCACCCAGGCGCAATGCGGAACGGGCAGCATCCATAGCTGTGTTGCCGCCACCGATGACGACAACATCCTCTCCGTCAACGCGTACGCTTTCGCGATGCACATGATCGAGAAAATCGATGCCCTGGACCACGGCCTCGGTGCCGTCCAATCCCAGTCGCAGATCCCGCTGCTCCTGCAAGCCGGTGGCCACCAACACAGCGTCGTGTTCTCGCGCCAACTCGAACAGCGCTTGTCGACTAATCTGGTGGCCTGTCTCAACGGCCACCCCTAGACCGAGAATGCGGTCGATCTCATGTGCGACCACTTTCTCCGGCAGTCGAAATTCAGGAATGCCGCTTCGCAACAGGCCGCCGATCTCGGGTCCCGACTCAAACACTTTCACTTGATAGCCAAAGCGCGCGAGATGATACGCCGCGGTTAGTCCTGCGGGCCCCGATCCTACGATGGCTACGCGCTCGTCGCGTTCCGTCATGGGCTCAATTGTTACCTGTCCGTGATCTCCGGCGTAACGTTCCATCTGTCGCACATTAACTGCGCCGTCAATTTCGATGCGGTTGCAGGATTCCATACACGGAGCGGGGCAGGCTCTCCCGCAGATCGATGGGAACGGAGTGCTGCGCAGCAGGATTTCCAGCGCCTTGTCAGTTTCGTTGTGGGCAAGAGCATTGAGAAACCCCTGTACATCGTTGCCTGCCGGGCAGATGTGATTGCAGGGTGGGATCATCTGCTGACGGTGTGGCTGCTCGCTGGCCCATTGGCCCGTCTTGATCGCCGGCATAGCTGCGCCAGCTCCCTCCAGCAAGCTGGGACCACGACCCATGCTGGGCTGTGTGACTTGCTCTGCGGCGGCACCAATGTCGCGAGGCGATTCAAGAAGCCGGACTTCATCGTAGGCACGCGCGGCAGCCGTCAGGTTTGCGCCTTTGAAGCCGAGATACTCGAGCGCAGCACATACATCCTCAAGTGGAAACGCCAGCATCCTGGCCACTGCCCCGGCGAGTGCAGTATTGACGATAGGCACACTGCGAGTACCCAGGTTGTTGTCGCGCGCGATCGTGGTCGCATCCACTGTTGCAAGACGATTACGAGGAAACTGCTCTGCAAAATCGTCGGGCTGTTGCGGCGAGTTCATCAGTATCCAGCCGTCTGTTTTCAGCCCTGCCATGATCGCAGTGCCAACCAGCGTCGGGTCCAGCACAATGACGTGATCCGGCTCGTAGATCAGGTTGCGATTGGTAATGGGGTCTTTGGAGTAGCGGCAGAAGGCCTGTATCGGTGCACCAGAGCGTTCGGCGGCATACAGGCCGAATGCTTGAACTGACAGGCCTTGCAGGAATTGCGACGTGGCTATGAGCTTCGCCAGGGTGACACCACCCTGGCCGCCGCGCCCGTGAATTCGGATCTCTATCATTGCATCACCCGCGGGTGATCTCTCGCCCGCGCTTACGTCCATGCGTGCTTATACGAGGAGTGATTTAGCGACTCGAATTATAGATATTTCCGACGAATACCCGAATAAGTAGATTCCGACCAAAATTGCCGTTATTACGATGACCAGGAAGCGTGGTTAATGTCCCATTGACCGGGCTGGGCGATGCTGTCAGGCTTTTTCCGGGGGAGTTACTGGAATAAGGCATTGGACCGGGTCTTTGTAAGCCGAGATAAAGAGCTGCAACAGCTCAATGACAGGTTGAGCCTCATGATTGAAGGTCAGGGGCAGGTCTGTTTCGTGACTGGTGAGGCCGGATTCGGCAAGACGAGTCTGGCGGCCGAGTTCGCGCAACGCGCACAGGAGCGCCACGAAGATCTGCTCGTGGTGATCGGCGATTGCAATGCGCAAACCGGTATCGGTGATCCGTATCTGCCGTTTCGAGAAGTGCTTGCGATGCTGGCAGGGGATATCGACGACAGAGTTGCCCAGGGCATGACGACGCAGGAGAACGCCGGCCGGCTGAAGAGCTTCCTTAGAGTTTCGAAACGTCTCATCGTCGATGTTGGACCGGATCTGATCGACATTTTCCTGCCCGGCGTCGGTATTGCCACGCGGGCAGGCGCACTTGTCGCGAGAGATAAGCAAACGGGCCGACGTAGTGGGCCGTCATTTTCGAGTAGCGCTGCGGCGCTCTCTATGGCCGATACATCACTGAGTAACGAACAAAGCCAGATCTTCGAGCAAATTACGAAAGTTCTGACCTCGGTGTCACAACACAAACCATTGATCCTGATCCTTGACGACCTTCAGTGGGTTGACGAATCAAGTGCGAGCTTGCTGTTTCACCTGGCAAGACGGATTGAGGGCAGCCGCATACTGATCGTCGGAACGTATCGTCCCGAAGAAGTCGCCGTTGGTCGTGGGGATGCGCGTCATCCGATGGCGCAGGTCACCGCCGAATTGAAGCGCTATTACGGTGATCCACTCGTGACGCTTGGCGACGAAACGGATGTTGAAACAAAGCAATTTGTTGATTCTCTGATCGATACAGAGGCCAACCATTTAGATCGCGATTTTCGCGATGAGCTACATCAGCGGACGCATGGCCATGCACTTTTTACAGCAGAGTTGTTGTTGGAGATGCAGGAGCGAGGTGATCTGCTACGGGACGAGGAAGGTGCCTGGACAGAAGGTCCAACCTTGGATTGGAACAGTCTGCCCGCACGAGTTGAAGGCGTGATCGAAGAGCGAATCAGTCGCCTGCAGTCCGAGCTCCAGGAGATACTGACAATCGCCAGTGTCGAGGGGGAGACTTTCACGGCGCAGGTTATCGGCCGTCTGCAGGAAGTCGCAGAGCGCCGGTTACTGAAGCAGTTAACACAGGAACTGGATCGCCAGCACCGGCTCGTGAGTGAGGAGGGCAGCAAACGAATAGGCGCTACCCGCATATCGCGATTCAGGTTTCGTCATCACATGTTTCAGAAGTTTCTCTACGAAAATCTCGGCGAGAGCGAGCGCGAGCAACTACACGAGGATGTCGCGTCTATCCTTGAAGCTTTGTATGTAGATCGCAGAGGCAGGGTCTCGGTACAACTCGCTCATCACTACGAGCACGCTCAATTATTTGAGCAAGCTGCCTCGTGCTACCTGCTTGCCGGCGAACGGGCATCCAGTGTGCACGCACACAATGAGGCCCTGGCGCTGGCCGACCGAGGACTCAATTCCCTGATTCGACTGGGAGATGTTTCCGGTCAGTCTGATCTGTTGCTGGAGTTGAACCTGAGGCGTGGAGAAGCACAGCATCATGTTGGTCAATTTGCCGAATCGATGGAGACCTATCGCCAAACCGCTGAATTGGCGGCAAGACTCGAAGCGCCGGAAGCTCTGGCACGAGCTGCATTGGGTTACGATGAACCCAGATGGCGCTGTAACCTGCTGGAAACAACGGCCGTGGAGCTGCTGAACCAGGCTCTGGACGTCCTCGATGATGGTGATAGCGTCCTGCGTGTCCGACTCGTCGCACATCTTGCGCGGGCCATGCTTGGGTCTGCGTCGCCCGAAGACTTGATGGAGATGCTGGACGATGCGATTGCGATGGCACGCCGTATTGAGAGCCCTCACGCGTTAATCGAGTCTCTGCGCACGCGGCTCAGCCTGAATCGTGATCCCGCGGGAATCAAATACCGCGTCAAACTGATCGGCGAAATCCTCGATAAGGCAGGTGACATCGACGACAAGTACATACAAATGGAGCTACTTGCGTTTCGAGTCTATGACCTGGTCGCGCTCGGTGATATTGACGGATGGGAGCGTGATCTGAAAGCGTTCAGTCAAATCAGCGTTGATATTTCAGAGCCGTTCTATGAATACAACCACGCCACCATGATCGTGGCGCCGGCTATTCAGGCCGGCCGTTTTGAAGAAGCAGAGTCACTAACAATGGCCGCGTTCGAAACCGGGCAGAAACTCGGTGTCGATAACATAGAGGGCGTAATGGGTATTCAGATGTTCACCATTCGTCGTGAACAGGGCCGGCTGGCGGAAATTGCGCCAATCGTGAAACATTTCGTTGATGACCATGGTCTGGGCGCTGCCTGGCGACCAGGCTTGGCGTTGGTTTATGCAGACATTGGCAACAATGAAAAGGCCGAAATTGAGTTCGAACGGCTCGCCGCTGACCGATTCGGTGCGATACCGCAAGACTCGTTATGGCAGACGTGCCTGACATACCTTTCCGAAGTTTGCTGCATGTTAGGCGCACGAGATGACGCGAAGGTCTTGTACGGCCTGTTGTCACCTTATGAGAAGTTAGCGGTCGTTGTAGGTAATGCATCAGTCTGTCTGGGCGCCACATCCCGTTTCCTCGGCCAGTTGGCTACGGTACTTGAGCGGTGGGAAGATGCTGAAAGGCACTTCGAACATGCGTTGGAAATGAACACCCGGATGTCGGCGCCAACATGGCTGGCACATACTCAGTTTCACTACAGTCAAATGTTGTTGCTACGGGGTGAGGCCAAAGACGTTCAACCAGCAAAAGAGCTATTAGGCTTAGCATTACAGACTTCCACAGGTCTTGGCATGCACGGGTTGGAGTCCAGCATTAAGTCAGCAACGGGTGACGGGTAAACTCGCTTCATATACCATATGCACGAATTATTCTTCTTGTCCGTGGGGGACTTCGTATGCCGGTTTTTTTGATCGAGCGTAATTTTGCCGAGAAGCTGGAAGTATCGCCCGACGATGCCGCCAGCATTAACCGCGTGAACGACGATGTTGGCGTGAAATGGTTGATCTCCTTTCTAAGCGCCGATAAGAGAAAGACGTATTGTCTCTATGAGGCGGCCGACGCAGATGCGCTGCGTGAAGCGGCAGAGCGAAACGGTGTGCCAGCCGATGTAATTGTGGAGGTCGGAGAGTTGAGCGCCATGGGCATGATGGGCGGCATCCAGACGGGTCGATTCGCAGACTAGACAGGCCCCGCTACGCTGTAAAGAACACTGCGCTTATGGGCGGCGTTCTTGCGCGTCAGTTCAGTCCAGCGGGTAGTGGCCGAATTCTTCCACGGCATCGACCATGGCCAGCACGTTTTCAGGTGGGACATCGTTCATCACGGTGTGCACAGCGCTGATCATGCAACCACCTCCGGGCCCGAGAATCTGCATTACTCGTCGCACTTCCTCGCGGACCTCTTCTGCAGTGCCAAACGGGAGGATTCGGTGCGCATCTATGCCGCCACAAAAAGTGATGTTCTTTCCAAATCGCTTCTTGAGGGCAGGGAGGTCGGACATGCACCGACCGGAGGTTTGTATGGGGTTCAGAATGTCGACGCCAATCTCAACAAAGTCATCGATCAATGGCGCAACATCGCCGCAAGAGTGAAAAAGCACCTTGGCCTTGGTCCGGGCCTTGATAAAGCTAATGAAGTCAGCATGGATTGGCTTGAGAATTTCGCGATACATTTTCGGCGAAATAATAAGACTGTTTTGCGTTCCCAAATCATCGCCGATTTTGATGATATCGACGTTGTCCCCAAGCTCCTCCAGGAATCGTTCCATCAGCTGTTTGCAGTGCACTGCAATTCTTTCCATCAAGGCGCGTGCAAAGTCCGGGCTCCTGCCCATATTCATCAGGAATGGCTCCATCCCCTGCATGGCATTAGCACGTTCAAAGGGAAACAGGAGCCAGGGAGTCGCCAGGATCGCATACTCGTTCTCTTCAGCGATTTGCCTGGCGGTTTCACGCACGTGGGCAACGCGGGTTGGGTCGGTCATATCGGGCCAACCCAAATAAGAATCGAGGTCTTCTATTGTTTGAGCATCCGGAAGAGGGTGGATGCTGGGGAACCAGTCCCCCGGAACGATTTCTGTCTGACCGCTTCCCCAGGAGTCGATGCAATCGCTGTGTGGGTCGCGCTCACGATTTTGCTGACGTGTTTTCTCGGGTTCCAGGTCAAGTACGCCACGGACATCGCTGTGAAGTCGACACATCGTGTCTTCGTCAATGTTGGCCGTTCCCAGTTCAGGCCAGTCGTAGATGTAGTTATCGGGAGCCTGAACTCCAATGATCTTTTTGATTGCCTGATACGGCTTCATCTTGATGCCAGTAGCATTGCTGACTCCAATGACCAAAGGAACACGATCAGGCTGCTCGTGATTGATGGCGGTCAACACACGTTCCCGGGAAGTCAGTGGCATCTTCTATCTCCTTGACGTAACAGCTTATTGGTCCGAGTCAGACCCTCCTATCCGCAGATCTACGCATGCAGTACCCTTGAGCTAATTTACGGGAGG
>Ga0070722_10000418_pt1 | contig 10647 bp, 10 predicted proteins | sample tdAd001_FD_67276 | JGI IMG/M metagenome (GOLD analysis project Ga0070722, IMG submission 67276) | Marine sediment microbial communities from the Atlantic coast under amendment with organic carbon and nitrate - tdAd00.1 | ecosystem: Environmental > Aquatic > Marine > Coastal > Sediment | place...
GTCGCCAGGATCTCTTCACCCGCACCACCAGCATCCTTTTTCGAGTCCTTCTCCCCTGCCACAATTTCATGTTGACCGCGGAACGGTTCGAATCTGGAATCCTTCTGCTTGAACACGCTCTCACCACGACTCTCATCTGGAGATTCCTTGAGAGTTGTACCGAAAGGTTGAATGGGCTGTACATTCGCTTCAGACCCCTGACCGTATCCAATTTTACCGCGCGATGCCTTTGTTAAATATCGAGTATCCTCAACCTTCCACTGAAACTCATCACGAAGTAGCGTCTTGGCCTCGTCGGGTGAAAGGAGATCGTCCCTTCCATCAGCCCCATCCCCACCAGTTTCACCCCCCTCACCTCAACACCTAAAGCAACCTCACCTGGAGGTGGGGGAGGTCCCTGATCATCACCACCATCCTCTGGCTCATCACCACCACCGCCTCCAACATGTACGGGTTGACCTTCAGGATCTTCAACCTCCATTGCATCGGGCTCTTGATCAGCTGGTGGTGAAGGACGAAATTTCTTCGCGGGATCCGCATCCGGTGATGGTGGTACTACGTCGGGGACTGCGTCGGGTACTACCGGAGGTTTCTTGCGAGGACGCCCTCGACCCCTCTTTGGGGGTAGAGGAATGTCTTGAGGAACCTCTTCGACAACGGATTTTTTTCCAACACCCTGCAATTCTGGCCCCGGTCTTTTTACCCCTTTAGCTAAAGGATCGCGAAATGAACTGGGTCCCACTTTCTGAATCTTCTCACCCCCCTCAAATTCTGGACCCGGTCTTTTCACCCCTGAAGCTAAAGGATCGCGAAAAGAACTGGGACCCACTTTCTGAATCTTCTCTGCATCTAATTCACCTTCTAATTCACCTTCACTTGGCCTTTTTGCAGCACGAGCCCTCTCAAGGTTCTGATTCCTAACAAATGCATTCTGCTCAAGGTCGGCCTCCAAATCGCGCAAACCTTCCAATAACTCCCTATCCCTAGGACCTGGAGCAAGAACCCCAGCAAGATGCCTAATTCTCCTTCTCACACTCTCGAGTCGTGTTTCAACCTTCTTAATATTATCTTCTTCTTGTTTTTCTTCTTGAAGAATTTCAGGTTCTTCTTTGGTTTCTTCTACACCCTCATCATCCTTCTCTAAATCCTTTAAGTGTTCAAATCTTTCTTCTACAGCCGGTTCTACAACCTGTTCATCTGATTCAGTGTCGGTTTCTTCATCTTCAAAAATGGTGGTTGCTTTAGGTTTTGCTTTAGGTTTTGCTTTACGCTTCGCTTTTGCTTTATCACTGCTTTGGACACTTCTGGGTTTCTTTTTGTCATCATCACCTTTTTTCTTGGGAGGCATTTTGGTTTTATTATTCTTTTATAAAATTTATTAAGACTCAAGACTCTTGGAAATCTTTCCAGTGTTTCCATCAATGCGCAACATAACCTTACGTTTCAACACAACATCAAATTCAAAAAGGTGTGGCTTAGCAGCCAAGGTTACCATCGTTTGACCTCCCCCCTCATCAACAGTAAGAACCGTGTCGACTTCTTTCACAACAATGACAAGCTTAGGGTTTTGTAGCGATTGGAATGAAATACCACCGTCAAAGAACTCATCAGTGTTATTCAGTCCCAGACGGATGTGTGTACCCGAATTTGAATAACGTAAAGGTAGTACACCCTCATTCTGATACTGTCTTGTAACCGTGCTGTAGTTACGACTCGCAACACCATCAAACTCAGCCTTCGATCCTGATAGAATTGTCTCACCTCCCGAACGAAGCTCAAAACTAATCCCACATCTATCTAGCGATTCGTATGCCTCATACAACGAACTTTCAGGATGTACGCGCCCCGAAATGAATATGTCGCTTACCAAAGCGTCGGTATTTAAATCAACAGAATATGTATGTGTGTCAAATGTCCCAGTTGTTGTAGATTCATGCTTGGCACGGAAATGTTCGCGATCGCTTTGGAGTAGAACTGCGGGTATGTTGGGCTTAAAGTTCTCATTTCTAATTACTTCCTCGACATTTTCATGGAAGTTGATATAGTCCACGCTTAAACTTAACTCGTGTTTATTCACTTGAGCGAGAGGTGAGGTATCAAAATTGAAATTTGCCTTGACCTGAATGGGGGAGGGTCGCATGTGAACGTGCAACTCCAAATCTTCCATCAGCCTTGTCTGAAAATTATCCTTTAGATAAAAGGTCGAACTGAGCGGTACGGGAATGAGAAAATCTTGCACAACATTATCACCAATATTAGAGCGCGGATTCACAGAGTTACCAATTAAAGGAAATTGGTATCGAGGTGGGTAAAGAATCCCCACACCTCCATTATCTGCACCGCGATATCCTGAAAGCCCTTGAAGGGTTGATTTGCTCATCTGCTCACCCTTCACCATCGAAAGTGCTTCAAAGGGTAGTGAAGTGGCATAAATCGTCTCGATGATATCTGTTTTTGCTCTTAACTCAATCTTCTCAATTCCATTACCAAAAGTAAACGGTGAGTCCACTAGATGTGTTAAAACAGCGATACCATTGCTCTTGTTTCCAATCATTCGATACTTTAGTAGAAGACCGTTCATGTGTCCACGTTGAGGAATTTTAAAGCGAAACACTCCGGAAAGGTTGGTGCCGGTACCTTGATAAGCTTCCACATTCACAGTTTGCTTTGAAAAGGGTGGGGTGTTATCGGGTATACCATGTACAAAATTAGCACTATTCGTAGGAATGCTCTGCAAGGTGCGAACCAGGGGACTTTGGATTTGAGATTGAATTGCGGTGTCCATTTTTCGTTTTATTAATCCAAAATAAAAAACTAAGCAACAACGACATTTCCGGTTTTACCGTCTATGCGCGTAATTGTTTTGTGGCGAATTACAATGTGAGATATAAAACTTTTACGATCGGCATTACCAGGAAGTGCTACCAAAAAATCGTCACACTCTATGATCAACTTAACATTCGTAAGACTCTTCAAGTCCAGACCCCCATTTAAAAATTCGTCGCTTCCAAATAATGTCAGAGGGATTCTATACATAGAAGATGCGTTTCTATCGTGTTCACTCCTCAAACTAACCCTATGATCTATCATAGTATCCCCGTATACGTGGTTGCGCCCAAAGGCGTAACGCTCAATGCCGTAAGACGTTTTAGATTTGACTGCGACACTTTGATCTTGCACGTCCAAAGATGAAGGTGGATCGCGTTCTCTTTCAACCTCGTAGTGAAACTTATCATACAAAACGCGATCGTTGGCGAGCAATTTGAAGCGTAGGATCCCCTGTGTAATTGGTGTAGGTTGTACTTCACCGTTGGTGGTTGTAATGTCTTCATCGAAAATGCTTTCTTTTCTGAATGTTATCAAGATATCAGTTGCGAACATGTCCAGCTGTAGATCGTAAGTGTGTCGTCCAAATGCGGGATAGACACCTTGTTGACCAACATTCACGCGTTGAGGTAATTCAGTCACTAGGTAATTGTTATTCGTCAGCAAGGTTGAACTCTCTTTCTTAAAATTCGTGTTGCGGATCTGATTCTTAAAATGGTTGTGTACATTATGGTACATGCACACAAGTGAAACCTTTGTTGTATTGTCTTTGGGGAATGCCGAGAGTTCTTGATATGTCAACATCTCACGCTTCTCGAACACAATCTCCATTTTATTCAAAAAATTTGTGTCTAGAGCATCCTTGTAGAACTTCATGATAGAAAAGTCGAGAGGTATGAAGAATCCATAATCGGTTGCAGTTTCAGAGGTTAAAGGTAAAGCGCTATTTCCAACCCCGTAGTCACCGTTGTCGTTTAGATGACCGCGCAAACCCAACATAAGGTTTTCGCCAACACCGCCATCGCTTTGGAATACTGAGTGCATTACATTCTCTGGATATAGGGTCTCCACTGTTTTACCGCCAATCACGAGTGAAGTCGAATTGAAGAAGTTTGCAAAGAATTCCGGACCTCTGGCAGACAAGAAATCATTATTATTATTTTCAATTCCGCTTAGAAGCTTAGTAAATGATGCTTTTGATCTTAGATCTACCTTCAAGTACATTCGATTCAAGTATCCGTTACGTGCAATTTTGAATCGATTGGTGGAATTGGGGTGATCGTTTCCCACATACGGACCAACTTCGACTTTACTAAAGGAACGAAGTGGGGCATTATCGGGAATGTCGTGAGTGAAACGTTTCACGTGGTGTTCCGTTTCACTTAGCTTTTGAACAATCGGGCTTTGAGTTAAACCTTGGATAATGGAGTCCATCACACTTTTATTTACTTTACATTAAAAATTAAACGTCAAGTGTGCGACTCACAGCACCCGTATCACTATCAATCCTAACCAAATTAGCATGCTTAACATAAACATCAAACTCAATACCGTAATCCAACCATCCACCATCCTCGCGTTCGGTGTTCTTGGGTGTAATCTTAAGCGTGGGATTCGAAATGGTCTGGAGTGCAATACCACCGCTATAAAACTCGTCGGTCGTCTGGAAACCAAACCGCATGATGGCCATATTACCTGCAAAACTCATATCAACACCAGAGTGAGTAATATCTTCTGCCTTCTGGTGATACCCCTGAGTCGGACCCGACCCAAGATATGTGAGACCTCTACCCGAATCGGGGTTACGCGTCGCAACAATCCTTTCCAAACCTCCATAAGCGGCATCCCCACCGCTCATTTTACGCTCAACAAGATCGTAATCCGCAGAATCAGGACCCATCAACTCCCTATTCGTAGCGCTCCAAATCGTTTTACCAGAACCCACCAACTCAACCGAATATGAAAGGTCCCTGTTCATGAGCATGGTGTAGTCGCTCTTACGGTTCAGTGAGGCTACATGACTCAAATTGGTGCCCACATTCTTACTCTTGGCAACAATGACCAACTCAGTGATCAGGTTACGACTCGTAAGAGGAATTGTTAGGGTACCGCCATTACTCAACGCCTTTGTCGTCAAAGCACTACGAACCCAATTGGTAGAGTAAACACTGGCGGGTACACCGCGCTTGTAGTTACTATTGCGGATGGTATTCTCGATGTTATCGTGCCAGTTGTGGTAAATAAGCACCAACTCAACCTTATGGTGTTTAGTAAGATCAACACCTGCTGTGAACTCATTGAATCCGCGGGCGAGGTCCTTCATTTTAACCTCCAATTCCAAATCCTCAACAAAACGTGTCTGATAGTTCTTGGGTAGGGACTTCAGCGAGGAAAGTGGTACGGGACAAATAAAGGCCGCGTGCTGATTACGCAAAACAGTCCTCTGAACACCGCCACCCTCAAAAGCTTCCTGAGTTGTATATCGACCGTAAGCATCGCGGTGACATGCTGAGGGATCCCACGGAAGTTCATATGGGGGTTCAGCTAGAGGTGTTCCTGTACTAGAAGCGTTCTGCCAACCAACCATACCCCTGATGTAAAAATCTCTGAGACCCTGAGGCATCTTCACAACCTCTGCAGGAATCGTATCACCGTAAACGGTCTCAATCAATTTACCGTTCGTGGTCAAACGCATCTCATCCAGAATGTTACACACATTCCACGCGTTGGATGCATACCCCTGACGAGCATCTGGTTCTTGGATGCGAGAGGTCGTTGCTGTAGAGCCGCTAACTACCGGAGCCAGGAGCGCAGCTTTATCCTCAGGATCTACCAGTACTGAGCTTGGTACAACCCCGCTACCCCCACCTCCAAAAGGTGACTGTAATTGAGCCTTCATTTGAGATTGGGTATGATGCGTCCAGGGTAATCGAAACTTACCCTTCAGTGCGGTGTAATTACCATCAGAACTGTCAGAAAGGTTACCTTTAGTGTGAAGCTGTGGTACATAATCATCTTCTTCTATGATTGCTGTCGAATCTGCGGTGGGAATTTGATTCACAGTTTGAATGCGAAGGTAGGCCCTGTTCAGGGTTCCAAACTGAGGAAGTCTAAACTTATGGGATTGTTCCTGACTCGTGACGGAAGGGTTGTTCCAGGGCTGCACAACCACTTTCTGATACGAAAAGGGGGGCACATTGTCGCGCACACCGTGTACGAAACTACTGGCTTTTGAGGGTACAGTGCTCATGGAACGAACCAGAGGACTTTGCACGAGAGAGTTAATAACGGGATCCATTGTGAATGCTTTATTTACATCAAACTAAAAAATTACACATTCATTGTGGTGCGAATGGCACCACTTTCACCATCTATCTCAATCATATTCGCATACTTCACGTACACCTCAAATTCTACAGACCTATCCAACCACTTCGCCCCGTATCGCGACTTCGGAGGCTTAATCACAAGACTCGGATTTGAAATCGTCTGTAGAGCAACACCTCCAGAATAGAATTCATCCGTCGTCTGCATGCCGAATTTTAAAATGCACATGTTATCTGAAAAGCTATAGTCAACGCCTCCCTGATTATATTGACCATTCCCCATCTTAGCATCGAACCAACCGGCATGTGCCCCTTCAACATTGAGTCTCGAATTGGCGAGCTTCCAGCTACGAGAACCTCCATAACCGCAATCACCCCCACGAAGACGTCTACCTGAAAGGTCATAGTCTGATGAATCGGACCCTTGCAATTCAAGCGATGACCCTGTCCAGAGTGTTTTAGAACCCGCTTTAAACTCAAGATCGTACGCAAAATCGCCTTGGAGTGCGAGAGTATAGTCACTCTTGAGTTCCTTAAGCGTATCTCTCTTCATTACTTCTCCACAACTTAAAGATTTGGCGACAATTACGATCTCGGTCGCCAAGTTCCGTGAAGAGAGTGCAACAACCAAAGGGTCAGTATCACTAACAACCTTAAACGGTCCTTGCTCTTTAAACCAATTCGATCCGTAAATTTGAGTCGGCACATTCATTTTATAATTCGCAGCGCGCAGTTGAGATTCAACGTTATCGTGAAAGTTGTGGTACATCAACACAAGCTCCACCTCGTGCGAAACGTCTTTAGACATGTCCGCATACGTGTACTTGTTAAAACCACGCTCTATGGGTTTCATGTCAACCTCGAGTTCAAGCTTTTCACACACTTTGGTTTGGTAATTTTTGGGGAGACTCTTCAATGAAGATAGAGTCACCGGAACGATAAAATCTGCATGTTGATTTCTGAGTTCGTGGATGCGGTCACCTATTAATCTGTAATCGTTCATAAGAACTCCGAATGCATCTCGATATGTAGCCGAAGGATCCCAAGGGTGATCGTAAACAGGCTCACTTAGTTGAGACCCCTCATCGTCACCTCCTGACCAACCGACCATACCTTTAATGTAAAAATCGCGCATTTGTTCGGGCATCTTTACCACCTCAGCAGGAATTGTTTCAGCGTACAAATTCTCAATGATTTTTCCATTCGAGGTAAGCGTTATAGAGTCCAAAATATTCAACACATTCCACGCATTTGAAGCATTACCCGCTAGAGATTGAGGAGCAGAAACTGAAAGACCAGACGCATAAGAAGTGCTTATACTGCCTCCACCAATGGTTGCGGATAGGTCTGCGGTCTCGGGATCAAGTTGAGTACCTGAGTGCAATTGAGATGTACCCCCACCACCAAAAGGTCTTCCTTTTGTAGTATCACTCATTAATTGTACAGGGTGTATCCACGGAATCCTGTGGTTGCTTTGGTATGTTTTGTAAAAGGAATCGACTACAGCAGCGTTATCGTCATTCGCGACCGTCTTTCTAGTGAATAGTGCAGCATTATCCGCATCTGTTATGTGGCGCGCTGACGCATTGGTAACTTCTTGATTTTTCATACGAATTCTCAAATAAGCTCTATTCAGGGTTCCGAATTGTGGAATCTTAAACTTATGTGTGGCTTTCTGCGTTGTTTTGCTCGGGTTGTTCCACGCTTTGACCACAACCTTCTGCATGGAAAAGGGGGGTACATTATCCCGAATCCCGTGGGTAAAGCTTTTACCCTTTGCAGGTACGCGAGCCAACGATTTCACAAAGGGACTTTGAGTTAGAGAGTTGATGACCGGATCCATGCTTTTCGTTTAATAGTCTCCAATAAAAAATAAATAGCGTGTTTAAAACGGATTTATTATTAACCAATCCTTTTCTAATCGTTCAAGCGTATTCTTCTTCGGAAGTTTTATAAATCGTTCAGCATCTTTACCCATGGTTTTCGAAATCTTATTTAACACAAAATTGGCGTTTATAAAGTATTTACGTTTGTGCTGATCCTTCGTACGATTAAAAGCGTTCACACACAACTTGTACAAGCGCTCCATCTCCACCATCTCGTCACGTGTTACCTTAAAACCCTGGGTCATGGCCCCCGATAAAATCGAATTCGTAAAGTAATTGTGCTTAAAATACGTCTTCGGCTTACAGTAATCTATGTGACAAGCCACCTCGTAACTGGCAACAACGCCGCAATTTCTACAGCTCGAGTGCCACTCAACGCTGTCATAATAGAAATCCAGGCTTCCACAATGGTGACATCGATCCACACCGTCATCAGGATATAATTCCTCCTCCTCCCCCTCTTCCATATCACACATTTTCAATTATGAATCTTCCCTCCCACATGTTAAAACCATTATTACTTTTAACAACAATCCTTACCCATATTGTTTATCATAATTTAAATGTCCGAGCAAGGAAAGAAGCGTCGATTGGAAGACTATCTCGAGGATGAGGATTCAGAATGCAAAGCCTTTGAACCACCCCCTGAAAATAAGGGTATGCCCTTTACCTGTATCTGTTTTGAGGGGGCTTTCTACACGACCGATGAGGATGGTTTTTTCCTACATCGCGATAAAACCTCAAACAAAATGCGGCTTTATCGGTGTGAGGTCAATGAAATGAAAGACGTTGTCTTTGTATTCATCAGAAACCTTTCTGAAGAAGAAGCTCTTAGACTCGAAAATATCGAGGATGTTAACGTGCATAATGATTTGACGAAAAATAATCGTAGTCTTTATTATTAGAAAGTCACTGCCATGTTTTTACGAGAATCAATAAATGAAATACCCGGTTGTAGTATCGGAGCATCAATTCTTAACCTAGCCACCGGCTCCACAGTCTCCAGTACTGGGGGTGTATAGCCCACCTCTTTATCCAAATATTTATGGATTAGCACAGACGCGTTATCCCTTGACACAACGTTGTGGCTCTCGCTCACATCGTAATCAGCGTGCATGGTCCCCTTTGTACCCAAAACCTCGCTCTGGTAGTCGGATTTAGCCATATTCAAGGGTTGAACCCTTCCAAAGTCTTCCTGGAAAACTTTCGTAAAGGGGGCCTGCTCTCCCACAAAAACATCATGTTGGGACTTCGCGCTAAAGTTATTAAGCCTTCCCAGAGCACGGTCAAGGGTTGAGGTGTCGAGAGAATCTCTCTCCACCTTATTCTCGCGAATGGGGGCGTCAGTGCGTGTTTGTTCGTACTCAAAAGGGTCAATCATTTTATTAAACTTTTAATAATATTGACTAAAAATAAGTTAAAAGTTCTTCAACTCCTCCTCACGCTCAGCATCCATCTTAGCACGCTTATTCACTCTATGGGCCTCCTTATCCTCCTCACTAGGTACACTCTTGAGCTTGAACAGGTCGATCTTCGTCACGAGACCCGCACGCTCTTTCGTCACGTACACACCATCCACACGCACGCGCACATCCAGAACACTGCCCACGTCCACAAGGGTCTCCAGAGGATTGATGCATGTGGATCCGTCCATGTTCACTCCAAACGAGCGTGAGCGACCCAACAGCTGCACCTTCGTCTTGATGTACTTCTGACCCGTACTCTCGCTCACCTTCACGCAAGACATGAACTCGGCATTCTCGTACTTGGGATCGCACATCTTCACCTTCGCAATCAACGTCTCCTTCAAGAGATCCTCAACCTTAATAAGAAAATCGTACTGCTCATCCGTCAGGCTGAGGCAAAGCTTCTTGTTTTCGTCCACAGCACTCATCAGGTTGGAGTCGCACATCTTCATCCCAAACTCAGTATCGAACATGCGCAGCACGCCAACATCATTGGGTAAGGTCGACATCTTAGAGCCCAATGCCCTCACACCGTTCAATGCAGCTTCAGCATGAATCTCCTCACTCCACCAACGGGCAGAAGTCGTCTTCACGGTAGAAGACTTGGAGGCGCTGCTCTTGACATTTTTAGAGGGCATCTTATAAGATAATTGAGAAATGAACTAAAACAACAAGACTCAAGCTATTGTGAAAAGTATTATTGGTTTTAACATGAAATAATGGATTTAACAAGCAATAATGGATTTAACATGCATCACATAACGATCTCGTAACCTTCCTCCATACACTGAACGTGGTATTCATAGATTCTAGCGTTGGGCGAATCAGATTGCAGCCACGACTCAACTACAGCATTAAAGAAAACTGACTCTCGATAGACACTTCGTAAATAACTCAACTCTTCAGCACACACTACGGTCAAGTAATCACTCAGAGCACGCGCATTCTCTTGTGTCACAATCTCTTCCATGTTCATGTTGAAATCGTTCCACGCGAATGTCTCTCCGTTTGACCCTAGAAACCTCTTATCAAAGCGGGAGCGCATCAACTTCACATTCTCATACGCGCTCACTTGTCTCGCCGTAGTCTTCAAAAACTGCATCTGACTCGTCACAATCACGTCCACCTCCCCGCAAATAAGCT
>Ga0070722_10000420_pt1 | contig 10623 bp, 10 predicted proteins | sample tdAd001_FD_67276 | JGI IMG/M metagenome (GOLD analysis project Ga0070722, IMG submission 67276) | Marine sediment microbial communities from the Atlantic coast under amendment with organic carbon and nitrate - tdAd00.1 | ecosystem: Environmental > Aquatic > Marine > Coastal > Sediment | place...
AGACGATGGGACCTGGACTTTCCGTGTTGTTTTCTCATAACCGGCCTTTGATATTTGAACGATGTGATCTTTATGTGGAGAAAGATCGACCTTCAGCGGCGTTTGACCGAAGAATCTCCCGTCAATCAATACATTCGCCCCGGCAGGTTTTGTATGGATCGCCAATTTGCCGTCTGCCGGCTGAAGCTTTACATCCTTTATCTCTTGGGGTTCATTCGGTTTCACCACCAGACGGCTATTCCAGATTTTATAGCCATCGGCACTGATTTTCAGCAGATAAGTCCCGGCCGCCAGTTGAAAACGCAAAGGCGTATTCCCCAACAATCGCCCATCGATCTGTACGTTTGCACCCTGTGGCACGGAACTGACGGCGACATCAGACCATCCCGGAAGCAGTGCCAGGTTAAACACCTGAAGTTTGCCGCACCCGTGCACCTGAACTTCTGTCTGCAAGTTTTGATAATTTTCGGCACGAAGTTCAAGCTTCCGAAGTCCCGGCGTTACTTCAAGATTCTCGAGAGGGGTGTTTCCGACCGCCTCACCGTCGATATACACCTGTGCACCGTCAATGCGCCTGTCGGTCATGTCCGATGGATGTGCATGGATCTTCATCCGGCCGGGTCGTTTTTGCATTTTAAGATGTAAACGCTGTTGGTTATCAGCGCTGACCCGAAACCTGTAATCAAGGGGAAAAAAGCACTCTTTGAGCGCCGCCAGCGTGTATTCTCCGGGCCGCATCAGATAATAGTCGCCGATTCGGGGCGTAAAGATGCTCCCGGAAAACGTTATGCTTTCCGGAACAGGTGCTATGGTTATCACCACCTGACTGGCCGTGAAGACAAACCATGCCGAAACACCCAGAAGAATCAGGACACCCACCAGAGAAACACCGGCAAACCATTTAAAGAGGCTAAACGGCATTAATCTTCGGGATGACCGTCGGGACCGAATGGAGATCGGTTCGATTTTTATGGGTCTTGATTCCATTTTGATTTCAAATTGTTATTTTGGTATATGCAACCTCGAATTCACACCTTATTCCTGCATATAACGGTTACGCGCAAAGTTTTCTGGCCGGGTTTCACGATAATTTTCTGCCGGACATCTTTGTATCCGTTGCGAGAGCCGACCACTGTGTAGGGACCGGGTCTCAGCGACAATTCGCGAAAGGAAAATCGCCCGAGTTTACCGACTTTATAAACGGCGACTTCGGTGAGGTCATCGGATTCGATCATTACCTTAACAGGGGTCCGGGCAGCATCCACTATCATCTTTAATTCATCCAACTGGGCCCTAAAACGCGGTCCTTTCGGTTGTAGCGTTTCGGCCGCCGCTATGACCTGCATGGCATTTTGAAGCTGCTGACTCGATTCCACAGCATCGGAGTTTTGAAGAAAAAAGCCGAGCCGCTTGGCCACACGAATATGTTCCAAAGCCCGGTCTTTACCTTTCACGGCAAACCCTATTTTGGGGTCGATTTTAAGAACCGCCAGATAAGATTTGAGGGCCTGCTCCCAATCTTCAGTTTTTTCGGCGGTCTTTGCATTCCTTTGCAGTTTTTCAATTTTATCGAGCCGGATGGCCGCGTCAACCTGCACCAGAGCGTTCTGTACTTCGGGGGAATCGGGCCGGAACGCTTTTGCCTTTAACAGCCGGGTCCTGGCAGATCGATAATCACCGTCGTGATATGCCGCCAATCCTTCTGACATGAGTCTTTGAAACTGTTCGCCCACGATCCATTCATTCGCTCGATTTAGACCCTTTAGAGCATCCTCGGATTCAGGGTCTAACTTCAGGGCTTCCTGAAAATCGGCGTGGGCAAAAGCGAACCGATTGTTTTTCTCATGATTTTTGCCCGATTCTATCAGACGCCCCACCGCATCGAGCTTCTCAGCCCGTTCCAGATTCTCCCGGGCCGGTCCATTGGACGGTACGATCATTAAGGCTGCACGCAATTTCTGTCGGGCAGTGCTGCTGTCACCGGCTTCAAGAGCCTTGCCACCTTCCTCGAGCAGGCTCTGGAACACGGACTCAGCCTTATCAGCCAACACGGCTGCTTTTCTTTCGGCTTGGGCATATTTTGCAGCTGCTGCCAAAAACACATTATCCATAAGCAGGCCGTCCGCTTCCCGGCTGAGAGTTGCCATTTCTTCATATTCTTCACCGCCCCATTCAGCAACGCCCTTTTCTTCCAACGCTTTTTTCAGTTTTAAAAACGCCGCCAGTGCCTTGTCCGCGGCTTCTTTTTCAGACGCACTTTTTTCAGGGTCTTTCGTTTGCTTCGGCGTCATTGCCTGTTGCAGCTCAAATGGATCGGGAGAAGACATAGTCCCAGGCTCGACCGGTAGTTTAGCCGTCCGGCGAGACTTCGGGACCGCCTTCCCGTAGGCGTCGATTTCAGACGGCGCCGTCTGATCGGCATGTTCGATCAATTTCACCGGATGTTTCGACAGATGGCGGATGAAAAAAAAGCCGCCGGCCGCCATGATTCCCAAAACCATGAGAAAAAATAAAATGGGAGCCGCGGTCGCCCGCCATGGTCGAAATGGATCCCCTTGAACGCTCGGACTGCGCACCTTAAGCGGTGTAATGATTTCCACGTTGCGATCCGGCGCCAGTCGATCTTGAGGAGATTGAGTCGATTTGTGGGACGTCATAATTGGATTTGATGCTCGATTTTATTCAGCGTTCTCAGATGTTATCTCTTCACCGGTTTCCGATGAAACATCCGGATCCAACCCGGTTTCTGCGAAATATATCTGTTGCAGCAATTCGCGCCAGTGTTTAAATTGTTCCTCGGCCGATCCGGTCAGCTCATACTGATTGCCCTCGAGCTCCATGACAATCGGCCGCATCTCACTCCCAAAAGATTCGCTGAGCTCCTTGATGGCGGCTGAATGGATTTCAGCTTCTTTGGAGATATTAAACCCCTGGACGATCACCTGACCGCCGATTAGGATCATGCTCGCCTGAAGCGCTCCGGTGTTATTTGATTGCCCGGAATTTAGCGCAATGGCACCGGCCAGGAGCAGAACGCCGGCCAGCTTGCGCATGGTGGCATCCCGTTTGATCTTCTTGATCGCCTTGACTTCTTCGTAATTGAGCTTGCGCCAGTTTTCGTAGGACGCCCACATCTCCGAATAATATTCTTCATAATACCCGTTGAGCGTGTCCACATACATGTTTTCCCGCTCCCGTATCTTGAGCAGACGAATCATTATGGGATCGTCATCCGCGGGCAGGCGGTTGACGGTGATGATGTTTTTATCTTTCGCCAGATATCCATTGAAGGCAGATGGGGCAAAGTCTTCTGCAAACTTTAATTTCGACACGGTACGGATTTTCTTGGCCGCATCAGGGGGCAGATTCATCCGATAGGTAGCCATGTCATTGCTGATGGCATTGTAGATATCCTGATACGCATCTTTTTCTCCCATTCGATTGCCGGAATAAGATGCAAGGGAGGATTCGGATTCGTATTTTTTAGTGAACCAGCGTTTCCCGGTGGCGTCGACCACTTCTATTTGAAGCACCAGATGCTCACCGTTTGACTCGAGGATTTTCCCTTTAATCAGAACATCGATACTTTCCGCCACGGTGGGAAGGACACGCACAGCACCCCAGTAGCCGCTCTGCTGCAAGGTATTTTTCATATGATACGGTATGAAATGGTTTTCGGCTTTCCGGATTTCTTCGCTGGTGTGTTCCTCTTTGGCCTGCTCCTCTGAAATTTTCTCGGACTCAAAGACTTGAATTCCGACGTCGAACAACTGGTCTTCAAGGATTTCTTCTTGGGCTTTCATCATGGTAGTGGGGCCGACCTTCTGAGCATTATGGGCGGCACAGCCCGTGAGAAAAAATAAAATAAAAACCATCCATAAAACGTTATGACGAACCGTAAATTTCATATTGGCACCCGATCATAGCATTTAAAACCCGAGGCACTCGATATCCACCATCGATTATCCTAACGATGCATAAACAACAGGGGATTTTTTTACTTGCGCTTATCTTTTTTTATATTGTTCATATTCCTTCCAGAGCTTTTTTCTAAGTTCGAGATCGGTTTCTTCTTCCGCCGCTTCACGAAGCTGTCTGGCCACGATGTCGTCATCTCTAGGGTCGAAGCGATTTCTGGGATGATGCTCGGAACCTTCAACACCTTCCCGGGATTTGTCCCGGGCGGACAATTCGGTATTTTCCTCGCCGTCTTCGGATGTCGTTCCTTTTACGGTTTCGGAGGCGTCTGGGTCTGTTTTGTCCGCTTTCTGATTTTTGGTTGAATCCTGCTCGGACTCACCGGATTCTTCTTCAAAATCGGCATCTATCTCGATGCCCTCGTCACGCAAGCGTTCTGCTGCTTCCGCCGCTTCCTCGGCCAGATCCCGCATTCTTTCCGACGATTTCGCACGGATTAGATCCAATTCCTTGAGCAGCATCCCGTCGAATTCGGTCAGGGAAATGTCCAGCTGGCGATCCAGCGCAGCCACTTCATCAACCACTTGCTCCTCGGGAATCGCCGGATCCACCATCGCTCCCGTATTGTCGGTATGTGCTGAACCATCAGATGCTTTTTGAATATCATACCGAGCATTGAGTGCTTCCATTTTCGCCACTACCTTTCGGTTTTCGGCAACCATGGCCTGCACCCGGCTCAAGTAGAATTCATAATCTTCGATGACATCCGGCGTCGCATCCCCGGATTTTTTGAGTTTTGCCAGATCTGAAGCGATTCGTTCCTCGGTGGCAATACTGATACGCAAATCCTTGTATGCCGAATCGAGTGCAGACTCAATCCGCTGTCGAGGGACGGCATATAGACTTGCCGAGAAAACGAGCAATAGAATCCCGGCTAGAATAGGTGTGCTCAATCTGAAGAGGTTCATAATAGATGTCGATATCTATTTTTGAAAAATTTAAAAAATATATCTGAAATTAAAGAAAAAATAACATCTGTAGGGATTAAATATAAGGAATTTAAAAATATGTGTCAAGGCACAGTCCGTTTTTCCTTTTACCCAAATTAAGGTTTTAAAGAGGTTCTGCCATCGGAAAAGTGCTTGATATGGAAGATGATACAGATAAAAAGCGTTGGGCTCAGTTGTGGTAACACCGTTTGAAAGGCTTGTGGTGAAAAAAATGCCCCTGGGGCCACAATTTGCCCAGGGGCTTAGCGGGGGAATAAAAGCGGAAGTATCCAATCTTAATCCCGTCTATTCCCCGGCTGAATGGGTTCTATCTATCAGCAAGAAACTCCCCGAAAATTTTAACTGCTAAAGGCAATGCGCTTTGACAATTTGGTAAATTTTTTCGGGCTTGCATAAAAATTTCGAGTGCTGGTATTGACTTCGCCGTTGCATGTCCTTTTGCAAACCTTTTCATGATCCTCGGTGATATAAATATGATGGGTTTTTTTTCCACACCGATCACACGTCATAAGAATCGCCTCCCCTTTAAAACTCGCTGCTTTATCTCAGCGATTCGAACTTTTGGATTTAAATCGTATAAGATAAAACCCCTATTCCAGCAATTAAAGAAATAATCCCCAGCAACCGGGTCCCCTTAGATTCATCCGAAAAAATACTGGCCCAAGACCCAATTCCGATATATACCACGCTCGCTGTAAAAAGAAACCAATTCGGCATCCGTGCTCTCCTTTGTATGAATCGACAATTCATCATGAATAAATGCAAAAACCATGCAAACAGATAAAACTATTTTTTAATTTGTTTAATTTCAAAATGTTATGCCGGTTTTCCCCGGGATATACCTGGAACAATCAGCGCAAAATATTTTAAATTGTGGAGGGAAATACCCATTAAAATGTGAAAAAAACTACACACTCAAGTGTTGCACCCGAACGGTTCCGCAAACGCATTTTTGGGTGATATTGTTATTGGACTTCAGCCGTGAAGAATTATCGTCATCTGTTTTCTCAAAGGCGGTATGTTTATCCGCCCCAAGAGGGTCTGTAAAAAGCACCATTTCCCGCAGCCTAAACAGTATCAGCCTGAACCGGCTTCCCAGGGTAACAGAGATGAAGAATTTAGATATTATGATTCGAGCCGGAAAATGAATAATGGAACATCCCGCCCAGCGGCACCGGACCGGGACGACCTTTAGGGCGTTTTATTTGGAAAAAAATCAAAGAATGGCTGACAGGGGCTACCCTCTTTAATCATTCCTTTGGACGATTTGGGGCAAAAGGAAAACCCCTGGAAAAGGGTGGGTTTCTCAGGGGTTAGCAGAGGATTGAAAGGAGAATGGAATGGCAACATTCCATACCGTTTGAAAATTTATATATTACTACAATGTAGGATGTCAAGTACTTTCTCATGACCGACGATTTAAAGAGTTTTTATTTAAAGGAGTTATCCCTCACAATGAATTAAAAATAATGACCTATGAAAAGGCTGAGGAATTGGTGGATACCCGTATAACATGATTATTTTTATAGGATATCGTCCAATTAACGACGTTGTTTAACCGCTGCTACGCATCCGCAAATTTATTTCAAGCCGCTCCAGAGACAGCTTGATCACATCCTTGGCCGTGTCTGTTTTTTTCATGTAATCATCAAAAAACCCTTTGACCGCATCCGCCCTTCCCATCCCCCCCACAGGGACAATCGCAGCGATAACACGTTCGTAAAGCAAGGGATGAAACCGTTCGATTTCTTCGAGGTTTGACACATACCAGTCCCACATCAAATCTATGGCAAACGGATTTGAAGCTAAAGCCACAACCGGGATAAACTTATTCCGGGCGGGAACCGTCTCAAGAACGTACTTCTGGGATCTTTTGATCAGGGTTTCATCTTTGAAACAACCGAGTGCCGCCAGAATATTCAGGCGTTCATGTTCGATCTCGGAAGCCTTGAAGCGAGCGTCAAACCAATCAAACACCTGATCATCGCCGGTCAAGGCACCAAACTGCATCACGCATCTCATTAGATCCGAATGCACCGGGGCACCTTCTAAAAGCGCAGAGAAACGACGGCGTGCAAATTCATGGATCCGGGTGGAGCCAAAAAGAGCTGCCGCCCAAATGAGTTGTTCCCGCAGAATAGACGTTGTATATTTTTCCGTTTTACGGGGTTCATGTCCGATCTTTTCAAGGATTTCTTCGTACCAGGGCAAGCCCCACAAAGAGATTTTTTCTTTAGCATCTGCATCCATGACGAGGTAAAGTTCGGACAGGCTGGAAACGATGCCGGTCAACGGAAGGTATGCGATCTCTTCCCGATAATGTGAAAGAAATAGAAGATAATCACCCAAGTAGACATCTCCCCGTTTGACCCATGCGTAGAGATCATTTTGCAGCCCCCACCGGTCTTCGGGGGACAGAATCTGATCGCTGATTCGCCGGCCGAGTGCTTCAAGGTTTTTCCGGTCTTTGTATCTGACCCGATAAAACCCGGTTTGTCGAATATTTACCTTATAGGCAACCGTATCCGAAGGGATATCGATTTCCGTTTGGGCATCGTTCATTAATACGGTTATCGGCCGAGACTCGCCCGCGTCAAAGAAAAGGTTGATGAGAATCGGAATCACCCATTTTTGATCAAAATCATTGGGCAGGTAGGTAAATCTTTTTTGGTCCAGAACCAGCGTATGGCCAATCCGTTGGACGTCGACCATCGGGAAGCCGGGTTGTTCGATCCAGCTCTTCATCATCGAGCCGATGGGCTGGTTTGAAACGTTTTCAAGAGACTCCCAGAGGTGGTGACTGGCTGCCGAGCCGTACTCGTGGGCCCTGAGATAGTCCTGAAGCCCTTCCCTAAAATCGTCTTGGCCGATGTAACCTTCGATCTGTCTCAAAATACTTCCGCCTTTGTTGTAAATAATCGGAGCGGTACTGGTATTTATGACCACATGTTCGCCGCTGGGTATTTCAATGGCGGTCGTTTCGTGCAGCGCATCACGGGACAGGGCCGATGCGGTCATGCCATCCAGAAACTGCTCCCACGTATCCCATTCAGGATAATAATGGTCCACCACACCGTATCCGAAATAGGTGGCAAAACTTTCATTCAGCCACAGATATTTCCAGTCCGAAGGCGTGACGAGATTTCCGAACCACTGATGGGCGATCTCGTGGGCGACAATCTCGCAGATCCTTTGTTGAGCGGATTTTGAGGTTATCTCAGGATAATACAGGAGCAAATTCTCGCGAAACGTGATGGCGCCCCAATTTTCCATGGCACCGAAGGCAAAATCCGGAACGGCGATCAAATCCAGTTTTGCCAAAGGATAAGAAATCCCATAATATGCCTCGCTGAACTCAAGGGCTTTTTCTCCGAATTCTAGCCCAAAGGGAGCGTATTTTTTCTTTGACGGCAGTGTGACCACGCCCACGCGAGGATCGTTTTGACTTTGAAGGGATTCGAATTCGCCCACCCCAAAAAAGACCAAATACGTAGACATTTTCGGCGTCCGTTCAAATATCACCCGTTTCTTCCCGTTGTCCAACCTGGTCTCCGATTGGATCGGGCTGTTTGAAATGGCGACTAGGTTTTTCTCAACATCCATTTCAATATCAAACGTCGCCTTTTTAGCCGGGTGATCCATGCACGGAAAGGCCCGCCGGGCATCGCTTTCTTCGAACTGGGTCACCGCAATATACGCCTGTTTTGAACCACGAATATACCTGCTGCGGTAAAAGCCGGCCATCTGATCATTGATATGCCCCCGATAGTCTATCCTCACGGTAATATTACCGGTCATGGCCTCGGGAAGAAAAATGCGAAGTTCTTCTTGTTGGGTATCGACGAAAAAAGGACACGCGACGAACGTGTTTTTTTCTAAAACTTTGCAGTTCCAGATGGCAATGTCCAGAAGGTTCATGGGAATCTCTTTGACCGAATGAAGCGCATTCAATAAAATTTGGGTGGTTCCGGCGAATGTGAAATTCACCAAATCGGGTTCGATTCTGATTTTATAGTTGACAGGTGTTAATTTTTGCATATGCCCTCCTCATGTTATCATTCAATCGCATGCGGTTTGCCACACGCCAGAACCTATGATAAAATAATTGTATTAAAAAGCAAGTCTTCAGCGGACTTCAATCCATGGAAAACGAGGACCATGGTGGACAAATAACACGGCTGTTTTCACTATTTTCATGATGTCAATTAGGGCCAATTCCATCAAAGCAGAGAAAAAGTCTAAAAATGATGATAATTATCGTCATGCAACTCATTTTGCCATGTTATTTATGCCACGATAGGGTTAAATTTATCGAAATAAGAATCCATACGGATAGAGGCCTTTTGAATAAACCACATTAAAGATCTGTAGAGGAAAAATGAAGATATATATACGTTGTATAACCCTTGTCATTTTAGCCGTTTCAACACTCATGGGCTGCGCCCATGTCCAAAAAAACGATGTGGTGTTTCAATCATCTACAATTAATACCCTGCTCAAGGGAATTTATGACGGAGATGTAACTTTTGGCGAACTGAAGAGAAACGGTGATTTTGGGTTGGGAACTTTTAATGCCCTTGATGGCGAAATGATCGGACTGGCCGGCACATTCTATCAAATAAAAGCGGATGGTGTGGCATATCCGGTTGAGGATTCCGTGAAGACACCTTTTGCCGGGGTGTCATTCTTTGCCCCGGACGACACCCTGGAACTGGATACGGCGGATAGTTTTATAGTACAGATTTAGCGCAGGACAAGAAAAAAGATGTAGAAATTGTGGAAAAAGGGACCTTACGTACAGGTGTCGAAAAATAGGCGTTTGGCAAAGCGCCCATAATGTTGATTAACAACCCCGATATACTGAGACCTTTGAAAAATGTTCATTTTTGCCTGCCCAGTTAAATCCGTATTTAATATTTAACCGGGGTTCAAGTTCAAACAAGGCGAAAATTTTAACCACCCCGATGAAAAAATCATCGGGACAGGCATCCATTCATTGAGTATTTCGAGGATAAAGATAAAGCTTCACTTCGTGCACAATGTTGAGACTGACGCAGAAATTGGGCAAAAAGACGACCCGGAACCATGTTCCTTGCCAATTTGATAACGCTCTATGAAGTAAGCGAATGGACGGTTCTTATCGGATATTTTATACCCTGGGGCCCAAATGATTTTTGGGGTTGCCTTCCATTCCCCAGGTCACCCTTTTGATCCGTGTAAAGGTGAAAGGTGATATATTCCTCTTTTTGGTCAATTCTGCCTTTCGGATCATAAAAGAATATCTGATTTGTCCTGTAGAGTTCTTGCTCATTTTCTTATACCTAACTAAAATTATATTCCGGCTTGACGGTCCTGTAAAAATATAATGCCACAATGTGATATGTCAAGATTTTAAAAAACCCGAGAAATGAGCGTTGTTGGACTGAATAGACGAATAATGGTTTAACTTTAAATATGGTCTATCCCGAGGCTTGTTGTCATGCAGTAAAAATCCCTCAATTTAGGTTCTAGTTTGCCGACTTCAATAAAGATTTTACACTTCGAACACCTTCAACACTTTTTGCCTGTGCAATGGCCTCTGTAACATCCACTGGAAAGATTCAGAGAATTAATAGCCTCATCATCATAGAATTTATTTGCGATGGTAAACTTAATCTTAGTATCATTGATAATGGTGTTCACATTACGCTGATCC
>Ga0070722_10000424_pt1 | contig 10591 bp, 8 predicted proteins | sample tdAd001_FD_67276 | JGI IMG/M metagenome (GOLD analysis project Ga0070722, IMG submission 67276) | Marine sediment microbial communities from the Atlantic coast under amendment with organic carbon and nitrate - tdAd00.1 | ecosystem: Environmental > Aquatic > Marine > Coastal > Sediment | place...
CACGAGATGGATCACCTCGAAGGCAAGTTGTTCGTTGATTACCTTTCAGAGGCGAAACGTTCCCGCATTCGCAAGAAGCTGGTCAAGGAGCAACGGTACCGCAGCGCTGATGCGGTTACTTTGTAGGAGCGGTGCTTGCACCGCGACAGTCGCGCTGACGAGCAGCGCTCCTACAGCAGCCCTGAAATGACATCCCCAAAAATCATCTTCGCCGGAACACCGGACTTTGCCGTAGCGTCTCTTAAGGCGCTTGTCGACGCCGGGCACAAGCCGTGCGCCGTGCTGACGCAACCCGATCGTCCGGCCGGCCGCGGCAAGAAACTGGCGGCCAGCCCGGTCAAGCACTACGCGCTCGAGCAGGACATCCCGGTGTTGCAGCCGCCGACGCTGCGTGACGCCGATACTGTGGCCGAGCTCAAGGCGTTGCAACCCGACATCATGATCGTTGCGGCTTACGGCCTGATTCTGCCGCAGGCAGTGCTCGATATTCCGCGAGCTGGCTGTCTCAACGTTCACGCATCGATGCTGCCGCGCTGGCGTGGCGCCGCACCCATCCAGGCAGTGATTCTCGCCGGAGACGAGCGGTCCGGTGTTTGCCTGATGGCGATGGAGGCGGGCCTCGATACGGGGGCTGTTTTTGCCTGCGATGCGCTTGATATCGGCAAGCATGAAACCGCGGGTGAACTGCATGACCGGCTGGCGGATGCCGGCGGCGCATTACTCGCCCGGCATCTTGAGGCGATTGTTGACGGCTTGCTCACAGCGACACCGCAACAGGATGAGCATGCGACCTATGCCGCGAAAATCAGGTCGGCAGATGCCGAACTCGACTGGCAGCAGCCCGCTGCCGATCTTGAGCGCAAGGTCCGGGCCTACAACCCCGTTCCAGGTGCGTGGTTCATGCTGGGCGACGAACGGGTCAAATGCTGGCAGGCGCGAAGCGCAGCCGGCGTGGATGCACCGCCGGGGATCGTGCTGGCTGCCGGCCCCGACGGAATCGACGTGTCCTGCGGTGACGGCGTCTTGAAGCTCGAATCACTACAACGACCGGGCAAGCGCAGCGTGACGTCGGCCGAACTTGCAACCCAGATAGATCTGACCGGCTGCCGGTTTTGAGCGGCGTCAAGAAGGGGGCGAGGCTGCGGGCTACTGCAGCCGAAGTTGTTAACGATGTCGTTAGCGCCGGGCGGTCACTCGATGCTGCGCTGGCGAAGAATGAAAAGCATGTGGCCGTGGATGACCTGTCACTGCTGCGCCTTCTTTGTTACGGCACCTTACGTCATCACTGGCGCCTGACGTACTACGTGGGCACGCTTCTCGATCGTCCATTGAAGGCGCGCGACAGTGTGATCACAGAATTGCTGGCGATAGGCCTCTATCAACTCAACGACACGCGTATCCCGGATCATGCGGTTGTGTCGCAGACAGTTGAGGCGGCCCGGCAATTGCGGCGCCCGAAGCTCGCGCCGTTGGTCAACGCGATATTAAGAAGAGCGTTACGCGACCGGATTTTCGAGAACGAACCGTCTAATAAGAACGCGGTGCATGATCATCCGGCATGGATCCTTGATGTGCTCATGGCGGACTGGCCGGAAGACTGGCGCGAGATTGTCGCCGCCAACAATGCCAGGGCTGCGATGTGGCTGCGCGTCAATCCGGCCTGCGGTTCGGCGGCGGATTATCAGATACGGCTTGAGGAGGACGGAATCGAAAGCGAGCTGTTAGAGGGAGCAGCACAGGCTGTGCGACTCGTGGATCCGCAGCCGGTTGAAGCGTTGCCAGGTTTTGGCGCAGGGCACGTGTCCGTGCAGGATGCGGCTGCCCAGCTGGCGGCTCCGTGGTTACTCGACGGCGTGACCGGTCGGGTTCTGGATGCCTGCGCTGCACCGGGAGGCAAAACCGGACACCTGCTCGAAGTGGCGGGCGCTCAGATCGAACTCACCGCCATCGATAGTGATGCCGCTCGATTACACTTGGTCCGCGAGAACCTCGATCGGCTGGGTTTTAATGCAACCCTTATCGCTGCCGACGCATCGAAACCTAGTGAGTGGTGGGACGGTGAGCCGTTCAACGCCATCCTGCTCGATGCCCCTTGTTCGGCGAGTGGCGTGATACGACGCCATCCGGATATTAAGCATTTGCGCCGCGCTACGGACATTCCGGAGCTGGCGCGGCTGCAGGCAAGCTTGCTCGATACCCTATGGCCGTTGCTGGCACCGGGTGGGCGCCTGCTGTACGTGACTTGCTCCGTGCTGGCTGCAGAGAATGATGAGGTAGTTGCACGGTTCCTCAAAACGACCGATGACGCTCGGGAAGACGACGTGTTGCAAAATAACAACATCCGCGATCTAATGCGGGACAAGGCCTGCGGTCACCAGATTCTGCCGGGAACGGCGGGGCTGGACGGCTTTTATTACGCAGGGCTGAAGAAGGTCTCCTGAGAAAAACCATGTCACGTGCACCCGTCATCAGATCAGCCAGGCTAGCGGCGCTTTGCGCCGGCTTTGTCATGCTTGCCGGATTGGTGATGCAACCGGGTCTGGCGCAGGACGGTCTGGAGCGAGCCGGTTATTTTGAAGTTCGATCGGCATCGACCCGGCAGGTTGGGGGTGTCCACACGCTCGATGCGCGTTTGCAGCTTGTTCTGAGCAGTGAAGCGCTTGAAGCATTGTCGAGCGGCGTTCCGTTAACGATCGATCTGCAACTCGAAGTGATTCGAGTGCGGCGTTTCGTTTGGGATGATGCCGAAGCGGAACTCGCGCTGCGATATGAGCTTGAGTATCGACCCCTCAGTCAACGTTACTTAGTCAGAAACCTGAACAGTGGTGACCAGGATTCCTTCGCAACTCTCTACTCCGCGCTGAACAACCTCGGCCGGGTGCAGGGGCTGCCTGTGATTGACGATGCGCTGCTGGAATACGGCAAGGACTACCGTATCCGCCTACGCGCAATGATCAACACACAGCAATACCCCGCGCCACTTCGGCTGTTGTTCTTCTGGCGCGATGAGTGGCAATTACAAAGCGAATGGTTTGAATGGTTGCTCGAGCGCTAAGAAGAGCCTCATACACGATACTCGCGGCGACCGGTGTCGGCCTCGTCCTGGTCGCGTTGTTCCTGCTTAGCCGCACCGCACAAAATTCTGACGACTTCGACCGGCTGCACAACGTCATACTCACCATCAATATCGCGGGTGTAATTGTCCTGTTCGTCTTCCTGGTCGGCAATCTCGCGCGCCTGCTCAAGGAATACCGAACACATGTGCCTGGTGCCAAGCTCAAAGCGCGCATAGTGGGTATGTTCGTTGGCCTGGCTGTGCTGCCATTGCTCGTGGTCTTCTATTTCTCGATACAGTTCATCAATCGCGGCATCGATACCTGGTTTAGTGCTGACGTCGGGGAAGGACTCGAAAACGCACTTGCGCTGAGTCGTGCTGCGCTCGAAATGCAGATGCGCCAGCACCTGTACGCGACGCAACAGATTTCGCAGCGCCTCGGTGATGTTAGCGAGCGCCAACTGATTTTCGAGCTCAGCATGTTGCGTCGCGAAAGCGGTGCGAGCGAGATCACGATCTACGGTAGTAACAATCAGATCCTGGCGACGAGCTCCGATAGTTCGGCGGGCGCGCTGCCACGGCCACTCGCCGAAGAAGTCCTGCTACAGACGCAGCAGGACCGACCGTATGTTGCCCTGGATCCTGACGATTTCGAGATTCGTACCGCAGTGACGTTTTCTTACCGCGGACGTGGCGAACCGATCGGTGTTTTGCAGGCACATTTCCCGGTTACCGAACGGCTGGCGCGCATGGCCCAAAGCGTCGAGCGCTCTTACAACGAATACCAGGAGCTGGTATTCCTGCGCGCGCCCCTGAAGAGCACTTTTTCGCTGACCCTGACCGTCGTATTGATGCTCAGCCTTCTCGCCGCAATCTACGGGGCCTTCATCTTGTCGCGCAGGCTTGTCCAGCCTATCCAGGATCTTGTCGCTGGTACGCGTGCTGTTGCTGAGGGTGATTTCGATACGCGCCTGCCCACGCCAACACGTGACGAGATTGGATTCCTGATCAGTTCATTCAACGATATGACGCAGCGACTCGCTTCCGCGCGCCGTGAAGCAAGTTTGTCGCAGGCGTTGGTTGAGGCGGAGCGCGCAAACCTCGAAGTGATACTGGCGCGGTTGTCGACGGGCGTACTCGCGCTCGAGAATGACATGCGCATTCGCACAGCGAACCAGGCGTCTGGCGCCATACTCGGTGTCGACCTCGAACATCGGTCGGGCGAGCTGCTGGCAGACGTTGCCAAGGGCCGTCCGTTACTCGAACAGTTTCATGACGTTGCCCAGGTGCATCTCGGTGCAGGGGAAACAGATTGGCGTGAGCAAATCGTTCTGCGTGGTGAAGTGGGTCGCAGGGTGCTGACCTGCGCGTGCACGACGTTGCCAGGCGACGAGAGTCACGCTGCCGGCTACGTCATCGTATTTGATGACATCACGGCGCTACTGCAGGCGCAGCGCGACGCAGCCTGGGGTGAAGTCGCGCGCAGGCTTGCCCACGAAATCAAGAACCCATTGACACCTATTCAGCTATCCGCCGAACGCATGCGTCGCAAATACCTCGGTTCCATGTCAGAAGACGAAGGACAGATTCTTGATCGTGCAACGCACACGATCGTGCAGCAGGTCGAGGCCATGAAAGAAATGGTTAACGCCTTCAGCGACTACGCGCGTGCGCCGGATATCGAGGTCGGCACTTTCGATATGGACAAGCTCGTGCACGAGGTGGTTGATCTGTATCGCGCACAGGAAAGTGGTATCGACATCACACTGATGTCGGACTCATCGATGCCGATGATCGAGGCCGACATCGGCCGTGTACGGCAGATCCTTCATAACCTTGTTCGCAACGCAACCGAGGCGCTTGAGAATACGCGCGACGGTCAAATTGACGTCCATGTAAGTGTCGCGGAAATCGATGGCATAAAATTCGTGCAAATCAAAGTCGAGGACAACGGGCCGGGATTCAAGGAAGGCTCGATCAGCCAGGTGTTCGACCCATACGTGACCACGAAGCCAAAAGGAACAGGCCTCGGACTGGCAATTGTCAAAAAGCTTGTCGAGGAACACATCGGCTCGATCCGGGCCTACAACCATGCAGAAGGTGGCGCAGTGATAAGTATTCGATTGCCGCTCAATGAAACGGCACGCGAGGCGATTATTGCCAATTCGCCAGGGCGCGCGGAAAAAAGGAGGGAGGGAGCATGAGAATGTCTCATGTGCTGGTCGTCGATGACGAGGCCGATATCCGGGCTCTGATTCAGGAAATTCTGACCGACGAAGGCTACAAGATAACGGTTGCAGCAGATGCCGCGCAGGCACGTTCGGCGCGAGCAGAAACCAAGTTCGACCTTATTTTGCTGGATATCTGGATGCCCGATACGGATGGCATCACGTTGTTGCGTGAATGGTCGGACGGCGGCGATCTGAGCTGCCCGGTCGTCATCATGTCGGGGCACGGTACCGTTGATACGGCCGTTGAGGCCACGAGGCTCGGGGCGTTCGATTTCGTCGAAAAACCACTATCGCTTGCCAAGCTCTTGCGCACGGTTGAAGCAGCGCTCGAGTCCGCGACCAAACAGGCAGGTGGTACACGCAGCATGTTGCCACCATTGTTGGCGCCGGTTGGGCGCAGCAAACTCATGCTGGCGCTACGGGAGAAAGTGCAGCAATACGCCGAACACGACCAATTCGTGTTGTTGAGCGGTGAACCAGGCACCGGGCGTGGTGCTTTCGCACGCTACCTGCACGCGCTGAGTCGGCGCGCTGACGAGCCAATGATTAGCTTGACGGCAGCATCGTTAACCGAGGGAAATGCCGAGGAATTACTATTTGGTCTGGAGGCTGGGGGACAAGCCGGTGCCGTTGAGCGAGCCGGCAAGGGCACACTGGTCATCGATGATCTTTCGGACCTCAATGCGGCGGCGCAGAAAATGCTCCTTGCAGCAATCGAAGATCGCTCATACCGTCGCGTGAATGGACACGAGAATATACAGCTCGTGGCACGGATAGTCGCGACAGTCGGCGTCGACTATGAATTACTTGTCGAGAGGGGTGCACTGCGCCGCGATCTCGTTGCGCACCTGTCGGTCCTGAGTCTCAAAGTACCCCCGCTTCGCGATTACTCGGAAGATGTTCCGGAGCTGCTTGCCCACTATGTCGACAAACTCGTGGATGTTGAAGGTCTGACGTTCCGACGCTTCAGCGTTGCCGCACAGAATCGGCTGCGCAATTATCCCTGGCCAGATAATGTGCGCGAGCTCAAAAACCTGGTTCGACGCTTGTTGCTGACCGGCTCCGACGACGACATCTCGCTTGTGGAAGTGGAAGAAGAGATCAGCTCTGGTGCGCCCGTTGACGAACCGCTTGTCAAACAGGACCTGTTGTCATTGCCGTTGCGCGAAGCACGCGAACAATTCGAGCGAGCTTATCTGCAACAACAGCTTGTGTTGTGCGATGGCAAGGTGGGGCAGCTGGCAAAGCGCGTCGGCATGGAGCGAACCCATCTGTATCGAAAGCTGAGGTCACTGGGCGTCGACTTTAAGTCAGTTACGGCTGAGGACTAGCACCGCTCCAGACGTCGATTAGCAAAGGCGTAAATCGACTGTCTTCAGTGAACGTCAGGCCGGGGTTTTCAAAATCTTCTGCGGTGAGGCCGCGGATCAGTTTGAAGGCGCGCTTCTGGTCGTCAATGCTCGGACCGGCCGGGCGTATCTGTACCGTTGATACGATTTCGCCTTCCACGAACCGACCTTCGCCATCGAGCGTCGTAAAAAGGATCGGCGCGATGCCCTTGATGCCTGCGACACTGATGCCGTAATAGGTCGCGAAGTTGCCGAGACTGTAGGCAATTAACCTGTCCTTGTAGCGCTCCATAGCGCGCACGACGTGTGGACCGTGACCGATCACCAGATCGGCACCTGCGTCGACAACCATGTGCGCAAACATCACAACGTCGCCACGTGGTTCTCCATAGTATTCCTCTTCGGCAAATGGCAGATTCGTGACATCAACGCCTTCGGCGCCGCCGTGAAACGTAACCATGACAATGTCGTGGGTCGCAGCATATTCGGCAACCGTCGCCTCAGCCAAGGCATAGTCGAGCAACATGTTCGACTCCTTGGTGACGGCGTACGCGAGTACGGCGATCTTCAGGCCGTTCATTTCGAAGCTGGCAAAATCGCCTTCGCGACCTGAGTGATGAATACCGACGCCAGCTAGCGCATCCATTGTCGACGTGCGGCCTTCCTCGCCAAAGTCGCGGGCATGATTATTGGCGAGGCTCAAGACATCGAAACCGGCTGCGCGGAAATAGTCCGCATATCGTGTTGGTGACCGGAACAGGTAGCACGCATCCGGGTTACTGCATTTCTTGGCGGGCTCACCGCCATCCACGAGTACGCCCTCAAGATTGCCGAACGTGAGGTCGGCCGATGACAGGGCCGGCGTAACAGCCTCGAGGAAGCTGACGCCATCATCATCGGGCAAGTGGTTTTCCGGAAAGTCCGTACCGATCATCATGTCGCCAACCGACGCGATCGTAATTCTCAACCCGCTCTTGTCCGGCTCCACAGGTTTGGCAGGAACGTCGGATTTGGCGGGCGCAACAGGCTCGGGTTCGGCGACCGCAACGGGCTCAGGCGCGGGTTTAGTCTCTTCGAGCGGCGCGCTTGCGCAGCCTGCCAGCGTGGCAAGCACAATGACGGCAAAATATTTCGTCGCGTTAGTCACCGAGCCGTATACGAAGCACATCGATCCTGGCCGTACGCAGCCGGCTGCGCAGCATGTTAAGCCTGTCAAGGTCGGACGTCGGTCCTATGCGCACGCGATGATAGGTTTTGTCATCAATTGTTACGCGCTGGATCTGCGACTCGATACCGTGCAAGGCGAGCTCCGCTCGCCGGCGGTCGGCATCGTCATAGGCGGAAAAGGAGCCTGCCTGCAGTACATAGAGTCCCGGCTCCAGGACAGCCTCTGGCGCGGCGTCGACTTCGACGTCCGGTTCCTGCTCCGGAATGATGACCTCGAAATTCGGCAGCATGTCGTAAAAGGTGAAGCGCTTTTCTTCGGGTTCCGCCGGTGCTTCTTCCGCTACAGCTTCATCGTTGTCATCCATCGCGCCTTGCAGGCTTGCTGGTTGCGGCGCGGCCGCGGCAACCACCGGTGTTGGCTTGGAGTCTTTCACGTAGATGGCGAACGCAACAGACAGTCCGAGCGATAACCCGAACAGCATCCATAGCCAGCCCGGATACTCCTGCTTCTTCTTTCGCGAACGGGACGAGCGGCGACGCTTGCGCTTTGCCATTACATGGTCTCCGGAGCGGATACGCCGAGTATCGTCAGACCGTTTGCAATGACGACTCTAGTGGCAGCACACAATGCAAGACGCGCATCGCGGACCTCGTCCGGATCATCGATGAATTTGTTAACGTTGTACCAACTGTGGAAGTCCGCCGCGAGATCGCGCAAGTAGTGCACAAGGTGTTGTGGCGCACGGTTGTTCGCCGCAAGCTCTATAACTTCCGGGTATCGACTCAATGCGGTCATTATCGCTTTTTCCTGCGGGGAACCCAGCACGGATATAGTGTTTCTTGCGTGATCTTCATTCCAGGCAAGCGATTTATCGGCGAGCTTCACAAACACGTTTGAAATTCGTGCGTGCGCGTATTGAATATAATAGACGGGATTATCGTTTGATTCTGTTTTGGCGACATCGAGATCGAAGTCGAGATGTTGATCGTGGCCGCGCGACACATAGAAGAAACGCGCAGCGTCATTGCCGACTTCTTCGCGCAACTGGCGCAGCGTGATGAATTTGCCGCCACGGGTGGTCATAGCGACCTTCTCGCCATCGCGATACAGCGCAACGAATTGCACCAGATCGACAACCAGGTCCTTGGCCGAATAGCCCATGGCCGCGAGTCCACCGCCTACGCGGGTAATGTAACCGTGGTGATCGGCGCCCAGTATGTCGATCAGAAGATTAAAACCGCGTTCGCGCTTGTCGAAATGATAGGCGATGTCTGATGCGAAGTAAGTCTTGACACCATTGGCGCGCACAACAACACGGTCTTTCTCGTCGCCAAATTCGGTCGCCCGAAACCACTTCGCACCATCCTTTTCATACACCTTGCCGCTTTTCTCGAGCGCGGCCAGAGCATCATCGATACGACCCTCGGTCGTCAGGCTTTGTTCCGAAAACCACTTGTCGAACGTCACGCCGAATTCGGCGAGATCATCCTCGATGTCTGTGCGAATCGACTCCAGGGACTCCTGCCGGAGTTTGTTAAACCCGTCACTTCCGAGTGACTCTTTCGCGCGCGCGATCAGGGTTTCGATAACCTCTTCCTTATCGCCGTCCGGCAGGTCATCGAACAGATTATTGGCGACAACGATACCGTCCGTGTCGATCTCGCCGGCAATGTCACGGATATAGTCGCCGCGGTAGCCGGCCTCGGGAAACGCGATCTCTGTGCCCTGCGATTCAAGCCAGCGCAGGTAAACGCTGACACCAAGAATGTCCATTTGGCGTCCAGCATCATTGACGTAGTACTCGCGCTCGACCGGGTAGCCGGCGGCCTCGAGCAGGTTGCCGACGGTCGCACCGAACGCGGCGAGACGACCATGCCCCACGTGCAGTGGTCCGGTGGGGTTAGCGGATACGAATTCGAGCAGGATTCGAGGCTGCGTGCGCGCCTCCTGCCGTCCGTAACACGTGCCCTGGTCGAGAATGGTGCCAAGCTCACCGTGAAAAGCTGCCGCACTCAAGTGAAAGTTGATAAAACCAGGGCCCGCAATATCGACGCTGTCGAGCTGCTCGTTGGTGGCGATGTTCTCAATGATCTTCGCGGCGATATCCCGCGGACTCATGCGGGCAGGCTTGGCCAGCCGCATCGCGATATTGCTGGCAAAATCACCATGACTCGGATCACGCGTGCGCTCGATCGTGTTTTCGACGGGCAGGTCAGACATCACGTCGGCGAGCTCGGGCAGGCCGGCCAGGGCATTTTGGAGAACTTGGGCGACTATGGATTTCATAAGGCGCGCAATTCTACTAGAACAGTTCGATGGGATCGACGTCGATCGACCAGCGCACTTTACGCGCCGTAGGCTCAGCCTCCAGGGCCGGCCTCAGATCCGTGAGAACGGCATGCAGGCTCTTCCTGTCGGAGCTCTGCAGCAGCAGCTGGGCTCGGTAGCGGCCGGCGCGGCGGGCCATCGGCGCATCGACGGGGCCCAACACGCGCAAATAGTCCTGTTGCCGGGCCTCGATGCGCTTTTTCGCAACGTCCAGGAACGCATGTGCATCGCTCTTTGAGTGCGCGGCTGATCGAATCAGCGCCAGCCAGGTGAACGGCGGCCAGCGTGTTTCCTCGCGCTCGGAGAGAGCATCTCCTGCAATCTGCGCGTAGCCACCCTCGACCAGGCACGGCCAGAACGGATTCTTGGGGAATGCAGTCTGGATGATGACCTCACCCTGCCGGGACTCGCGGCCGGCTCGTCCCGCGACCTGGATGATTGACTGCGCCATGCGTTCGGC
>Ga0070722_10000425_pt1 | contig 10563 bp, 7 predicted proteins | sample tdAd001_FD_67276 | JGI IMG/M metagenome (GOLD analysis project Ga0070722, IMG submission 67276) | Marine sediment microbial communities from the Atlantic coast under amendment with organic carbon and nitrate - tdAd00.1 | ecosystem: Environmental > Aquatic > Marine > Coastal > Sediment | place...
AGAGGACCGGAATGGACGAACCTATGGTGTTCCAGTTGTCGCGCCAGCGGCATTGCTGGGTAGCTAAGTTCGGAATGGATAACCGCTGAAAGCATCTAAGCGGGAAGCCAACCTCAAGATTAGATATCCCATCCCGATGGAAACATCGGGACTTAAGACCCCTTGTAGACTACAAGGTTGATAGGCCAGGTGTGTAAGTACGGCAACGTATTTAGCTTACTGGTACTAATTGGTCGTGAGGCTTGGCCACAAAATAATTTGCACAATCGCTCGAACGTTTTTATGTGCTTGTACCCAAATTCTTATTGCACTGAAGAAAGAAAGACGCTTTTTCGGTGGCAATGGCAAAGAGGAAACACCCGTTCCCATCTCGAACACGGAAGTTAAGCTCTTTTGCGCCGATGGTACTGCTCGGGAAGCTGAGTGGGAGAGTAGGACGCCGCCGAAAATTTTTTATATAACCCGGAATCACCGACCAAAACGTGTGAGATTCCGGGTTTTTTTTTACTTTTAATCCCGTTTGATTTGCCCCAAGTATCTTTAACAGATCGTCCGAGCTTGGTGTCTGGATATGTCTCGGTTTACAGCACGCCATATCCGGTTAAGTGACAACGCATATGAATCGAACACGGACAACCAACCTTCGATACCGTGGCTTTTACGGCTGGATCATCGTCATGGTAGCCCTGGTCTCAATGGCATTCTGGATAGGGATCAGAACCAGTTTTTCGGTGTTTTATGTGGCCCTCTTGGAGGAGTTTTCCTGGAGCCGTGGGGATTCGGCAGGAGCCCAATCCCTTGCCTTGATCACTTACACGGTATTGGCACCTCTGGTGGGCTGGCTGATTGACAGATTCGGACCGCGCCGGGTGATTGTCCCGGGAATTCTGGTGTTGGTCATCGGCCTAGTTATGTGTGCCACAATCAAGACGCTTACCCAGTTTTACATCTTCTACGGCGTGTTCATGGGCAGTGGGATCACCTGTATCGGCATCATATCCTATTCAGCTATTTTGGCCCACTGGTTTCAGAAAAAGCGCGGTCTGGCCAGTGGGATAGCGGTGTCAGGAATGGGACTCGGCACCTTTCTTTTTGTACCGGTTTCCCAGTTTTTCATCGATACTGTTGGATGGCTGCCCCAAGAAAAGTCAAACTATAATACACAAGTTTCCCACCTTTTTATACAATAAAACCCTTGTCTGACGTCCCTTGTAAAGGTTTTATCCAAATGAATTCCGATAAAAGCGACCCATGGTCATCGAGTCGATGGTGTCTGAATGGCATGCGTTATGAAAACGCAATTTGACTTCAATGGAACTTTCTCGTAAAATTTAGAAAACATTTTATTCCCCACAATCTGGACACGATAAGCCGGCGTCAATTAAAACGTGAGTTTTAGGAATTTCAGGTTGTTTAAAAAATGAATGTGCTCCCGATAAATTTAAAAACAAATATTGCTATTTGTCTGGCGGTGCTTTTAATGTTCTCCATGGCCTTAATCGGTTTTGTCATGATTATTACCGCACAAAAGGCTCTGGTCAGGTCGGAAATTTCAAAAGGATATGGCTTTATATCGGGCATCGAAACCGGTTTTATGATTTCTTCTAAATCGGAAGATGTTTTGACGGATTCTGGTTTTCAGGCGGGTCTTCGAAAAATGCTAACAGATGCAGAAATTTCTTGCGTACTGGTTTTACACAAAATCGAGAATCGAATATATTCGGACGGCAAAAACTGTGAGTTGAACGACGAACTCGAATCACTTGCCCGTCAGACCGTTCAGACAGGATTGAAAACAACCCGGTTTTTCGGTTCCACCTGGGGGGTTTTCTGGAGGCAAAGCAAGGATCTGATGATAGCGGCGCCTTTGTTTCAGAAAGGACGCGTCGTTGGCGCCTGCAGCATTGTTATGCCGCTTGCGGAAATATATAAGGTTTTGAGACGGACGCAATATGTATTGTTAATATACCTCTTTGTCAATACGCTTGTCTTTACGGTCATCGGTCTTTATCGATTGTCAAGAATTACGGTTAAACCTTTGCAAAGATTGGTGAAAAGAGCTGAAGCATACAAAGAAGAAGATGAGACGTTCTTTCTTTATGAAGCAGAGGACAACGAGTTCAGCAAATTGTCCAAGGCGCTCAACAGAATGCTGCAACATATCGCCGAGGATAAAGAAAAGCTTCAAACTGCGGTGATATCCCTTGAGAAGGCCAATGTTGATTTAAAAAAAGCTCAAAAAGATATGATCAGAGCAGAAAAATTGGCCTCCGTCGGGCGATTGTCTGCGGGAATTGCCCATGAAATCGGCAATCCTATCGGTATTATTGTGGGCTATCTTGAATTGCTTAAACAAAATGATATCTCAGATGATGACAGAATGGAATTTTTTAAACGTACAGAAAATGAAGTCAATAGAATCGATACGATTATCAGACAACTCCTTGAGGTTTCAAAGCCTTCGGCCCAAGGGTTGAAAGCTGTTTCGGTGAACGCGATCATCCAAGACACGGTCGCTGCTTTCCAGTTTCACCCTTTGATGTCCGATATTGATTTGGATTTCAGATTTATGGCGAAACGTGATACGGTTATGGCGGATCCGAACCAGTTGAGGCAGGTTTTTCTGAATTTAATTATAAATGCTGCTGACGCCATTTCGTCGAATAAAAATCGTTCAAAAGGAAAAATATCTATTATCAGCGAGGTTGTATCCGGCATCCAGGCTGAATCGACGGATCATCTGAACATGTTGAAAATAGAGTATATTGACAATGGCCCGGGGATTGCCGAGGAGAATCTTGGAAATATTTTTGACCCTTTTTATACCACCAAAGGGCCTGGAAAAGGAACCGGCCTCGGTCTTTCCGTTTGTTTCATGATTGTTGAAGGAATTGGCGGAAAAATCAAGGCAAACAGTAAAGAAGGCAACGGCACGACCTTAACCATCTATTTACCACTGAAAGTTGCACGGTGAATGAAACCCATAAGAATAGCGTCAAAAATTGAACAATGAATAAAAAAACAGCAGCAGATAACACGTTATCCCAAAAACGCTTGTTGATCATCGATGATGAAGAGAATATGCGCCACATGCTGTCCTCATTGCTTAAACAATCGGGCTATCGCGTCGATACGTCATCCAATGGGAAAGATGCTTTAGAAATGGTTGATCAGACGTTATACGATTTTATCCTCTGTGATCTTAAGATGCCTGATATCAGTGGGATGGAATTTTTTGAAATTGCACGGGACAAGCTTTGGGCCACCACCGTGATTATGATGTCGGCATACGGCAGCATCGATATCGCTGTTGAAGCCATGAAGAAGGGAGCGTATGACTTTATATCGAAGCCGTTTAAATCCGATGAAGTTCTTCTTACCCTTAAAAAGGCGGAAGAACGTGAGAGTTTGAAAAGAGAGAATCTTTGGCTTAAAGAACGAATTCGAAAAATTCAAGAAAATTATCATTTCGGAAATATGGTGGCTAAGAGCAAGGCGATGAATGCTGTATTCAAGCTGTCCGAAAAAGTGGCCCAATACAATACCACGGTATTAATTTGTGGAGACAGTGGAACCGGTAAAGAATTGATTGCAAAGGGGATCCATTTTGCAGGAGGCCGGGCAAAAAAGCCGCTGGTTCCTGTCAACTGTGGCGGTATCCCTGAAAATTTGCTGGAAAGCGAGCTTTTTGGATATAAAAAAGGCGCTTTTACAGGGGCGGACCGCGATAGAAAGGGGCTTTTTACGGAAGCGGACAGCGGTACGATTTTCCTCGATGAAATCGGCGAATTACCCCTGTCTTTGCAGGTAAAACTCCTGCGGGTACTCCAGGAGAGTGAAATCAGAGCGGTGGGTGATTCAAAAACAAAAAAAATAGATGTTCGTGTGATTGCTGCTACCGCTAAAAACCTTAAAAATGAAGTGAAAAAAGGCACCTTTCGCGAGGATCTGTTTTTCAGGCTGAATGTCCTGTCGATCATGCTGCCGCCGCTCAGGGAAAGGCCGGAAGACATTCCCCTTTTAAGTCAACATTTTATTGACCGGTTCAATGTCAGTCTTAATACGGAAATAAATGGAATAGCACCGTCAGCCATGTCCCTTCTTCTTAAGTACAGCTGGCCGGGAAATGTCAGGGAACTTGAAAATATTATTGAAAGGGCCGTGGTGCTTGCCGAAAATACAATCCTATTGCCCGAAAATTTTCCGTTTGAATTGGGCGAAGAATCAAATATGGGCAAGGAGGACGATGGGTTCGATGGCTATTCGCTGAAGGCCGCACAGAAAATTCTGGAAAAAAAGCTCATTACCAAAGCGCTTAAAACAACAAACGGTAATCGGACTCAAGCCGCAAGGATTCTTGAAATCAGTCATCCTTCCCTGTTAAGTAAAATCAAGACTTACGACATTAACCTTTAACCAATGCCTGGCCATAAATGGTTGTTTTGCCCGATCTCTTGGTTTTGCTCGAAAATTAGTTCTCAAAATATCAACGATATGCCCGAGGTAATTTCCTCGCATGCCTTGATCTTGAATAAAATACCTCGTTTTAACCCATTATTAAACCGGCAGTTAAATATACAAACCATGCTTTTTCACTTGTCATTCCCGCGAAAGCGGGAATCCAGGAAATACAATGAGTTGTGGATTCCGGCTCTCCGCTTCGCTACGGCCGGAATGACGATTTTTTAATTGCCTGGTTAATAAAATGTTACACCATCATAGAAAACAGGAGCATTAAAATGGAAGACATGGGTGCGGTTCAACATCTCCTCAAGAAGATTTACGGTGAAAAAATCGGAAACCTGGCTTTTGATAAAATACTGCCAATCATCGATAGATTTCCGCCTCGAAAAGGCCGGGGAAGGGGTTATTTTTCTCAGGAAGATGTATTTTTGATAACCTATGGCGACACATTGAAGAACGAGGGAGAACGTCCTTTAGAAACATTATATAAGTTTTCCCTTCGCCATTTTAAAGACGTGTTTTCAACCATACATATCCTGCCGTTTTCCCCATTTTCTTCGGACGATGGATTTTCGGTGATCGATTTTTTCACGGTGAATCCAGAGCTTGGGACTTGGAAAAATATCCGTCGACTGGGCAGGGAGTTTCAGCTGATGTTCGATCTTGTGCTCAATCATGTTTCGGCAAAGAGCATGTGGTTTCAAAACTATTTGGCGGAGAAACCAAACTATGAGGATCTCGCCATCGAGGTCGACCCCCTGGCCGATCTGTCTTTGGTGACGAGACCCCGATCCCTACCGCTTTTAACTCGATTCAAAAAAACTTCCGACGATCCTGTATATGTTTGGACCACCTTCAGTGCCGATCAGATCGATCTCAACTACAAGAGTCTGGAAGTTCTTAAGCAAATGGTAAAAGCCCTTCTTTTTTATGTGGCGCAAGGGGCGACCTCTATCCGTCTTGATGCTGTCGCGTATATTTGGAAGGAAATCGGCACAACCTGCATTCATCTGCCCCAGGCGCATCAACTGGTTCAATTTTTTCGAAGCATATTGAACGTTGTTGCACCGGACGTTCTACTGATTACCGAGACCAATGTGCCCCATGATGAGAATATGAGTTATTTCGGCGACGGGCACAATGAAGCACAAATGATTTATAATTTTACGTTGCCGCCGTTGCTTTTTTATACGTTTGCCCGAGAGGATTCAACGGTATTGTCCGAATGGGCCAAAGATTTGAAGGTAACTTCTGACAGTAATACGTTTTTCAATTTTACGGCGTCCCATGACGGAATCGGCGTACGTCCGCTGGAAGGGATTTTACCCCAGGCTGAAATCGATAAACTCATCGATGTTGTGAAAGAGAATGGTGGAAGGGTTTCCTACAAAAGAAATTCAGATGGTTCCGACAGCCCGTATGAACTGAATATAACCTATGTGGATGCCCTGTCGACACCGGGGACAACCAAAAAATCTTGGCATGCACAAAAATTTTTGGCGTCTCAGTCAATTCAGTATGCATTGCCCGGGGTCCCCGCTTCATATATTCACAGTGTACTCGGTTCCAGGAACTGGGAGGTCGGCGTTGGGCAGACTCAAAGAGACAGGACCATCAATCGGGAAAAATTACAGGTTGATAATGTGTCGTCCCAACTCAAAGATCCTGAAACCTTTCGCTCTCAGATATTTTATAGATATATTAAAATGATCAAAACCAGAAGGAAGCAGTCCGCTTTTCATCCGAACGCCGGTTTTGAGATACTTGAAATCAATCCTCAAGTGTTTGTCATCGCAAGGTATACCGAAGATCAAAAACTGTATGCCATCACCAATATTTCATCCAAACGGGTCACAGCTTCGTTTTCGAGGGCCGGAGCTCCTGTGCGGATGAGGGACGTCATTACCGGTGAGATTTTCCGTACAGATGCATTAACGTTGAATCCCTATCAATTTTTATGGCTCAGTACAATGGACCGTTAAAAGGGTCTTTAGGGATTCAATTAAATCCGGTGCTTATTGTCCGTTGATCTTGTCCCTCAATTTTCCTGAACATTTGAACGTAACCACTTTACGTTCTTCCAACATCAAGTCGTCGCCGGTGGCAGGGTTGCGGCCTCTACGTTTGTTTTTTTGCTTTACACAAAATTTTCCAAATCCCGAAATCAGGACATTTTCATTCTTCTCCAGCGTACCTTTAATAATTTCCAGTAAAGATTCGATGATTTCTACAGACTTTTTTTTGGTAAAACCCAGATCGTGTATACTTGTAACAATATCATTTTTAGTTAATGCCATGGCGCCTCCTTAAAATTGCTTTTTTATTTATTCAATACCGTTATATTTTAAAAGATTAATCCTTATTTTGCTCTAGATCATCGTCCTTGGCCGGATCGAGGGCTTCAATTTTTTTTATTATGTTATGGACATTTTTCATGATTTTTTTGATCTCGCATTTGAACTTTATGTCGTCCGGATCGTTCATTCATCTGCCTCCTCATCATCGGTCTATCCCTTATCGATATGTCAAAACAGATATGTCTGTCAAGACGATTGAAGTGAAAATATTATTCAACGGGCTAAAATACAAGCATTTTTTGAGATTTTCCATTGTAAATCCAACATCGACGTCACACCGTGATTATTGTTGGCAGTAATTCTTCTGCCATGTCAAAGTGGTTGCCGATATCGGATCGCAAATCGAGCCGGTTCCCTTCAGGGTTTTCCCGGGGGATGACCCGTATTCTACCATTTTCAAAGGCCGTCAATACTTTCCTGCGAAGCCGTTCAGCTGCTTTTGCTCTGCTTTCTCCGGGGTTGACGGTTGCATTGACATTGCAATAGGCGACACGGCTGCCATCGGATTTGAAAATGCCTTCTTCGTCTGAATACGTCATTGCAGATGGAATCACCTGGATCTTTTTTTTGTTCAGGTAGCCAAAATCGATATGGACGGGTTCCCCCTTGGTGCAGGACCACGGGTATCCCTTCTGGCCTTGGGGGCCGCCGGATCCGGTAACCAGGGCCGTGCAGATGGATATCTGGTCAGACCTTATTTCGGGGGTGACGGTATCCAAGTTTCCTTGAAGCGTGGCTTTGATTAAGGGGCCCAGGTTTCTTGTTCTGCGGACAATCGGCTGCCATTCAGGCTCTGGCGGCCGAATATTGATCTCGCAGACGCGAATTCTCGTTGGGGCCATATTGCTGTCAAAGGATAAAAAGCAGCCGGGGTATACCAGGCAGGGACGTAACAAATTTTGTTCTTTCAAGGCTTTTATCAGCGGTTTAACAATATCTTCGGCCGCCATTTCCAGCAGACCGGATGTTTCCATGGGATGGGGTGAAATGCTGCCCATTCCCCCGGTAATCGGATTGTTCTTGCTGGCAGGTCCGGGGAATCGCTCCGGATAATCCATGGAGGTGGGAAGGATTTGAAAATTTTCGTTTTTATCGATTAAAATATTAAATGAAATTTCGACGCCGGACATCCTCGACTCGATAAGGAGCGGCCATTGGGATTTTTTCCCCAGAAATCGTTTATAATTTTTCCCATAATCGTTGATTAACGTGTCATAGACCTCTTTGATTTCCCATGCGTTCAAGATAATCCGGGAACCTTTCCCGCCGGCACTATACGGATACTTCAGCACCGCGCCGCCGTAACGGTCGATCAAAGCCAGACACGCTTTGGAAACCTGTGCATAGTCTCTGGCGTCTACCGCATACCATTTGTCGGCAACAGGGATCCCATATTCACGACAAAGACGTTTACACGCTATTTTGTCGCCTTCAATAAATGAACTTTTGCGCGTAAATCCTAAAATAGAATCGAGAAAACCGGCTTCCTCCAATTCATCAACCAAACCCCCGAGCAATAAATCCTCAGGCATTGGAACAACACAGTCGATGGATCCGTTTTTAAGGGCCTCAATTATCGCAGCGGCATATGCCTTTTTTGAATTGTCCGTTGTGGATAAAAATTTTATCGGCCACTTCATTGTCTTCGCAAACGGGGGCATGGACGGCATTCCCCGAATAACGACGCCTTGAAACTTATCCGGATTGTTTTCACTGGTTGCCGTTGAAGTGATCAAGGCACTTAAAAGCGTTCTTGCGTCGGTTCCGGCAAATCCTATTTTATAACTCACGACAACTCCTTTTTATTTTGATTATAGGCGTACGATTGTGATCGCAAAAAAAATCAGATCACCTGAATGCTTGAGGATATATTTTCCAACAGGTTAAAGTGCGAATTGCAGGGGGCATAAACGCCGGTTGCACAATGATCCGAATTGGGCTATAGCGGTTCGAAAATGCACCTTATCTTTGGGGCACAAAAAATGAAGCACTTCGCCGTCAAATAGCCAAAACCCCTAAGAATAAGGTGGAGCCGACGGGCGGATTCGAACCGCCTACCTGCTGATTACGAATCAGCTGCTCTACCAACTGAGCTACGCCGGCATAATAAAAAGAGAACTACTTTGTTTATGGATCAAAATCAAGAAAAAATATCATATGGATGCATATCTGATATAATTCCTGACAGGTACCGCAGTATTGAATGCACAGGGGTGTCCGGATCTGAAAAAGCCTATCTGATATCCCGTTTGTTCACAGAGCGCCCGGCGCCTATTGTCGTTATAGCGCCTTCAGAAAAGGAAGCGGAAACCTTTTTGGAAGATCTGCGTTTTTTTTCAGAAAAGCTCCGGCCGCCCATGATTTACTTTCCGGCATATAATATTTTACCATTTAAGTACCTGTCCTATCACAATGAAACAGCAGCAAAGCGGATCAGATCACTGTATCGGTTGATCGTCGGTGATGTTCCGCAGATTGTGGTTACCAGCGTATCTGCCATTCTGCAGAAAATCATACCCAGAAAACAGCTGTGTGATTATGCAGAACTTGTCATGGCTGGAGAGGATATCGATCGCGACGCCTTGGTTAAAAAGCTATTGTCCGGCGGCTATCTTCGATCAGCGATTGTTGAGGAACCCGGAGACTTCTGCATCAGGGGCGGTATTCTGGACATTTTTTCCCCGCTTTATTCAGACCCGATCAGGATCGAACTGTTTGGGGAAACCGTAGAGTCCTTAAGGTTTTTTTCAGCCGCATCCCAGCGAACCATTAAAAAAATCCGAGAAGCCGTTATCCTGCCGGCCCGGGAAGCGGTTATAAAGAGGGCCGGCACCGATCAGATAATAAGCCGGATGCGGGCCCAGGCATCGAAGCTGGATATTCCGGTAACCAAAGTCAGAAGCGTGATCGATCGCATTAAAAAGGAGGGGGTGTTTCCCGGAGTTGAAAGCATGATTTCGCTGATCTACCCTCAGCTGGATACTCTTTTTGACTATATGCCCGACAAAACGTTTTTTATTCTGCTTGAGCCGGCCGAACTCGAAAAGGTCGCCGATCAAACGCTGGAGCATGCATCCAAAAGTTTTGTCGCTGCACGCAAGGAAGGAAGACTCTGTGTCGAACCTGAAGGTCTTTATCTGACATGGTCAAAGGCCAAAGACCTCTTGATACATAAAAAAACGCTGACGTTTAAAAAGCTTCCGGTATCCAAAGGGTCCCTCACCACCGAACAGCCTCCCAGACGGTTTGACTTTTCCGTTAAAGGCCATATCCCGAGCCCTCTGGAACTTACACCTCGCCGGGAGAAAAACCTTTTTTCACCCTTGGCAAATTGGATCAATGCCCAGAAGGAGGCGGGTTTTGTCACCCTTTTGGTTTGTAATAAACGGGTACAGGCCGAGCGGCTGAAGTCGCTTTTAGATCCTTACGGCATCCATCTCAGCCTTGTTAACGGGTTGCCTGATATCCAACAAAGCAAAGGTCAGGTGTTCGTTTGCCTCGGACAGATTTCTTGCGGATTTGTCTGGCCGGCTGAATCTTTGGCGATCATTACAGAGGATGAAATATTCGGATCGAAACGACGCCGTAAAACAAAAACAGCCCAGAGGGTTCGAACGGAACTACTCGGGTTTGAAGATTTGAAAAAAGAGGATCTTGTGGTTCACGTCGATCACGGGATCGGGCGATATGAAGGTCTTGTGAAACTGAAGCATAATGGTTCGAGCAATGACTATCTTCTCAT
>Ga0070722_10000427_pt1 | contig 10550 bp, 12 predicted proteins | sample tdAd001_FD_67276 | JGI IMG/M metagenome (GOLD analysis project Ga0070722, IMG submission 67276) | Marine sediment microbial communities from the Atlantic coast under amendment with organic carbon and nitrate - tdAd00.1 | ecosystem: Environmental > Aquatic > Marine > Coastal > Sediment | place...
TAATTGTATATATGATTTAATGTTTTCTTCAAAAAATACACGAACTATTCTGAAATATGAATTAAATTATAGAAATTTCTTTTTAGTTACACAAGGTAGTATTAAAGTTAAAATGATTCCTCCAAAATCAGCGAAATATTTATACACTATCAAGGATTATGATAATTTTGAATTTATATCTCCAGTTAATCCTTGGAACGTTCAATCTCAATTTAAGTCAGATTTTGATAAATTGAAAACTCTTGAAGTTACATTACAAGTGGGACAAATAATTTTTATACCTGCCTATTGGTGGTATAGTTTTGAATTTAGCGAAAATACTAGTGTTTCTGTGTTTAAATATAAAACATATATGAATAATGTAGCAATTTCAAATCATCTATTAGTTACGATGTTACAAGGACAGAATGTAAAGAGAGAAACTGTTAAGAAAATGGATAAAGATGAAGAATGTAAATTAGATAACGAGAATATAACCGAAAATGATATTACAAAAGAAGAAATTAAAGAAGAAGAAATTAAAGATTAATTAATTTATATATAAAAATGTTTAAAATAGAAAATCCTCGCACAGTTTTGTATTTGATAATTTTGTTTTCTTCGTTCTTAATAAATGAGATATTAAAAATAAAGATTAATTAATTTCAGAAATTATCGAAATTATATATATAATGTTTGGAAGTTTAAGAGTCCGGGTGGTATTATTTTTAATAATTGCGTTTTATTCATTTTCAATGGATCAAGTTACATCTGATTGTAGAGTACCGTCTATGTATACATATAGTAATAGTTTTTTTCATCATATATTATCTTGTTATTTATGGTTTGGTTCAATTCTATTTGGTCACCATTTATTACATTTATCTGTAATATTAATTGCTGTTTTACTACAATATTTTAATAAATGGAGATGTATTATGACTGATATGTATAATAATGCTTGTAAAATTAATATCGAATCAAGACATAAAGATATTATTTATAAATTTCTACAATTTATTCCGAATCCTCTGAGTTATTATCAGTTGGCAACGATAATTTCTATATATGACTTGTATTTTATTCTATTTAATAAAAAGTAAAATTGATATAATTAAATAATAAATATTTATTATTATTATTTAATATGGCGTCTTATAAGATATTAATAAACGATCGGAACTATCAAGACTGGAGTTTGGTAGATGCCTTATCGTTGAATGAAACTGAAAAAATAGACATAGAGCCAACCAAATCAAAACTATTTTCGAGTGATGTTTTTGAACTTCATGATAAAACGGTAAATATTTTACATTCTAGCGTAAGATCTATGCCTTCTATTCCTGGAATATTGGTATTAAAAGGAAATAAGACATACGGAAAATACAAAGATAAATTCCTTTATAAGTGTATACCAGATGATAGACGATTTCCGGAATTCGTTACACCTTATAATGTAAAGTTGGGATTTTCAAAAAACACAGATAATAAATATATTGTATTTAAATATAATAATTGGGATAATAAGCATCCACAAGGCACCATCGTAAGTGTGTTAGGTGATGTTGATGTATTATCAAACTTTTATGAATATCAACTATATTGTAAAAGTCTATATGCTTCTATTCAAGAATTTAACAAAGCAGTAAGCAATAAATTAAAAAGAAAAACAGCTCCAGAGTTTATATCATCTATGATAGAAAAATATGATATTAAAGATAGAACAAATGAACAAGTATATAGTATCGATTCTAAAGAAACCAGTGATTATGATGATGCGTTTAGTATTACAGAGTTAGGAAATAATGCTTATAAAATTAGTATTTATATTTCAAATGTTCCTTTATGGATGGAAGAATTAGATTTGTGGGAATCGTTCTCACAAAGAATTTCTACTATTTATCTACCGGATAGAAAAAGACCTATGATGCCTCTTACATTGTCTAATTGTGTTTGTAGTTTATGTGAAAAAGAAGATAGATTAGCATTTTGTATCGATTTAACCATTAAAGATAATGAAATTATTGGTTATTGTTTGGAAAACACATATATTAATGTTTATAAAAATCATGTTTATGATAGTAAAGAACTATTGAAAGATAAGAACTATAAATTAATGTTTGATGTTGTTGATAAATTATCAAAGGACTATAAATATTTAAAAAGAATTAAAGACAGTCATGATGTAGTAGCATATCTAATGATATTAATGAATTACTATACTTCTAGAGATATGGTGAAATATAATAACGGAATATATCGTTCTGTTAATTTTAATAAAGATTACGAAGGAAATAAAACATTACCAGATAATGTGAATGATTTCTTGAAAATATGGAATAGTTCATGTGGTCAATATGATTTATACGATGAGCGGAAGTGTCACGAAATGTTAGAACTAGAATCTTATATTCATTGTACATCTCCAATTAGACGATTAGTTGACTTGTTAAATATGGCGAAACTTCAAAAAAATATGAATATGATTAATTATGGAAGTAACTTTGATAAATTCTATAATAATTGGACTGAAAAATTAGATTATATTAATACAACTATGAGAGCTATTCGTAAAATCCAAACTGATTGTAGTCTTCTCCACTTATGTTCTACGAATACAGAAATTTTAGAGGTAGAATATGATGGTTATGTATTTGATAAAATTGTGCGTAATGATGGACTATATCAATACATTGTTTATTTAGAAAAATTAAAATCTGTTTCTAGAATTACTTCTAGATTCGAACTACACGATTATCAAAAATATAAGTTCAAAGTATTTGTCTTTCAAGATGAAGCAACATTAAAAAAAAAGATTAGGTTACATATTATTATGTAATTATATATTATATGGGTATTGATGAAGTAGGTTATAATCGTAAAGATATTGAAACAAATTTAGGTTATATTTTTAATGTGCCTGATGATTATGAGTTAAATGAATCATCTGATAGTCACTTATTTGGTATAGTTGAAATTCCTTATGATATTTTTAATGATAAAGAATCAATTGGAGGAACCGGAAGAGGAAGAAGGCAAGGAAGTAGCACATCCCGTAATGCTCAGGCTCAGGCTCAGGCTCAGGCTCAGGCTCAGGCTCAGGCTCAGGCTCAGGCTGCCCTAACTGCTGCCCAGAATGCGCATCCTGGTGTCCCTATTTTTCCAAGTCGACAATTGCCTGGTATTGGAGGCTTATCTGGTCCTGTTCTTGCTCAACTGTTACGGACATTAATATATAATGTATTAGGGCATGGTTCCATGGACCAGCAACTTGCTGTTAATACAGGTTATACTGGAGATAATCGACAAGCAATAATAGATGGTATACTACAGGAGTTGTTACCAGAACAACAACAAAATATTAATATAATAATTAACAACAGTAACACTGGACTATATATTAATTTCGTTTCTCAAGATACAGCATTTCCAGCATTCCATATAAGTGTCCATCATGATGGTTATGAAATGCGTAGGAGTTCAAGATACAATATGAGTCCAATTCATACTACTTTAGAACAGACTATCGATTCGTCAACACCACATGAATATCAAACATTAATAAATAATAATCTAATTAGAGTGCAACAGGTTCTTAGTATAACTCATAGGTTAGATGATAACAATGTAGGAACAGGTTTGAGATCTATGCAATTTCAAATGGGTCGTTATATAGGGGCGCCTATAAGTAACAATGTCGATGGTATCGTACAAAGATTAACAAATGCTACTATTATTGCTTTAAATAGCAATTTATTTAATCAAAGCCTTTATCAACAAACACCAGGTAATTGGAGGACCGTAACACTTACTGCTCCTCCTCAACAACAAGCAGTTCCGACTCTTGATGATTTTCCAGCTTGGGGTAGTGGAAGACAAAGTGGTGGTAAGAAGAGAACAATGAGAACTAAGAAAAGTAAGAAAAGTAAGAAAAGTAAGAAAAGTAAGAAAAGTAAGAAATCTAAGAAAACAAAGAAAACAAAGAAAGCAAAAAAGGCAAAAAAAATAAAGAAATAATACTATTATTAGAATATATAGATGATTTTAAAAGTAATAGTATTATTAGGAAATATATTTTTAATAAATTCAGAAAATATATACAATTATTATGAATTAGCAGTTCAAAAATGGTGTAGTTCGGAGTATATGATTCATGGATTATGGCCTCAGATAAACAGCACATCATATCCAGAAAATTGTAAAACAGTATCATATACCGAACCAACTGGGTCATTACTAACAGATATGAATACATATTGGCATAAATGTGATGATACATTATGGGAACATGAATGGGAGAAACATGGTTCTTGTATGCAGGAGCAAATCAATATTGATGAAAATACATTTTTTAATACAACCTTAAATCTTTTTTTAGAAAATAAAAATTTATTGGATAGATGTGATGGCAATGATGATTGTATAGTGGGATGTTTTGATTTAGATTACAAATTAATAGAATGTGAATAAACTTTAAATATATAATGATTGATTAGTAGCAATAAATTTAAGTGTTAAATCAGGAATTAGTGATAGTTTATGTAGAAGGTCGACATTACTCATATACTCCGCAACACTTTTTAATTCGTTAACCATATTATTAATTTTGAGTATAGCTTTAATAAACTCGCCTGTAAATATTTCATATTCAATTTCACATTTTTGTAAAATAAATTTACAACTTTGTTCGTCTGGTGAATTACACCAGTCGTGAATAGCAACAACAAGTTCTAGAGTAATATTTAAATTGTCAACATCAGCATTACCATTTCTAGATTCTTCAGTCAAATATTCTTCATACATATTATCAAGTGTTTTAAGAGTATTTTTTAATACAGAATTTGTAGATAATGAGTCTATATTATGTATTTTAACTTCATCTTTAACTCTAATATTAGCGAAGCAACTCAGCATAGCCGCAATATCCATAGCAGACAATTCCTGAAGATAATTGCTTTTAAAGAAATAATCAACAAATGCTAGACAATGTGTTTCTTGAATATATGTGGCACAAATACCTTTTTCAGATACAGTATTTTCGTTTGTTAAAAATTCCATATTTTTTAAGAATAATGTGATTTCATTGTATCTTGAAAGGAAATGTTCTTTTAATTTTGTAATATATTGTTGTTGTTGTGAAATCTCATTTTCAATTTGAATAATAGAATTATATTGTTCTAGTTCATTTTTGAATTGTCTGTTACCGTTTTCAATTTGAGATAATGTTTTTTGTATTTGCTTTCTAATTTTTTGTTTACAATTGTTTAAATTACCGGTAAGTTTTATATATTCGCAATATTTATCTTTATTTTTAATAACAGCTTCATATGTGGGATTGGAAATTTTGCTATTATATCTAATGTTAATATCATTAAGTCTTGCTTCATTTAATCGCAACTCCTTTTCGATTTCTCCATTACACATACTTTTTGAAGCGAAATCTAATGTGTTATTTTCATATTGATGAAAATTTAATAGAAGATTATATGAAATTTTAAATTTTGATTGTAATATTTGTGGTTTTCCATTTAATAGATTACTATAACTATAGGCATATGGTAATGAAAACATATTATTAAGATGAATAACATGACCGATAGTATCTAACCCTCTTCTTCCAGCTCTACCAGCCATTTGAGTATATTCGTGAGGAAATAATAGTCTCATTGTAGAACCATTAAATTTATCAAATCCAGTAAATATTACTGTTTTTGTAGGCATATTAATTCCTACTGCGAATGTTTCTGTAGCAAATAATAGTTTAATATATCCTTTATCAAATAGTAGCTCAATCATTTCTCTGAAAATAGGCATAACTCCTGAATGATGAATAGCGACACCTTTTTCTAGCAACTTAACAATAAATTCAAATTCGGGAAGATTTATATATTCTTGGTGATTTGGAAGTTTTCGTAAAATTTGTTTACATTCATTTCTGATTGTAGATGGAATAGTTGAATCTTCATCAAACAAAGAGAAGTTAATAAATTGAGCATATTTTTCTACTGATTTTCTTGAAAATACAAAACAAATAGCAGGAAGCATATTATTTCTATTAAGATATTTCGTAAGTTCATTTAAAACGAATGAAGGTTTGATAAAACAGTTATTCTTGTTAATATAATCTTTTAATTTTTTAACTTTTTCATAACTATCTTCGTGAAACATTTTAACATTATCTTTAATTTCAATTGGTTTATGTAAGAACTTATTAATATATTTAAGAAATTCCTTGTCCTTTATATTTTTAAGTGGTCCTTGAGGCATAGTTGTGTATAAATAGTGTTTTAATGGTACTACTCTATGATTTGTTGGAGCTAAATATACGGATTTTTTATTATTTTCGTCGGATTTTACATTTTCAATCCAGTTAGCAAAATCACTAGGTCGATCAATAGTAGCTGACAACATAACTAATTGAATATGATTATAGAGGAACATAATAGTTTCTTCCCATATTTTTCCTCTATCAGCATCATTAATATAATGAACTTCATCAAATATAACACAAGCAAGTTCATTTTCAAAATCCATTTCAAATTGTAAAGGAACAGATTGATTGTTGGTATTTTTTTGTAGTAATGTATTTCTCAAAATTTCAGTTGTCATAATCAATACATCCGCTTCAGGATTAAACTTAATATCTCCTGTAAGAATTCCGAAAGAGATGTTTGGGAATTTTTTAGAGAATTCATGAAATTTTTGATTAGAAAGTGCTTTAATAGGTGATGTATATATAACCTTTTTCCCCTGAGCTACAAAATGTTCAATAGCAAATTCAGCAGGTAATGTTTTACCACTACCTGTATGTGCTGTAACAAGAATATGATTTCCTTCTAGAATAGCCTGAATGGAATATTTTTGAAAATCGCTGAGTTCAAAAGGGAATTTATCAAAATGTTCTTGATATAATTCATTTTGAGAGAATGTGTCTTTACAGATGATTACCATTATACTAATTTAAATAATATATTTATCTTTATTAGAATTCAATTTTAAATAAAAATATGCGAGATAAAAAAAATATGTTTTATAAATAGTAATGATAATAAATGATTATAAATTAGTAGAAAAAATAGGACGGGGGTCTTATGGGGAAGTATGGAAGGGAATTAATATTCAAAAATCTAATAATGTAGCAATAAAAATTTCAAAAAAATCTATAAAAAATATCTTGAAAATGGAGATAATCATATTAAGACATTTGAAACATTTAAAAGTGGTTCCCAGTGTAAAATATTTTGGTCAAACCCTGAATTTTGATTATATAATAATGGAATTATTAGGTGATAATATAGACGTTTACTATTTTGGGATAACAGAACAAACACTTGGAGAGATTAAATGGATTGGATTAAAGATGTTGAATTGTTTAAAAGAAATTCATAATAATGGTATTATTCACAGAGATATAAAACCAGATAATTTTTTAATTACAAAAAATAAAAAGGATGTTAAAATAATAGATTTTGGATTAGCAAAACAATATATTGATAAGAATGGAAAACATAGACCATGTGTTGAGCATTTAAATATTATTGGAACATTGCGTTATATAAGCAAAAATGTTCACGAAGGACAAGAACCAAGTCGTCGTGATGATATAATTTCATTTGTATACATATTAATATTTTTATTAAATAAAAAATTACCATGGCAACAAATTAAAGGTGAGAGTAAAGAAGATAGAATATTAAAAGTTTATAATATTAAAAAAAACATTACCTATGAAAAAAGTTGTAGTAATATTTCTTACAAAATAAAAGATATGATTGAGTATGTTTATAATTTAAAATATGATGAACAACCTAGTTATGAATATTTAAGTTTTTTACTTACAACTATCGAATAACAATATTTTAAACTATTTAAAGATTTTACTGTAATATATTCTATAATGAGTTCTACAGAAGAGGCAACAGTTTACCAAGGTCGTGTTAAATGGTTTAACAACAAAGCAGGATATGGTTTTATTACAGTAATTGATAGTAATGATAACACTATTCCAGATGATGTATTTGCTCATCACAGTGCTATTTGTGTGAATGAGGAGCAATATAAATATCTTGTTCAAGGTGAATATGTTCAATTTACCTTATCTACAATGAAAAATTCTGATACTCATAAGTATCAAGCTGGAAGTATTAAGGGAATGAAGGGAGGAAAACTATTATGTGAAACTCGTAACGAGAATCGTTCAGCTGCTCCTCCTAGACGAAATACTGAGCCGCGTGGTAATCGTAAAGAGCGTCCTCGTGGAGCTGGACCTAGAGAGCAAGATGAGAATGGTGAATGGAAACTAGATCCAGGTTCAGATGGAAGAACTCGTGGTCGTCGCGACAATTCTTCAAACCAGTCTGACAAGGCATAAATTTAATAAATAATTTTATAATTAATATTTTATATAATTATTTAAAATACTTATATTTTTTATATGAAAAATATATTTAAAGACACTACATCATTGTAATATATAATAATGGCCACTACAACAAGTAATATTACTACAGAGATTAAGACAGAGGTTGAGGAGGTATCCCCAATTGATAATCAATTTACAGCAGTAATTGGAACCTTATCACAATTTAAAATTCAAATTACTGCGTTATCTACCCAATTAAAGAGTCTAGAAAAAACTGTTAAGAAGGAAATTAAACAACATAAGAAAGATGTTAGTAAGAAACAGTCAAAGGGAAATAGAAAACCATCTGGATTCGCAGAAGCTTCTCCGATATCTAATGATCTGTGTGATTTTATGGGCAAGGATCATGGAACTCAATGTGCTAGGACTGATGTTACAAAGTTTATTTGTAATTACATTAGACAAAATTCATTGACCAATGATGCGAATAAACGGGAAATTAAACCTGATAATAAACTTAAGAGTTTACTTGGAACAGATGATACAACAGTAATCACATATTTTAATATTCAGAGATTTATGAATCGTCACTTTATTAAAAATAAGGACATAGTCGAAGAAAGTAAAGTATAATTTATAAATTAATAGGAATCAATAATTATTGTATATTAATATTTTTATTTAAATACTAATATACATCTATTGATATAATTAAATGATAGAATTCTATATAGATCCAGATAGTATTTGTATTTTTAGTAAAACAACCTGTAGTTTTTGTCATAAGGCGATAGGTTTATTAAATAATTATAATGTTAATGTTCAATTAATTGAATTGGATAAAATAACAGAAGGAGCAATATTGAGTCAGGAATTATTCACTCGAACCAAACAAAAAACAGTGCCTAATATATTTATTTTTGGAAAACATATTGGAGGATTTTCAGAATTAAATAATTTACATAATCAAGGTATATTATCTACTTTAATTAACCAGAAATCTTTAATTTATCAATGTAATTTTTGTGGAAAACAATCATCTGATAAAAATATAACATGTAACTGTTTTCCTAGACAATTTGATGACTGGGGAGCACCGTTATAATAAAAGAATATAAAGAATATATCTGAATATATATTAATGGTACGAACTCATACATATTGGATGACTATTAAAGAATATAAAAAATGGAGTAAAAAACAAGAAGAATATAAAAAATACTCAGACGGAATAATTACTAGAACTCATATTTATTTTAATTAATAAAAAATTGATTATATTTTATTTAATAATGATATAATATAATCTTACTATGAAGACTGAGGCATTTAATGATACTCAAATAATAATTGGGCAAAGGGCTCAGGAAAATTGGGATATAATTAATTTTAAATCTGATTATATATGGTTACATCTACATTCATTTCCATCATGTCATGTTATTATTAAAGACAATAACCCAGATGAAGAAGTATTAAATTATGCTGCCAATCTATGTAAAAATAATACAAAGTATAAAAATATGAAAAATTTATATGTATCTTATACCAAATGTAATAATCTAAAAAAAGGACCAGATGTCGGTAGTGTAATTTATAAAAGCAATAAACAAGTAAAAAAATGGAAGATAACGGATAATATAGATTATGATGAATGTGATTAATATTGTTCATTCTTTCTACAAATCCAATCTAAACTAATAAATTTTAAGAATTTTTTTTTGTATTTTATAAAGGAAGTTTCTGTATTATAGAATTTTATTATTCCAAATACTTGTGCTTCTTTGGAAGGATCGTCTTGACAATTATAACAAATATAATAGTTTGTGGTTACTTTTTTGATGTGATGACCACATGTATTTTGTTTACATATATTACAAGTATATAGAGAATCAAAATTACAACCTATTCTATTACATATTAGCGGGTGAATTTTATTAATAGCTTCATTATACAATATAGACATTTATTATTTTTAACAAAAATAAAGTTAATAAATGAATTCAATTTTAATTTTTATTAATAATAAAATTGAATACTTATATGTTAAATAATTGATGGTTATTAACTTAACAATGAATGACGATTTCGAAGAAATTGATAATCTTATTAAAAAATTTAAAGATGAAGAAGAAATGAATAACTATCTAAATAAGGGTATATATCCATTATCTCTCCAAACTTCAATACATACTCCTGATTTAATCCC
>Ga0070722_10000428_pt1 | contig 10524 bp, 7 predicted proteins | sample tdAd001_FD_67276 | JGI IMG/M metagenome (GOLD analysis project Ga0070722, IMG submission 67276) | Marine sediment microbial communities from the Atlantic coast under amendment with organic carbon and nitrate - tdAd00.1 | ecosystem: Environmental > Aquatic > Marine > Coastal > Sediment | place...
TATCTTTTTTTTATTTAGTGTTTCAATGATTTCACTGGATCGCCCCTGTGTCGTCACCAGTTCGGTCTCGGTTTGCAAAAGGATGTTGCGGGCTTCAACCAGTTTCTTTTTGCCGTCCAACACCCGTTCTTCCACCTTGTTTACCTCAGCACGCAAATCCGACGTCACAGCATCCCGGTGAACGGCGCTCCTCGCGTTTACCAGGACGAACAAAAGAATGATCGCCCCTAAACCGCAGCAGATGCAGTCGATAAAAGATAAGCTGAATATATTTAATTTCCTACGTTTCATCGATTTCCATACAGGCAATGACTTGGATGGTTTCTCCGGATGTCCCCAGACGAACGACTTGGCCAAGGTCCAGTGTAATGCTCCCGTCCACCCTTTGGTCGTCCACGAACGTTCCCTGATCGCTGTAATCCGTTAAGACAATCATGTCAGCGTCACGTTGTATCGTGCAATGCTTTCCGGAAACGCCGGATGATTGTGCCTGAATGCGTATGCCTTTTCCGACCGGGTAATGATAGCATCCGATGAAAAGGGGTTTTTCGGAAAGCGGATAGGCCAGATCACGATAGAGCAAATGGGTCGGTCCTTTCTTCCCGGAAGTTTTATTAGGTATCACTCGGGAAGCTTGCGGTTCAGTCTGCTGCCAGGAACGGCTGGTGAAAAAAGATGCCCCGTGCCCGGAGTGCAGATCGGCCAACTGGTTCCAGATCCGTAAAACTCCCAGAGCACCGGCTCCGGGCGCGAGTTCCATGATTTTGCAATTATCAATTTCCGAAAGTCTATCCTTTAATCCCGGTAGGAAGGCGATTCGATGGGTCAGCTGAAGTTGAGTCAAGTCTCCCTTTTTACCGTGTTCATCCCGCATTTTAACAATAAAACGGCAGATTTCATCATACACCGCCTTGCTCTTTTGTCTCAGCAGGTCCCAGAGCAAGGTCATACGATAGCTATATTTTCCGTGTGATATTTCATATATGAAGGATGGATGGCTTTTAAAAATTTCCAGAGCAGCGGGGAGACGGTTATATAGCTCCTGTTCGGTGGCTGCCTGGTGAAGCGGATCAAACCTTGTGGTACGCACAAATTCTTCTGCAATGGATTCCACCCAGCCCCGGTATAACTGTTCCAGGCTAATTTCCGGGACAGTTGTTGAGTTCTCCCGGGTCAAATGCTCACCCTGATGGAGATAAACGATCTCAAACCGGTGCAAATGGATGTCCAGATGCAACAGCATAGCATCTGGCCAAGGATGAGATGATGCCGCTATTGGCAGGGATACAAACCCTTTAACTGGTATCGATAGCTCTTGGGCCATTCCCAAAATAAGTCCCAGCTGTTCCCTGCCGTAATAGTCGGGTACAGCGACAATCATCTCGTCGCCATGCATTTTAATGTTTTCCCAGATATGGGATAGATGGGCGCAGGCGATTTCAGCATGATTTTGAGCATGCCGGCCCTTCTGCTTCAGGGGTTCCGTATTCAATTGATCCCAGAACCTGTGGATAACTTGAAGCGGAAACAGGTGTGCCTTGCTTGCCGCCGAATTTCCAACGAGCAGACGTTTTTTTTCCGGGACGGCAAACCCCGGGCTTTCTTGCTTCTGTCCGTCGACCTCTAACAATCTAGCCGGGTTGCCACCGGCAACTATGATCCCGGCATCGCTGAGTTCAAGTCCGAGAAAAGTCATATAAACATCCCATCAGATGGATTCGTTGCTGTTATTGCGTATGCAAATGTCTGGTTAATTTATCCTCACAATACGCCTCGGTTTCCAATACATATCTTTCCTGCAGCAGTTGCAGCTGGTGCAGCATGAACATGAGGACAATGCTGATAAGAAGTGCGATCAGCGTGGAATTAAACGCCACTCCCAGACTGCGGGTAACACCGAAGATATCTCCTTCAATGGCCTGGTGCGCCTGCCCAAGCGCATCCCCAATGCCCCGGACAGTGCCGATAAATCCAATGGACGGAATGGCCCAGGCAATATACCTGATCATAGATAATTCGGATTCCAACCGTTCCCCTTCGGCTGTGCAGTAGGCATGGGTGGCGTCCGCGACATCCTGAACATTGAGGGTGGAGCTGAATCTCTGCAAACCCGCAAGCAAAGCCCTCGGAAGCAATGCGTTCTGTTGAAAAGGTGGCAACGCTTGAATCTGCCGAGACAGTTTCCGGGTATCTTCAGGCAGGATTCTTACTCCTTCGGCCAGCGGAATCAAGTCTCTCTGTAGCAACATCCGATGCTTTATGGTGATAACGGCTTTAAACGTCATAATGGCCAGTGCCCAGAACATGAGAATAAAACATGCTTCCTGCTCATAGTCACGAATTAACACATAGGCTGATCGTTCGGTACTCTGCGTTTTGTCCTTTTCGACCATGTCGGCCTGCCGGGCCAGGATGGCATCGGCATTGGGACGGATAATCACTACATAAGCGGCATGGACAAAAATAATAATCAAAATCAGGGAAAAAAGCTGGTAAATAAATTCCATTGACATCGGTAACGTTTTTTTCATAGCTGCATCCATTGTACGAAGTGTTTTTGATTTGACATGTTGTATGGTTTAATGCGCTGTCTCATCTTAATAAATATTTTAGAAGCCATTTCAAACCTCTTGGTGAGTGATTTTTGAGTCTTTTGCTGAAAAGCGCTCAGCGAAGTGGAATGTAAAATTTGTAGCTGTTTTAGGGCGATAGCCAGAGTTCTACAAATTTAATGTAGCGAGCTTAGCGCTTTACAAAAGGCTCAAACCAACGAATGGAAGGTTTTGAGCCGGCTTTTAGATATCGTAGGGGAAATCTACCCCCTGATCCGCAGGAATCTTTTCTGTTGGGACGAACGGTTTCAGCTGCTTTGTGTTTTTTTGGGTATTTTTCTCTTTTGTTAAGGTTTCCTGTTTGGTTGCGTCTTCATCGGCTTTTTCCGAACCATCAGCAGTAATGTTACCCGACGTTTTCTTTTTGTTATTTTGCGCAAAACATATTCCTGCATGCTGAGTTGATTCTACATTTTGTACGAGCGGTCCGTTTAAACCCTCCAAAGATCTTTTCGGCCCGGTTCCGGCACATGTTCCTTTCGGAATGCATAACCAAAATGAAGCAATTATAATGATACACCAGTGGGTCATGATTATTTTTCCATTCGTCAGATTTTAGACCTTCGCCTTCAGGCGAAAAGCTTTGGCTATTTCATACTTAACGCATTAGAAGAAGCCAGAATTCAGAAGACAGGAGGCAGAATATTATTAAGTGGGGCTTTTTTCAAATTTACATCAATTGTAATTATCGCCTAATATTATATTTTGCCTAGAAAAATAATACATTCTGGATTCTAACTTCTGAATTCTAAACCGGCTTTATCCGAAATGACCGACTTTCAATCATAACAGAATTCTACCTGATTTAGCAGACAGTTGTCTAATTTAAATACCTGCAAACTCGAAAACCGACATCCTCGCGTTTGTCATCACCGTAACTGCGGTATGCAAGCCTCAGTGTGCTGATGCTTCCGTGCTTCCAGCTGGAACCCCGGATTACATAGTGTTTGCCATACTTCGGCCCGATCGGGTCTACATAGGTTTTTTCGGTAGCATAGCTGTAAATCGAATAATAGTCGTGACACCATTCCGCCACATTACCCCCTATATCATATAGGCCCAGGCCGTTGGGTTTAAATTTGGCTGGTGGGGCAGTCGCCGCATATCCGTCATTGTACCCTTCAAGAACGGTCGGGAGCAAGTCTTTTGCAGATTGATCGGCATAATTTCCCGATAATCGTTCGAGAGGAAATTTGTTGCCCCATGGATATTTCAAGGATGCCTGCTTAGTGGTAAACCGGGCACAGTATTCCCATTCCGCTTCGGTAGGCAAACGGTAACCGGTATTTAGCGGTTCGACGGCAACTAGATGCCCCCTTTTTTTAATATAGGCGGGCGGCAGCGACTCCTGAGCGCTGAGCCAGTTGCAGAACAGGGCAGCCTGTTCCCAGGTTACCCGAACCACGGGCTGATCGATACCGTTCAGATGTTCGGATTTAAACGTTCCTGAATTGTGCCGGGTCATAAATTCCTTGAACGCTTTGTTCGTGATTTCTTTAATTCCCATGTAAAACGAACGAGTTAGTTTAACCTTTCTCAAGGTCTCATTGGATTTGCGTCCCTGTTCTCTACGTGAAGATCCCATGGTATAAGGCTTGGGCTGAATTAACCTTAGCTTGTAACCTGTTTTGGTTGTTATCACAGGCGATATAGCTTCTCTGGGTGAACTCTCTTTTTTCAAGGCTATTTTTAATTGCTGTGTGAACCCGGATCGGGGTGTAATCCGAGTACGATGAGAAAGAAACCCTTTCTTTTTAAATTCCAAGATGTGTTCCACTGCGATCAAGCGCAATCGCTTGGGAGCAGGGCCCCATGATTTTCCGTTCACCAGAAGTTCAGCGTCGGCCGGTTCCACCAACAGGTGTATTATACCTTCCCTCGGTTTTAAATTTACGTTGAGCTGTTTTGACGTGGCTGATTGAATTTGTACTTTACGAGTTGTTTTTTCATAACCGGCCTTTGAAATTTGAACGACGTGATTTTTAAGCGGAGGAAGATCGATCGCCAGCGGCGTTTGACCGATGAATGTCCCGCCAATCATTACATTCGCCCCGGTCGGTTTTGTTTTGATTGTCAATTTGCCGTCCGCCGGTTGGAGCCGTATATCCTTTATTTTCTGGGCTTCATTCGGTTTGACGACCAGACGATGTTTCCAGGTTTTATAGAGATCGGCACTGATTTCCAGTATGTAAGTACCGGCCGCAAGTTGAATACGCAAAGGCGTATTCCCGAACGATTTCCCATCGATCTGTACAGTTGCACCCTGAGGGACGGAACTTACGGTAACATCAGACCATACCGGAATCAGCGCTATATTAAACTCTTGAAACTTGCCGCACCCGAGCACCTCAACATCTGTCAGCATGTTCAGGTAATTTTTGGCGCGAATCTCAAGTTTCCGCAGTCCCGGCTTTATTTCAAGATTCTCGACGGGGGTGTTTCCGACCTCAGTGCCGTCGATATACACCTGTGCACCTATAACGTTACTTTCGGTCACACCCGATTGATGTGCATGGATCATCAGACGACCGGGAAGTTTTTGCATTTTGAGATGCAAGTTCTGCTGTCTTTCATCGTTGACACGAATCGTATGGCTAAGGGGAAAAAAGCACTCCTTGAGAGCCTCCAAATTATATTCTCCGGGCCGCATTAGATAATAGTCTCCGATTTTAGGCGTAAGGATGCCCCCGGCAAACGCTATCCTTTCAGGAACAGGCGCTATCGTTATTATTACCTGACGGGCAGTGAAGACAAACCAGGCTGAGACTCCTAGTAGAATTAGGACAATCCCCAAAAAACCTCCGGCAAACCATTTCAAAATGGTAAACGGTTTTAATCTCCGGGATGGCTCCCTGGAACGAAGGGGGATCGGTTCGATTTCTTCCGGTTTGGTCAGTGTTCTCTCTCCGTGGTCGTTCCGGATTTTGTGTGTCAATGTCACACCTTATTTCTACATATAATAGTTACGCGCAATGCTTTCCGACTGGGTTTCACGATGATTTTCTGCCGGACATCTTTGTACCCGTTGCGTGAGCCGACCACAGTATATGTGCCGGGTCTCAGCGATAATTCGCTAAAGGTAAATCGCCCAAGTTTCCCGACTTTATAAACGGCAACCTCCGTTAGATTATCGGACTCGATCATCACTTTAACGGGTGTCCTGGCAGCATCCACTATAACCTTTAATTCATCTAACTGGAGGCTGAGGCGCGGCCCTCTCGGCTGTAACTTTTCGGCCGTTTCGATCACAAGTACCGCATTTTGAAGCTGCTGGTTCGATTCCAAATTGTCATGGTTTTGAAGAAAAAACCTCATCCGCTTGGCAACACGAATTTGTTCCAGAGAGCGTTCTTTGCCTTTTATGGCAAAGCTTATATTGGGATCAATTGTAAGCACCTCTAGATAAGATTTGAGGGCCTGGTCCCAATCTTCAGTCTGTTCGGCGGTCATCGCTTTTTGTCGCAGTTTTTCAATTTTATCCAGACGGATTGCCTCATCGACCTGCACCAGAGCATTTTGTACTTCGCGTGAATCGGGGCGGAACGATTGTGCCTTTAACAGCTTGGTCCTGGCAGATTGATGATTACCACTGTGATATGCCGCCAACCCATCTGACATGAGTTTCTGAAACTGTTCACCGACGATCTGTTCTTTCACTCGGTCCAAGGCTTTTTGAGCTTCCTTGGATTCAGGGTTTAACTTCACGGCTTCCTGATAATCGGCATGGGCAAAAGCAAAGCGATTATTCTTCTCATGGTTTTCCCCCGATTCCATCAGGCGGTTTACCGCATCGAACTTCTCTGCTCGTTCCAGATATCGTTGGGCAGGCTCATTGGACGGTTCAATCATTAAGGCAGTATGAAATTTTTGTCGGGCGATGTTACTATCACCATCTTCAAGAGCCGTCCGACCTTCCTCGAGCAGTTTCTGAAACACAGCTTCGGTATTATCGGCCAACTCGGCTGCTATCTTTCCGACGTACGCATATTTTTCAGCTGCTTTATGAAACGCATTGTTCATAAGCAGCGCATCCGCTTCCCGGCTAAGGTTTGTCATTTCCTCATATTTTTCACCGCCCCATTCGGCGACGCCCTTTTTCTCTATCCCTTTTTTCAGTTTTAAAAACTCTGCCAGGCCCCTCTCTGCCTTTTCTTTTTCAATTACCCGTAGTGTTGGATCAACTGTTTGCCGCGTTTCAGTTGGTTGTTGTGCCAAAGGAACTGGAGCCTGCTTTGTCATAGTGTCGATCTGTAGTCCGGTCGTCTTGGCAGCATCAAAAATCTGTTTCCTGGCGGCATCGACTTTCGATTGCGCAGTCTGATCAGTGTCATCAGTCAGATTCACCGGATGTTTCGATAAATGGCGGATAAAAATAAGGCCGCCAGCTGATATTATCGCCAGTACTATAAGGACAAATAAAATAGATGTTACGGTTAACCGCCATGGGTGGGATGAATCCGGCTGACCGCCACGGCGGCGCACCTTAAGCGGCGTGATTATTTCCACGTTATGATCTGAAGCGTTTTGATCTTGAGGAGAATGAGTGGATTTGTCGGACAGCATCATTGGATTTGATGTTCGATTTTATTAAGAGTTTTCAGGTTTTATCTCTTCCCCAGTCTCCGGTGAGACATCCGGATCGAAGCCGGTTTCTGTGAAATATATCTTTTGCAGCAATTCCCGCCACCGTTTAAATTGTTCTTCGGCCGATCCGGTCAGTTCATACTGCCTGCCCTCGAACTCCATGACAACAGGCTGCATCTCGTTTCCAAAAGATTCGCTGAGTTCCTTGATTGCAGCTGAGTGGATATCAGCCTCTTTGGAAATATTAAACCCCTGAATGATCACCTGACCGCCGACCAGGATCATGCCCACCTGAAGCGTTTCGGTGTTTCTGACTTCCCCCGAACCCAGCGCAATAGCACCTGCCACCAGCAACAATCCCCCCAGTTTTTGAATTGAGGCGTCTCGCTTGATCTTTTTCATCGCTTTAATTTCTTCGTAATTGAGCTTACGCCAGTTCTCATAGGAGGACCACATCTCGGTATAATATTCTTCATAATAACCGTTCAAGGTGTCCACAAACATATTTTCCCGCTCCCGTATCTTAAGCAGGCGGATCATTATGGGATCCTCATCAGCAGGCAAGCGATTAATTTTGATGATGTTTTTTTTATCTTTAGCCAGATATCCACTGTAGGCGGATGGGGCAAAGTCTTCTGCAAATTTTAATTTCGATATGGTACGGATTGTCTTGATCTCCTCAGGAGATAACTTCATACGATAATTGGCCAAGTCATTGCCGATCGCATTGTATAGATTCTGATAAGCATCTTTTTCTCCCGTTCGATTGCCTGAATAAAATGAGGACGTAGCTTCGGATTCATATTTTTTACTGAACCAGTTTTTTTGGGTGGAATCGACCACGTCTATTTGAAGCACCAAATGCTCTCCGTTTGACTCGAGGATTTTACCTTTAACCATAACATCGATACTTTCCATTTCAGTGGGAATTACACTTACAGTGCCCCAGTAGCTGCTCTGCTGCAGGGTATTTTCCAGATGATACGGTATGAAATGGCTTTCCGCTTTTCTGACTTCCGGACTGGTATGTTCTTCTTTGGCTTCCTCCTCCGTAATTTCTTCGGACTCAAAGACCTGAATGCCAACATCAAGCAAATGGTCTTCAGGGATTTCTTCCCGGGCTTTCATCATAGTGGTTAGGCCGACCTTCTGAGCATTATGGGCGGCACAGCCAGTGAATAAAATTAAAATAAAACCGATTAATAAAAAGTTGTGACGAATCGTAAATTTCATCTAATCACCAAATTTCAATATTTAAAATTGAAGCCTCCCCGCAGCTTGCTGCGGGGAATCTTCCAAGTAAGGTGTTCTATCAATTCATATTTCGAATTCGCCATGCTGTTTCAAGATCGAATATTTTACCTGTTTTGATTTTTTTTATATTGTTCATATTCCTTCCAGAGTTTTTCCCTGAGTTCTGGATCGGTTTCCCCTTCTGCCACTTCGCGAAGTTGTCTGGCCACGATGTCATCATCTTTGGGGTCATAACGATTTCTGGGATGACTCTTTGAACCTTCAACGCCTTCCCGTAATCTGTCCCGGGCCGTCAATTCGGTATCATCCTTGCCCTTTTCAGATTTGTTTTCCTTTCCGGTTTCGGAGGCGTCTTCTTCTGTTTCGGACCGTTTTTGCTTCTTGATTGAACCCTGTTCGGACTCAGCTGATGCCTCATCATCATCGGTATTTATCTCGATACCTTTGTCACGCAGACGTTTTGCCGCAGCCGCTGCTTCATCGGCCAGATCCTGCATTCTTTCTGATGATTTTGCACGGATCAAATCCAATTCCTTGAGCAGCATCTCGTCGAACTCGGCCAGAGAGCTGTCCAGCTGCCGATCCAGCGCGGCCACTTCATCAACAACCTGCTCCTCAGGAATGGACGGATTCACCATAGCTGAGGTATCATCCGTGTGTGCTGACCCGCCAAGAGGTTTTTGAATATCATGTCTGGCATTGAGTGCTTCCATTTTCGCAACCAACTTGCGTTTTTCAGCAACCATCGCCTCCACGCGCTCTAAGTAAAGTTCATAATCTTCAATAACATCCGGTGACGCATCCCCGGATTTTTTAAGTTTTGTCAGATCGGAAGTGATTCGCTCTTTCGTTGCGATACTGATGCGCAAATCTTTCCGTGCCGATTCAAGAGCAGATTCAATTTCTTGCCGAGTGGCGGCAAATAGGCTTATTGACAGCACAAGCAACAAAATTCCGGCAAGAACAGCTTTTCCCCAATTGGAAGTCTTCATAATAAATGTCGATATCCTGTTTGCTAACAAATTAAAAAGCTATCTGCAATTAAAGCAAAAATAACATTTGTATGGATTAAATATAAGAAATTTAAAAAAATGTGTCAAGGTACAGTCCGTTTTTCCTTATAAAGATGTTCCTCAATTGGGAGTGAGACTTGAAATCCTGAAATAGTTGATGATTGGTCTTTTGGAAAAGCGCAAACGCGAGCGAAAAAGAGTTTCGTGGATAGGTGTTTTCCCATTATCTTGTTGAAGCTCGATAACGATTTTTCAACGGATCTGTCTGGGCACCCAGAAAGTGTAATTACTCATTTCTCATATAACTATTTACTTAGCTGATTCGTTTTTTGTGCCGTCTTTCTCGGCTATTGCATTATCTTGAGACAGGCTTTATCTTTACGTACAATCGCACAGACTTTCCGGTTATGAAGCTCTCTACAGTTTGCATGATTATACAAAGGGCATTCTGGATATTGCATGCAACAGCGTTTAAAAAGGAAAACTTTCTGGTAAAATATGCAACTTGCCAAATTACAGATATCTTACCATAAACACAACCTGAAATAAATTCATGCTGATTACAGATACCATAAAAATGAAAAGGGGCCCTGTGAAATGGATCTGCCTCTATCCAAAAACGATATCACACGAAAATTTTGGAAATGATACGTGTGTTTTATAGAAGAAATCGAAACTTTGGATTGGATAACTTACATACTATATTCACATAATCGAGGGTTGCCGATGTTGCCAAAATCATCCTTTTTGGACTTTTTCGACAGTCTCGCTATGAAAATGTAAATATCAGAGGTCGAAAATATTTGTGATATCGTTATTTATTAAGGGCAGATCCTTTTCACGGGGTTTGCCTTTTTGATTTTTTATGGATTTTACGATATATGCAATCAGGACGAACTGACTTCGGGTTGTTGTTTTGGTAAGAAATCACAACTATTTTCACACAAATTTCCATTTTTGTTCATCTTGGACGATAACAAAACCGCAAAAAACGCAAACAAGAGTATTATCCTGCTTTTTAAATAAGCTTAAGCTGACCCACTTTTTGCATACAGGACAAA
>Ga0070722_10000429_pt1 | contig 10513 bp, 6 predicted proteins | sample tdAd001_FD_67276 | JGI IMG/M metagenome (GOLD analysis project Ga0070722, IMG submission 67276) | Marine sediment microbial communities from the Atlantic coast under amendment with organic carbon and nitrate - tdAd00.1 | ecosystem: Environmental > Aquatic > Marine > Coastal > Sediment | place...
ACTCAATACCATTTTGACCGAAAAGTGATCGGCATCGATGGTATTGGGTGATCGCGATGGATAGTATTAGGTGATCGGCTTAGATGGTATTAGGTGATCGCGATGCATGAGAATATGCACGTGGTTTATACGCCCAGTCTTACTAGTTATCTCGTATTATTAATAGGCACAATATCCAACCTGTTTCGAATAAACCCAACTAGGGAAATTGGGTATTCCCTACCCCGCAGTTTTAGTGGTGGTTTATTTTAGGTGTTTATCCAAATATCGCCTGTATTTACGCCTAAAAATAAGCTCTTAGTTTCAAATTTAGTGCTTACATCTATAAAGCCCTTGTTTGTTCAAGAGCTACAACGGATTGAGGATTATTTATTCTAAAGAGCTAGGGTAAATATTAGTTTAGAATTTATATTTTGATTGCAGTTCATACAAACAAAACCAATTATTGAGTGTCAGTTGTTCGAATAAACATAGAGTATCAAACTAATAGTAGATGTAACTCATATCCCACCAAGAAACTGATTGTTTTAATTTAATAATTCATATTACAATCGTAAAAAAAAATCACAATAAGGATATTATGCGATATTTAATATTAATGGTTTTCATATTGACAGGATGTGCGAAAAGCGTTTCCTCCCTAAAAACGGATCAAGATAAAATATTCACGAATGAAAGTGGATACTTGCTTATTGGCATAGAAACCAATAGAGATTTAAAAGGAATTAGAATCTCTGGCTCTACAGATATCCTTCTTTCTTCCAAAGATTTAAGACAGGGTTCAAACTTTATTCTCGTTGATTTATCTGCTGGAACATATGTCATCGAGAAAGTACTGCTCAATAATTATTGGCGAGTAGAAATGGAGGATAAGGATTATTGGGATATAGAAATATTACCAGGCAAAATCAATTATGTTGGACATATACATATTGCTACTAGTGGTTTTTGGCTGGTTTACTCCCAAATTGAACTAGTAAACAAATCATCATATGCCATTGAATTTATGGAAGAAAACTTCCCTAAGATACTATCAAGTAGAGAAATACATTACGGTGGTCCAGGTGACGATACTTTTTTTGATTTAATAAATAAGAAAAAGGGTCCTTATAATGAATAAAGCCTTCTTATTTTTTATAGCAGTTTTCTTCAATTGCTCTATATCAGCTGAAATAATTTCCAGTGAAAAATTATTCTCTAGTCCTACCTATAATATGGGGAAATTGTCACCTAACGGTAAATACTTATCTATAAAAGAGAAAGGTATAGATAAAAACTCATTAACAATCGTCGATACTGAGTCATTAACTCCATATATTGCTGGTATATTTAGTAAAGGAGAGATTATTCAAAGATATATCTGGCTAAATGATAAACAAATTTATTTAAAAGTTAGAAAAGGGAGTAGAAACTTAGAGTACATCTATGATTTTAATGTCCAGAATAAAAGCACATCAAAAAACTTTAACCTTATAGAGAGTGGAAATTTAGTTAACTGGTTACCTAAAGAAGAGAAGTTTGTACTTGTTTCTAAAAAAGGAAGTCGAAAATCAGGCAAAAACCAACTTTATAAAATATTAATTGACGATTTGAAACATAACACTTTTGAAAACGCTCAATTAATAGATAAAACAAATAGAAAAATAACAAGTTACTTCTATGACGATAAGTTTGAGCGAATTATCACTACTGAGCTATCTGAAAATAGCAAAGAAGTGATATTCAAATGGCGCTCAATCAATAGTTCAAAGTGGCAATTGTTGTTTTCCTTCAATAGTGAAAAGTATCAAATATCCCCCAAAGGGTTTATTGACCAAGATACTATTGCTGTTCTATCCAATAGAGATACCGATAAAATTGCTCTTCACGAGTTTGACATAAAAACTCAAACTCTGGGTAAAGTTTTATTTCAGCATCCCAAATATGACTTAACAAATGCTGAAATAGGTAATAACGGTGTAATTAAATCAGTGCATTTCTACCAAAAGGGTATATATACAAAACATTATTTCGACCAGCGTGATAATAGGTTTTCTGCAAGGCTTGCTAAAACATTTAAAGATAGAACGTCTTTTATTATTGATTCCGATAAAAATGATAAAAAACACTTAATTTTCACAACTTCTTCCAATTATCCTGGAGCATATTTTCTCTATGATAAATCACAAGATAAAATAACTAGGTTATATGAGTCTTACCCCGATTTAGAGCAATATTCGTTTGCAGAAACTATAAATATTCCTGTTACCAGCACAGATGGAACACAACTAGAAGCGTTTTTAACAAAACCAACAACCAAAGATCAGAATACACTCCTTGTTATGCCTCATGGTGGCCCTATAGGTGTTCAAGAGATAGATTACTTCAATGCTAATGTACAATATTTAGCTAATAGAGGTTTTACCGTATTAAGAGTGAATTTTCGCGGCTCATCTGGTTTCGGTAAGGCATTTATGGAACAAGGTGTAGGGCAATTTGGGCAACTTATAGAGCAAGATATAACAGCTGCCGTAAATAAAGCTTTAGAACTTCAACAATATAAACATGTATGTGCAATTGGTAGTAGTTATGGCGGTTATTCATCTGTAATGTTAGCAATTAAAAAGCCTAAGCAATATCAGTGTGTAGTAGCTGCTTATGGCATTTATGATCTACCTTTATTATTCAACACCAGTAATTATCGCTCTGGTAAAGAATACCACGACTATATTGCAAAAGTTGTAGGAAAACTCGATGAGTCTCACCTAAAGTTATCTCCTGTTTATATGGCAGAAAAACTACATTCGCCATTATTACTTATTGCCGGAAAAAATGATGAAATATCAGGTATTGAACAATCGAATAGGTTTAACTATATACTTAAACAAGAAAACAAAACGGTAGAAACTATATTTTATGATAGGACAGGCCATGGGCATTCATCTTGGTGGGGAGAAAGGCATGAAATGGCATCTATTGTTGACTTTTTATATAGAACCTTATCATTAAATAAGCATAACTCAGCTGAAATTTCAAAAGATGAAAACAAAGCAATAGCAACAGATTATGTGTTATTAGCTGATTCTTATGACTTCGAACATAAAGTCTCAAGGAACCCCATCAAAGCATATAGTTTGTACATGAAAGCTGCCGAATATCAAAATAGTAGAGCACTATTTAACATTGGAAGTTATTATCATAGAGGGGAATTGGTTAAAGAAAATATTAGTACAGCCATAGACTACTACATTAAAAGTGCAAAACTAAATTATGAAGGTGCAAATAGGCGCTTAGGTAGAATGTACATGGAGGGTCAATCTGTTGAGCAAGATTTTGATAAGGCATTTAAATACCTCACTAAAGCCTACGAATTAAACGGCTCTGTGTTTAATTTAATGCGACTAGGAAGATTCTACTGTGTAGCTAATGAAAAATATAGAGACATGAAAAAATGTTTAGATCATTTTAAATTCAAGGATATTGACTCTCTTTCCTCAAAAGAACAAAGAAATGCTTATGACACCAGAAAAAAAGAAATAGCCAAAACATTTGTTGATGGTGACTACTCAAAAGATGAGCTATACCAATTACAAAACTTCATAATAGATACGTACAGATTAACCCATACAAGCTTTGAACTAGAAGTTGAAAGAAGTGGCATTTTTGAATTCCAACATAGCGAAAAGTACGGCAAACCTGGCGAATACGTTCTAATAGATAAAGGTAATAAAGTTCAAGCGGTAAAAGATAAGGACATGATTTACGGTCTATATTTTAATACTGATTTTGATGGTATTGACTCTAGTAAAGACAAAACGGTAATAATAGCAAAATGGACAAAAGTAATTCCCGAAGGAAAGTCAAAAGTAGTTAACAATATGTTTTTATGGGGAACCCCTCTTGATGAGTGGTCTGCATTGCGTGAAGTTTCAATAGGTGACGAACCTGCAACATACAGGCTGGATGTTTACAATTTAAACAGGCAAAAAGTATATTCACGAGACTTTATTGTAAATTAGTACAACTGAGTGTGAAATTGACAGGGGTATTTCTGTATATTATTCATAGGGTTACACCGACAGAATAATAACTTACTCGTTATAGCATAGGTACCTTGTAATCAGTAGGTCGCCACTTCGGCAGTCGGCACCATTTATCAGATAAGCCCAGCATTAGCTGGGCTTTTTTGTATCTACCGCTTGGTTAAATTCTTAATCAATTTTCACTTACACTAATATTTTCTCTACCCTGCACTATTCGTGGTGTATATGTCAGCTTGTTATTTATTTCGTGTTATTGATCTGCTTTAATCAAACAGGACACTTTGATAATGGAATCTGGGAAGTCCATATAATCCAATTATTGAAGTGTTAAATGACAAAAAGAAAAATGAGAAGCTACACGGCAGAGTTTAAAAAGAAGCGGTAGCATTAGTAACCGAGCAAGGTTACAGCGTCCCTAAAGCAGCTGTGTCTTTAGGTATCACAGATAAATTACTTTATAACTGGAAAGCCAAATTTGAAGCAGAGCAACTGCATTTATACCAAAGAGCTAAAGCGACATTCACGCAAAGTCGAAATAGCTTGGGCTATCAAGAGCTTAGAAAACGGTTATGCAAGGAGAGCTTGCAAGTCAGTAATTATGGCGTCCAAAAGTTAATGGCTAAGCTTAGTTTAGTTGTGACTCAGCATGTCGCCTACAAGGTTACGGCTAAGCGCAAGCACAGTGATGTGGTTGTGGATAATTTGCTGAATCAGAACTTTAACAATGTTTTTAATTACACTAACTAGACATGTACATTTGGCTTGATATGATATAAAAAATTTTAGGTTTTACATTAAAAATACCGGTTTACAATATGTTCCGCATGTTCGCTGGTAAATCCCACGCAACTAAAATTGAGTATTTCGCCAGCGTAGTATGTATGCTGATTTCCTTGCATATTTTCTAGTTTGTCATAAAAGCCATTATTCATCTCCTCGGAGTCAATATGAGGAAAGTATTTCCAGTGAACAAATTGATGAACCGATTCAATTTCGGCTCCCATTTGAAGTACAAAATTTGTCAGGTTATCAATGACTTTTGACTGGTTAAAGGCTTTTACCTGGTTAAAGACTCCTCCCCCACTGATATCTTTATCTGTTAATACATAAAAAGAATAGACGGGCTCTCCAGCTTGTTGGTAATACCAGAACACTGGGTGCCCGGCTCGCTCCCTAATAAAATTCTCTGGTACATAGCCAGTGGCTTCAACAAAGTTATTAACCGTACAAAGAATCGTTTGATAATCCAGATACATAATTTTTCTAAATAGCGCTTGCTCTTGTACAGGCAAATCCATAAACATCGACAGTTCGTCCAAAGGCGTAGTGATAATAAGACGATCGAATTCTTCTGTCCCCTTTTTAGTTTCTATGGTGATGGTTTCTGCTCTATTAATGTTGGTAATTACTGAATTAAACCTGATATCGTGCTCTTTGGCTACGCGTGTCCACAGTCCCTGCATACCCTTGGGGAAAACATAAACTTGTTTTTTGAAATAAGCAACAATGGTTTTCCAGTTGGCGTACTTCAGCACATAAGCCGTTGGCACATGATCAGCATAGCAATAGCCAAACCCCGTGAGAAATAAACTGAAAACATCGGCTAAATCAGTAATTTTATTTTCTTTAGCAAATTGGCCAAATGGCAAGGTCACAGTTGGGTCAAGGTTGTGAAAGCCTGGCAATTCCAGTTCCCTGTACTTCTTTAAAATACGCCTATAGCGAAATATCAGCTGCCATAGCACTTTAAGCTTTAGCAGTAGTGACTGTTTAGGGATTTGTTCGCCACTTTTGTTAACAAACATACTATGACCAATCTCTGCTCGCTCTATGGGGACTTTATATTTTTTAGCCAACCGAAGAGGGAGTATATTGTTTTCAGTCAAAATGCCCGCACCAAGCTCGTAGTTTTTTGAGTTAATTTCGACACTCAGGCATTTTCCACCAACATGATCAGTACGTTCAAATAATGTTACCTGCTTATAACCTTTTAGTTTGAGAGCCTCCGCAGCACTTAGCCCTGCTGCACCAGAACCTAAAATGGCAATACGCTGATTTAGGTCTATTTTATTGTTTTGTTTACCTTCCATAGTAGGTGCTCCTTCAAAATTGTCGACGCACACAACAGCCCCGCCATGGTGCCACCAGCGATACTCGCAGTCATGACATCCTGCCCCGAAAGAAACAGATTTTTTACTGGCGTATGAACACGTAAAAATTTTTGTCGAAAACGCTGTGGAGAATGTGCAATGCCATAAATCTCACCTTGCCTATGCTGGGAAAAGTGACGAGTACTCAGTGGTGTAGAAACTTCATAATAATCTATTTTCCCTTTCAGTTGCGGTGCAACACGATACAACTGCTCAAACATTTGTTGAGCTAATTTTTCTTTGAGCGCTTTGTATTCTTCACCACGTTTTTGCCATTTTGTATTCTGCCACTTATTAAACCAGTCATAAGGAACCAACATAATCACTTCGGCGGTAGTTCTATCAGGTTGTGTTTTTTCTGCTAACGGGTCTTTCGCCGAAGGAAATGAGACAAAAGAAACCGGTATTGTGGAGTCAAAATCTTTGTATTCTGCTCGTCCTTTGTCGTGATCATACTGCGATGGAAAAATCCAGTAATTGCATTTTTTCAATGCTAGTGCTGCCGAAGACTCTTTAATACCAATATATAATCCGACATGGGCGGTTGCAGGTTCTAACTCGTCAAGTAGCTTATCTAGCTTATGGCTCTGACTCACTTCTTTTGACAGTAAATGTGAATAAGTGTTGACAATGCCAGCATCACTGATAATAGTTTTGGCGTAAAGCCCTTCGCCATCTTTCATACGAACGCCGATGGCGCTATTGTTTTCAACAATAATTTCATCCACTTCGGCCTTTGTTAGTGCCATCCCTCCCGACTCTTCAATAATTGGCACGATGTACTCGGCAAATTTTGATGCGCCCCCAATAGGATAAGCAGCGCCCTCCATATAGTGGTTAACCAGCAATGCGTGCATGTAAAAACTGCTCTTTGATGGCTCTAAACCGAAATCGCCATATTGAGCCGTAAGTACACCAATCAGTTTCGGATTGTCAGTGATCCCCCTTAATACTGCTAATGTAGTCTTATCGGAAACCTTAAGTGTGCTGCGGCGTAGAAAATTACCAAAGATTTTTGATAAAAATTGTGGCAAGGTTTTTTCAAGATAGTAACCGCTACCAAGCTTTTGAGCTTCATCGAGTAAGGAGAAGTATTTATCAATTGAAATCCTATCCTTTTCGTCTGGAAAATATTCCTTTAACTTAGCCTTAAGATTCTCTCTTCCTCTGGGAAATTGATATTCTTCATTGCCAAAGACAGCCCTGTCGTAAATATCATCAAGGGGTGCCCATTTGAGTTTGTCTTTCGAAATATAGCGAAAGACCTTGTTCAACACACTTCCCTTGTTATGAACCTGGCCTACGTAGTGCAACCCAATATCCCAAATATATCCAGTACGCTCAAACGTATGAGTAAAGCCACCTAGTACCTTATGTTGTTCAAGCAAAAGTACGCGTTTTCCCGCTTGAGCCAAAAAAGAGGCAACGCTCATGCCTCCGGTCCCTGAGCCAATGATAATGACATCAAAGGTTCGAGCGTCTGTTGTTTGAGCCAACTTAATGTAATCCCTGTATGTTTTGCTAGTCATATTGCGTATCTTGAGGTGGATTGGTTATAGATGTTATATAACCTTAATATAATTTGAATTACCAAAGCTGTGAGGGTAAATGCGACCTCAGTTCATGTGTTGGCATATGGCTAATATTCTTGTCATACTCTGAAACGATCATTTTTTTGCAGCTATCGCTTAGCTCGTTTCTTAGCTGACCGAGAAATTTTGGCGCGGAAACAACTAACTGAGAGAATTTGTTTTCGGTACGACTTATTTCCAGGTAACCCGCTATTTCACCGGCAAATATTTCTGATTCCTTTTGTTTGGCATTTTGATCTGGGCTTATACTAAAACGATTCATGCCAGCAGCATCATGGGCATCCCCCGAACGATCACTGGTGAGATCCTGTTCATGCATACGGGATTCATTATGAATCAGTGTTTGGAACTCTTTAAAATCAGAAGTGGCGTTTTGAGTTTCATAAAAACGTGCACGTGCGCTATCGCCAACAATTACCCAGTTAGTCATAGCAATCTCCTTTTTGAAAAATTAGATACTTCCGAGCTGTAAGCTTAGTTCAAAAAACATTGCTCTGCTTCAATTGAACAGAACACTTTGATATAGAAAGCAATATACACACCTTGGAAAACTACTTGTACAACAATGAAATTCACAATATTGAATATCATCTAGTATTAGATTTGAATTTATACCAACCCATTGTAAACGCTGTAAAAAAGTAAACGAATAATGATAACTAGGCTAGAAATAATCTAAGTGTGATAGCTTTTGCCTTTTTAATAATGTGGCTAGCTAGATGGCTTGATTAGAATATGTACACCAAAGATCAACACCCTATAGTATATAACAGCCGATGCTGGTAAATTGTGATAACAATTGAACAGACAGGACAATGTAATGCCTCGGATCTTTGGAAAGCGACGCCAATACAGAGTTTTTCTGCAACCCTTTACTTCACGCCTTAGTTTTCTATTGTGGCTGAGTTCAATTTTTTTAGTCATCAGCGGTTGTAACTCAGGCAGCGATACCGAGGCAACTCTTCCCGATAGCGCTGATGTGGTGCTAACAAATTTATCAATCAGCGACATCGCAAGCAATACAGCAACTCTCGCCTTTACCACGACGCCAGCGACAGCCGCAACGATCAAACTCTGGATGGATTCTGACAATTCCAATAAACCAGCGGTAAAAACGCTGACTTCCACCGCTGCAATTAACCATTTAGTACCAATTACCGGGCTTTGGTCAGCGACGCCTTGGCGAATTGAGGTAACCTCGGGAGAAGCATCATCAAGCATAAGCTTTGAAAGTAGCGATCCACAATGGCGTACCTCTTCTTGTCGCACTGGCACTTTAACATTACCAGTAGACGCTCAAGCCAACTGGTCAATTTTCACTGATGTAAACGGCTCGGTAATTTCGTCGGCCACGAGTGGCTGCGAAGATAAAGGTGATGGCGTCCGCCTAGACTTTGATCTTGGGGATGGCGAGTGGGTTGTTGCCCAAGGCGAAGACTACGCCACGCCTGTTGATCTGAGCGCCCATACTCACCTGTGGATTCCTTTTAGAGGTACGCCTGAAGTGCCTGTGGCAATGGAGATAAAATTACGCGACAAAACAGGCGGTCTTTCGATGGTTCGCTTAGATGGCGGGGTCAGCGTTCCGGTATGGCGCAGCTGGGCGGTAGACCTCAGAGAGTTTAAATCACAGCAAGGTGAGCTCAACCTGTCGGCAGTTAGCGGAATCGAAATCGCCTTTTCATGGCCTCTGAATCTCGGTGGAGCACGACGCGGCGTGGTTGAGTTGGCTGATCTTCAGGCCTGGAACCTCAGCGAGGAAGTTCCCGAAGTTGCGGGCTTTGAACGTATCCCTCGTGATGAAATGGCAATGAGCGAAATAGCCTCAGACTTACTTGCTCGGCAGGAGAACCACGGTTTTATAGCAGCCTGGTACGATCTTGCACCTAACTTTCATTTGTATGCTAATGCAATGGCACTGATTGTTTTCACCCTAGAATATGAACGCCTCAGTGATGCTGATGATCCGGCGGCTGCAACCTACGAAAACGCGGCGCGCCGCATGGCAGATGCCTTTGCACAACTGCAAACCCTCAGCGATCGCGGCGGTGCCTGGGATGACAGTTTTATTGAGCACGCTGGCAGTCTAACGCGACGGAGCGCGGGCTCACGTATTGTTTGGGTGGGTTCAACCGCGTGGGCGGGACTCGCGATGATCCTCGCGCGAGACACGCTTCCTGATGGCAGTGTTTATAACGATAGCATTTCATCTGCGGCATCTTATTATACTAACTTACAGACTTGCCGAAACAATGCCGGACTACCCACAGGTTCAATCACAGAAGGTACTGAGGGTAATATCAGCAGTCACCTGTTTCTAGCTACGGCTGCGTCCCGTGGTCTGGCGGATACTTCTATTGCAACGGAACTCGGCGATTTTATCGGCGAGAATTTGTTTGATCCGTCACAACAACGATTTTTCTGTGGCGTAGCCGTTGACTTTGGCACGGGCTTCAACCAACAAGCTTGCACTCTGGGCGGCACTGGCGCGATTCAGGGCGGGGATGGGCGCAGCTGTTTAGATGTGGTCGCAAACTGGGGAACCGAGTGGCTACTGCGACAAGGTCGTAGCGAAGACGCATTAAAAGGCTTGGCCTATGGCCGTTATGTATTCCCCACACGCGCTTTTAATAATACAGCGGTAAACGGACTGGGTGACATCACTGGCCCCTGGACACCCACGGTAGAATTTGGAGCCGGCCAATGGGCAGTGGCTGGCGGACCAGACTCAAATTACCTAATGCAGCAA
>Ga0070722_10000430_pt1 | contig 10497 bp, 11 predicted proteins | sample tdAd001_FD_67276 | JGI IMG/M metagenome (GOLD analysis project Ga0070722, IMG submission 67276) | Marine sediment microbial communities from the Atlantic coast under amendment with organic carbon and nitrate - tdAd00.1 | ecosystem: Environmental > Aquatic > Marine > Coastal > Sediment | place...
TGCCCTGTGCGGTGACTTCCCCGGGAATACCGGCATTGATGACCCGGTGACCCGTTAACTCTGACAGGATGGCCGGGTAACTCTGCTGTTTCTTTGCGCCCGTGCCATAGGTAATGCTGTCGCCAAAGGCAAGCAATACTGCGTCATCCGGCAGGTGAACCCCCGCTGCTTGATCGCCACATGCACACAGAAGCAGACTGGTGATCAGGATGAAGGGGTATAAAAGTATAGAACGTTTTTTTAATGCAGTCATTGAAAGCAAATCATGATTGGCCGAATAAATTCGGCCCTACAACTGTAGGGTCGAATTCATTCGACCAGATATCAGCTTTGCCACCAGAGGGAAAAGAAGGGAACGTAGGTAACAAGCCCCAGCCATAACAGCATCAGTGCCAGGAAGGGAAGTGCCGCACGGAACAGGCTGAGTACCGGGCGATTAAAGCGTTGGCTGGCTATAAAAAGGTTGATGCCAACCGGTGGCGTACTGTAGCCGATTTCAAGATTGGCCAGGAAGATAACACCCAGGTGGATGGGATTGACGCCGTAGCTCTTGGCAATGGGCAATATCAGTGGAATGACTACAACGGTTGCAGAAAAGATATCCATCATGCAACCGACGATCAGCAGGAACACGTTGAGCAGGATCAGGAACTGCAGTTGCGAGTCTACATGTGTCTGCATGAACGAGAGTATTTTTGTCGGGACCTGCGCATCGATCAGCAGGTTGGTCAGTCCCATCGCCACGCTCAAAATAACCAGGATACTGCCAACCAGGACGGCGGCGTCCTTGAGCAGCTCGGGCAGGTGGTTGACCAGGTGTATTTCGCGGTGAATGATGCCTTCAAGTACCAGTACATACACCGCAGTGCAGGCCGATGCCTCGCTAATGGTGACAAAGCCACCGAATATGCCAACCAGTATCCCGACGGGCAGAAGCAGATCCCAGAAGCCTTCTTTTAGCGCCCGGGCAAGAACCATCCAGGAGAATGTGTGGCGTGGTACAGAGGTTTTTCTGCCAACGTACAGGCAATACCCCATCAGCATCAGCATCAGTAACACGCCGGGTACCACACCTGCCAGGAACATTTGATCAATACTGACACCAGCGACGATACCGTAGAGCAGGATGGCAAGGCTGGGAGGGAACAGCAGTCCGAGTGAACCGGACGTCGTCAGCAGTCCAAGATTGAAGCGCTCCTTGTAACCGGCATGTGCCAGCATGGGAAACATCAAGCCACCCAGGGCCAGGATCGTCACCCCTGATGCGCCGGAAAATGCGGTAAAGAATGCACACGATGCGATTGCCACACTGGCGATACCACCGGGCAGCCAGCCGACGCAGGCATTGAAAAGCTGGATCATGCGTTCCGGTGCGCCGCCGGCTGCGAGTACCACGCCGGCGAACGTGAACAGCGGGATGGCTGCCAGGTACGGAGAGGCTGCCAGGCGGTTTAATTCAACGGCAAGCAGTGCGGGGTCGAGTCCCGCGTTGAACGTTGCCAGCAGGCTGCCCCCGGCCAGTGCGATAAACAGGGGCATACCCAGCAGTGTCAACAGGACCAGCAGTGCGATTACGATGATGGTCATGACGGGTTTTCGTCAGCGGGCGGGGTAAATAGCCCGCCGATCAGGAAGTGCACTGCCAGCAGGAAGAAGCCAAAGGGCGTAATCAGGGCGAGGATGGAGGCCCAGCGTTCATGGTCTGCTACATACTGCCAGTCGTCATACCAGAAGCGCCAGCCAGCCCAGGCAAGCACCCCGCAGAGTACTGCGGAGACCAGGTACAGGGGAGGCCTGAGCCTGAGAATATGCTCTGGCTTCAGGCAGGCAGCGACAACATCGATGCGTATGTGCTTGTGGTACTCAATGGCCAGTGCTGCGCCGAAGAAGGTGACGTAGAGGACCATGTAGCGCGACACGATATCCGCATGGGGGATGCTTGAATGGAAGAAGTTGCGTGCGAGGACCTGGCCAAAAACAAGGCACAGCAGGATCATCAATGCGCTGCCCGCCATGAACCTGTCCATGCGTAATAATGCATGGCGGAAGCTGGTTATCCAGTGGGGTTCAGCCAGGTACATCTACCGTTTCTTTTTCTGTCTTGGCATGGAAATCATCCAGCCACTGGTTGACCATGTCTATGGTTGATTCAGGAATATATCCAATCTCCATCAGGCTTTCCCCGGCTCTTTTGCTAAGTGCTCTCATCTCTTCAGAGTCCAGGTCTTCTGTATCCATAACGAATTTCATTCCTTTCTGTTTCAGCACGATGAGAGCTTCGGCATTATCCTTGCGGGTCGCGGCCACCAGTTTTTCACCGGTAACCTGGCCGGTGTGCTTTAACAGTTTCTGCAGGTCCTGTGGCAGGTTCTGGTAGAATTTTCGCGACACGACCAGCGAGCCGATGCCGTTGGCCATGGGCACATTGGTTATGTAGTCTGTCTTGGTAAACCACTGCAGGGCAATGGCCCCCAGTGGCGGGCAATACACCGTATCAATCAGCCCGGTAGAAAGGCTGGTATAGACATCAATAATCGAGAGTGGCACCGGCGCCAGACCGCTGGCATCAAAAAAGGCCTTGCCGAGCGGGTCGCCTTGCCAGTGCCAGATGCGGCGTTCCTTCAGATCATCGAGCGAGCGTATCGGTGCCTTGGAAAAGAAATAGACAAACCCGACTTCCATCCAGCCAAGCAGTTCATAGCCGTTATCGCGGTAACCCTGTTCGATCTCCGGCATGAACTGGTTGCGTACGTAATCAATTTCGTCAAGGCTGTCAAACAGGAACGGCAGTTCCAGTACGCGTACCGGTGAATAAATATGCCCCAGTCCGTAGCCGGTAAAGGCGCCGCCATGCAGCTGGCCGAAGCGGATTTTTTTGAGTACATCCGGTTCGTCACCCTGTACGCCGCCGGGGTAGATCTTGAAGACCAGCTGCCCCTCGCTTTCTTCCCGTACCGTGTCCGCCCATTCCTGCAGCAGGTTCATCCAGGTGGTGCCGGGCGGGGCGAGGGTGGCAAATTTCAGTTCATAGACTTTTTCTGCGTGCAGGGATGTGCTGGTGAAAGCAAAAAAGCACAGGGCAATTCCGGCAAGGATTCCGAGCGGTGTGATGGCCCGTGACATCTTCTAGAACCAGTCCTTTTCATGCTCCAGTAAACGTTTGGCCTTTTGTTTACTGATCCCGTTAACCAGTGCCATCTCCGGATAGAGGTCATCGGGGGCATTTACGACCTTCTTCAGGCGGGTATGAAATGCCTGTTGATCAAGTTTCTGACGATCGAGGTATTCCGCCTGCAGCACATCCACCAGCAGTAATTTGTTGTTGTTTATTTCTGCGGCGCGCTGGAAGCTTTGTTCAGAGAGTGCAAAGTCGCCACCAAACATCGGGGCGCGGCCGCCGTAGTAGACCCCGAAAAACATGTGGGCGCCACCAAAATAGAATTCATCGTCGAGTTCAATAACACGCCGCATCAGAATTTCGGCACTGGAGAGGCCGGCGATACCGGCTGGACTGTCACGGTTCAGGTCGATCCACTTGCCAAGACAGGATGCGCTCCAGAACAGGGCGGGTACGGCTCGACTGCCAGCGCGGTCGACTGCAGCCTGCAGTTCTTCTGTTGAAGAAGACTCGGGATCAATTTCTGTGCCGGACAGGTGCAGTGCCTTGAGGGCATGTGTGTAGCAGCGGCGGTAGAGCAAACGTGCGCGGTCGGTATCTTCTGCTTCAATAAATCCGTAACTGTAACCGTAGAAGCCTTCGGCCGCGAACAGGCGCATCGTGCGGTTATTCGGGTCTTCAATCAGCATGCCTTCAATCAGCTTGAGGTTTGCCGGCATGGCGTCGCGTGCAAGTTGCAGGTCGGTTTCGCGGTTCATCGACTCGACGCCGCTGTCGAGGATGGTTTGTGTGCCGCGTACCACCATCTGGCCCATGGAGCAGGCCGATAGTAACAGCACGGTGGCAAGGCAGCTTGCGTGCTTTAGAAATCGAAAATTGGTAAACCGTGGTAGAGACTTGAGTTTCATTTTTTGTTATCTCAGGCTAATAATTGTGTAAGGATACCCCCGTATACTATTGATAGTGTATCAAGTTCTTCTGCTTTTACACATTCATTTATTTGGTGAATAGTGGCGTTGACCGGCCCCAGTTCGACCACCTGGGCGCCGGTTGGGGCAATAAACCGGCCATCAGAGGTACCACCACTGGTGGAAAGCTCGGTATCTACTCCGGTAATGGTCCTGATCGCTTCGCGTGAGGCATCGACCAGTTCTCCCGCTGGCGTCAGAAAAGGCTGGCCCGAGAGCCGCCAGTCGATCTCGTATTCCAGTCCGTGGCGGGTCAGGATCTCGTTTACCTGTGCCTTGAGGGAATCTTCACTGGATTCGGTAGAGAAGCGCAGGTTGAACTGGATGTCCAGCACCCCGGGTATAACATTTTCAGCGCCGGTACCGCCGCTTATGTTGGAGACCTGGAAGGTTGTGGGCGGGAAAAATTCATTGCCGGCATCCCACTCAACAGCTGCAAGTTCAGCCAGTGCGGGTGCGGCCCGGTGTATCGGGTTGTCTGCCAGGTGCGGGTAGGCGACATGTCCCTGCTTGCCCTGGATACGCAGTTTTCCGTTTAACGATCCGCGGCGGCCGTTTTTGATCATGTCGCCGGTCTGGTTCACGCTGGATGGCTCGCCAACCAGGCACCAGTCTATCTTGTCGCCGCGTTTGACCAGGTGATCGATCACCTTGACGGTACCGTCAATGGATGGGCCTTCTTCATCGCTGGTAATCAGGAAGGCGATAGAACCCCTGTGGTCCGGGTGTTCGGCAACAAACTTTTCACAGGCGACGGTCATCGCGGCAATGCTGCCCTTCATGTCCGCGGCGCCACGCCCGAACAGGTAACCGTCCCGGATCACCGGCATGAAGGGATCACTGTCCCATTCCTCCACAGGTCCGGTTGGCACGACATCGGTATGGCCTGCAAATACAAACAGGGGGGCTTCAGCGCCACGTCTTGCCCAGAGATTATCAACTTCACCGAAGCGCAGCTGTTCATTTATGAAACCGGCCTGTTCCAGTCGTTCGGCAAGCAGTTGCTGGCAGCCGTGATCATCCGGTGTTACCGAGGGCCGCCGGATGAGTTCCTTTGCAAGTTCGAGTGTTTTGCTCATGGCGTATTTATTGAAACAGCCCGGTCCAGGTTTCTTCGCTAAAGCCAAGATGCAGGCTGTTACCAAGATCGAGCACGGGCCGTTTGATCATGGCGGGCTGTTCCAGCATAAGCTTAATTGCCGTACGCTTGTTTATAGCGTCGCGCACTGATTCCGGTAGCTTGCGCCAGGTTGTTCCACGGCGATTCAGCAGGTTTTCCCATCCCAGTGTTGCTGCCCAGCCTTCCAGTTGTTTCCGGGAAAGCCCATCGCTGCGTACGTCATGGAAGCTGTATTCCACGCCCCGTCCGTCCAGCCAGCGGCGCGCCTTTCTGATGGTGTCACAGTTCCTGATGCCGAATACTGTCACCACTAGATATCACGCAACAGTTCGTTGATGCCGACCTTGGAGCGTGTTTTCGCATCCACTTGTTTGACGATGACGGCACAATAGAGGCTGTGGGTTCCGTCTTTTGAGGGCAGGCTACCCGAAACCACGACCGATCCTGCGGGTATCCGGCCATAGATGATCTCGCCCGTTGAGCGGTCGAGTATACGGGTGCTCTGTCCGATATACACACCCATGGAAATTACAGCACCTTCTTCGACGATGACACCTTCGACAACCTCTGAACGGGCCCCGATAAAGCAGTTGTCTTCAATGATGGTCGGGGCGGCCTGGACCGGTTCAAGCACGCCACCAATGCCGACACCACCCGAGAGGTGAACATTTTTTCCGATCTGCGCACAGGAGCCGACGGTGGACCAGGTGTCAACCATGGTGCCGCTATCGACATAGGCGCCGATATTGACGTAGGAGGGCATTAACACAACACCGGAAGCAATGTAGGAACCCCTGCGTGCAGTAGCCGGCGGAACCACGCGTACGCCACCATCACGAAACTCGCGTGAATTGGTGTCGGCGTACTTGGACCATACCTTGTCGTAGTAATTGGTAAAGCCACCTTTTATAAATGCATTGTCTTCGATTCGAAACGAAAGCAGTACAGCCTTTTTGAGCCAGTCGTTAACGACCCAGGTTCCGTCACGCTTCTCGGCAACCCGGGCGACGCCCCGGTCGAGCATGTCGATAGCCTCCTGCGTGGCTTCCTTGACGAGCGGTTCCACGTTGCGCGGAGTAATATCAGCGCGCCGTTCAAAGGCTTCTTCAATTGTGGCCTGTATGTCACTCATTTACCTGTTTCTCCTGTTCTGTTTGTTCGCGCTTTAAAAAGCGCTCCTACAGGCTTCTATTCCTTGTAGGAGCGGAATTTATTCCGCGAACAGTCTGGCCTTTTCCCGGGGGAGAAGGGATTCTCTTTTTTCGACTAGTGCCTTGTCATGCTCTGTATTCGATAAGGCTAATAATAACCGCCTTGCCCCGATTATGCAGTGCTGATGAAGGATTTAATCCGTTCCGCGGCCTCAACGCAGTCTTCCAGCGGTGCAACCAGCGCCATGCGAACATGGTCCTGGCCGGGATTAATGCCGCCTGCCATGCGTGACAGGTAACTCCCGGGCAGGACGATGACATTTTTCTCTGCCAGCAGGCCACGTGCGAATTCTTCCCCGCTGACCGGCGTCTGTGGCCAGAGGTAAAAACCGGCATCCGGTAATTGCACGTCGAGGACCGGGGCCAGGATGTCGAGCACGGCAGAAAATTTTTCCCGGTAGAGTGCGCGGTTCTCGATCACGTGGTTTTCATCCTGCCAGGCACGGATGCTGGCGGCCTGTGTTGCCGGTGGCATGGCGCAGCCATGGTAGGTGCGGTAGCGCAGAAAATTCTGCACCAGGTTTGCATCACCGGCAACAAAGCCGGATCGCAGTCCCGGTGCATTGGAACGTTTTGAAAGGCTATGGAACACCAGGCAGCGGCTGAAATCATCCCGGCCCATTTCGCTGGCTGCCTGCAGCAGGCCACAGGGGGGAGATGATTCATCCGGGTAGATCTCGGAATAACATTCATCCGATGCGATTACGAAATCATGGCGCTCGGCCAGTTCAATCAGTTGCTGTAGTTCAGCCTTGCTCAAAACGGCCCCGGTAGGGTTCCCGGGTGTACAGATGTAAACAAGCTGGCAGCGTGACCAGGTGTCTTCCGGAACGCGCTCGAAGTCAGGACGAAACCCTGTTTCCCGGGTGGTGTTCATGAACCAGGGCTCGGCACCGGCCAGCAGGGCAGCGCCTTCGTAAATCTGGTAAAAGGGATTGGGCATCAGCACCACGGGTGCCGTTGACCGGTCGATCACGCATTGGGCAAAGGCGAACAGGGCCTCGCGCGTACCGTTAACGGGTAGTACCTGTTGTTCCGGATCAAGGCTGCCTGTAGTCAGGCTGAAGCGTGTTGTCAGCCACGCTGAAATGGCCTGGCGCAATTCTGCCGAGCCGCGCGTCAGCGGATAGCGTGACAGGCCATGCAGATGGGTAATGACTTCCTCGGTAATAAAGCCCGGGGTCGGGTGTTTGGGCTCGCCGATGGACAGTGAAATTTCACTCAGTGTCTGCGGACGCGAAATACCGTCAAGCAGCTTTGCCAGTCGCTCGAACGGGTAGGGCTGCAAAAGTGACAGGTCAGGATTCATTGCCGGTTTCTACGCTGTGTGTGATGATCAGCGGTAGAGGGCGAGAATACCTTGCCATTACCGCTGTCGAAGTGAAAGTATAAGTATAAGGGAAGCCATGAACTCATCCAAACAGGAATACCACCTGCTGCCGGTTGCCAGCCTGCTGTTTGCGGCAACGCTGTGGGGTGTAGTCTGGTACCCGTTGCGCCTGCTTGAGGAGCAGGGCCTGTCGGGCGCCTGGAGTGCGCTAATCAGCTACGGTGCTGCGCTCAGCGTATTTTTATGGATATTTTTCCGTGACTGGCAGGTACTGAAACAGAACTTCCTGCCACTGGCCTTGATGAGCCTGGCGGCAGGCTGGTGCAACCTGGCGTTTATCATGGCGGTGCTGGATGGCAACGTGGTGCGTGTCTTGCTGTTGTTTTACCTGTCTCCCTTCTGGGCCGTCTGTCTTGGCTGGTTAATGCTGGGCGAAAGGCTGGATGGAAAATCCATGCTGGTGTTTGCCATTGCGGTTGTCGGTGCATTGATCATGTTGTGGAACAGCGATATCGGTATGCCGTGGCCGGGCGACCAGGCAGACTGGCTGGCTGTTTCATCCGGCTTCGCATTTGCGCTGAGCAATGTATTTGTACGCAGGATGCAATCAGTGAGTGTCCAGTTGAAGTCGGCCGGTAGCTGGACGGGTGTCGTGCTGGTTGCCATTGTTTGGCTGGTGATCAGCGAGACCGGTTTCCCCGCTGTCGGTGCAGTGACTTTCTTTATGGCGGTGTTGCTCGGCCTGTGCGGTTTCCTGGTGATGACGCTGTCGGTGCTTTACGGTGTTACACGCATGCCAATACACCGCTCTGCCGTGATCCTGCTGTTCGAACTGGTCGCCGGCGCCATTTCCTCGTTACTGTTGACAGACGAGGTGGTACTCCCGCGTGAATGGATTGGCGGCTTCATGATTATCACGGCCGCCTGGCTGGCGGCGCGTATCCATGCAAGTGAAGCGAATGATTGAAATATCCTCGATCAACCATGTCAGTTTGCTGGTTGCAGATACCCGGCGTTCCCTTGATTTTTATCACGGCCTGCTGGGCCTGCCGCTTGATGATTCGCGCCCGGACCTGGATTTCCCGGGCGCCTGGCTGCAGGTGGGCGCTGGACAGATCCATTTGCTGGAGTTGCCGGAATACGGGCAGTCACGCGAACCCCGACAACACGGTGGCCGGGACCACCACCTGGCAATGAATGTAACCGGACTTGACGAGGTGGTGCAGGCGCTGGAGAAGGCGGGCATCGCCTATACGCGCAGCCGTTCAGGCCGCAAGGCCCTGTTTTGCAGGGACCCGGACGGCAATGCACTGGAACTGGTTGAGTTAATGTAGGAGCGGTCCGCGACCGCGATATCAATCTCTGTCCCGAATGGCACTAACTTAAGCTTTAATTGGTTTGGAGGTGGGACTTTAGTCCCGCCCATAGCGGGGCTAAAGCCCCACCTCCCTGGTATCTTAATCCCTTAACTTAGTGCCATTCATCTCTGTCCCCTTTTCTGTTTCTGCTGTTCAGGGCTGTACCCCGTCGCGGACTCCCTTTTGATAGGCCGGGTTGAAGGTCTCGACTTGATCATCGTCATCGCTGCTGTACTGGTCAATCACGCCGCGCTTGTATGCGCGCTCATTTTCGACTGCATCCTCGTCATGCCGGATGACCTCATGAGGATATTCAGGTTCATCCCCCGCGCCGTAGCGAAGGATGCGGTCATCCCTGTCCGCAGCGAAGCTGGCAGGGAGGATCAGTATCAGGGAGAGTGCAAGCAGGGTTTTCATAGTGTGCTCCTGGGGACGCTGTGTTCAGTGGCCGGTTACAATTCGAGTATAGCTGAATAATTATAAATGCCTGCTCTAACCTGATTCACTGTCTTCGTAACGCGAGGTATTAAACTTGCGGTCGAACAATTTATAGACCTCTGCAACAGTGCGCGGTTTATCTGCCTTGTTCTGGAAAATCGTGCGGTTTCGCCTGGCGGGACCCGGAAATATTTCACCGGCAACCTTCCCGGGTTCATCGGCCAGTGCCTTGAGAAACGAGATGGCACCGGTCGTTCCGAAAAAATGCGTCAGGTACAGATCAGTGCGGCCGGGCTGCCGCTCCAGCGAGGAAGACAACCGTTGTATGCTTTTCCTGACATGCTCCGCCGCCAGCAAGGCAGACAAGCGAGGATCGAAACGCAGCCCGAGTACGGTGTCATGCACGGCTGTATCCTTGATCATCGCTTGCATCACACCCTGACTGTCCACGATATACTCGATCCGGGTTGCGTACTTGCCAAGCCCGTACTTGCTGCCGTACGCACGCACGGCGTCCAGCCATGTGTTGGCCCTGAACTGGTACAGGCCTGCTGCATCCGAGGTCGGCGACCTGGCCAACGGGTCAAAATCACTTTCTACGTCTGCCAGCTCCATAAGAAAGGAAAAATCCACCCTGGTGCGCAAGCTGCCCAGCCGGATAGCCGCCAGCACCTGCTCGTCCAGCTGGTATTTTTTTCCATCTGCACGGGCAAGACCAGCGTAATGAGTCAATGCTGATTCGACTGCTCCCCTGGATGGTTCAGGTAGAGCATTTGTCGATGGGAGATAGAAGGAACGCATTTCTGCCAGAGACCGGCTTGCATCCTTGCCGGGAGTAAATCCAAGGATCTGCAGGTCGGCAATTTGCTGCCTGGTGAGCGGCAAATCGTTATAGCCAGTGACTGGATCCACGCTACGATTAACCATGTCGGCCTGAACGGGTTCTGGCAGGTC
>Ga0070722_10000432_pt1 | contig 10479 bp, 15 predicted proteins | sample tdAd001_FD_67276 | JGI IMG/M metagenome (GOLD analysis project Ga0070722, IMG submission 67276) | Marine sediment microbial communities from the Atlantic coast under amendment with organic carbon and nitrate - tdAd00.1 | ecosystem: Environmental > Aquatic > Marine > Coastal > Sediment | place...
TTGTTGATTTTTCTTCTAACATTATAGGATTTTTACAAGTATTGCATTTGATCATGTTTGTATTTAAAAAAATGTTTTTCTTTTTTTTAGGAATTTGATGTATTTCTTGGATTCCGGGGATTTTTGAAATATTCAATCCTAAAATTCTCTCAAGATATAGTTTATCTGAATTTATGATCTCTTTATTTTGATGAATTCTTTTTAATAGATGCTGGTTTCGACCCCAATCTCCTTTTGATTCCCTTATTGCAGCATTTAATTTAGTGATGAGAGAATTTTTGTCCAATTTTTATTAATGTTCATATCCTGTTTCTTACTATATGTGAGTTAGTCATCCTTTTTCTTCTTCTAGTCTATTTTTCATCGCCTATGGAATCTATTTAAATAAATTCAGATTGGAACATTTTATTTTCAATGATCTAATTCATAATATTTTACTGAATGGGAGAACTGTCTATTATGATCCACTTCTCTCCAAAATTTCTCTTCATCTATTGATCTACCTTCATCAATCCATGCGTTGAGTACTTTTTGCATAAACATCTGAGTGCTTTGATCAATTTGAGGCCTTACTCCTGTCTCTTTTTCTATTCTATCTCGTTCTTCTTTGAATTTTTTTAACAATTCTTTGAGTTGTTTTCCATTTAGTTTAGCTGCTTTTGCTCTTTTAGTTGAATTGAGATTTTCTCTTAAATTTGACAAAAAACCCATACCACAATATTGTAATTCTAGGATTAAAGGGTTACAAACACTATGATGAATGCAACTATAACTATTGCAATAGATATTTTCATGAATGAAGACATGTGATTTGAATAATTTCTCAGGATTATAATCGTTTTAGTAACTAAAGTTTTGGTAAATTCCCTGTTTTACCTAAATTTGATTTACACACTTTACAATAGAGTCTAATCTCTTTTGATGGGAATTCTGTTCCACAGTTTTTGCAAATATAGAATTCTTTCTCATCCATAAATTCACTATACAAATAATGAACTTAAGAGTATTGGTATATTTTTTAACTTGAAAAACTTTAACGGCTATCTTGCTTTCCTTTTGTATCCTGGTCCAATTTTACTATTAGATACAGAAGATTTTTCAAATCTCCTATTCAATATTTGGTTTTTAGATTTTTCATCGTCTGAATCTTCTTCAACTTTGAATATTCTCTCTACCTTTTCAACGGCTTTTTCATTTTTACTTCGTGGAATTATATTTAATGGAGATATTTTTTTCTTTGTACTTTTTTTATTTTTAGATTTATCCGAATCTAATGGATTTTTTTTGGACCATTTGATGTTTTTTGTATCTGATGAGGATGATTTCTCTTTATTATAGTCCCCTAACGATTTTACCATGCCTGTTAATGACAGATAATCAACTTAAGAGTGTTAATCAATTTTTGATTTATTTTCTTTTTTCATCAACCCTATTTTTGATTGATTGTATACAGTCATGACAAATTATGGAATCCTCTGACATTCTTTGTATTTGTTCATCATCTTGGAATTTTGAATCATATGTTGCTGCTATCACTATTTTGTTATGCCATACTTCAAAATCTTTTTTATTCTTTGAACATACAAAACAATTCATATTTTTTCTAAATTTTCTATTAACTTAAGCATGTTGATGAGTTAGAATCTAAGATGTTTTTTCTTTATCACAGGAATAACATAGTTCTTTCTTAGTATGTTCTGATAACAGGCGATTGCAGTTTGTACATCTTTTGTGCTCCATTGAGAGATGTATTGGTACATTCTGTGTACCTTTGAATTTTCCAAAAAATCCCATACATATCTAAGGTAATTTTTGAACTTAAGAGTATGGATTGCAATCTAAATAAATGGGCACATAATATTGAATTTATGAAGAAAGTCTTTGTTAATGGATATGGTTCTATTGGCAGTAGAATAGTTTCATTTCTAAAAGATGATCCTGAAATTGAAGTTGTTGGTATTGGAAAATATTCTCCTGATGAAAAAGTTGAAGAAGCCATATCTAAAGGACTTGACGTATATGTTCCAGAATCAAAATTAGATACTTTCTCAAATTATAAAATTTCAGGTTCTATTGAATCTGCATTAGATAAATCCGATTTAGTTATTGATGCTGCACCTGGAGGACATGGTTACAAAAATAAAAAAAATCTCTATGAACCAAAAAACATTCCTGCAATTTATCAGGGAGGTGAATCAACTATGGGTTCTGAATCAGTATCTGATTTATTATTTAATTCTAGAGCAAATTATGATCAAGCTTTAGGAAAATATCATGTCATGCAAGGAAGCTGCAATGTTACTGGTATGGGCAGGATATTGGAGCCATTACGTGATACATTCGGTGATCAACTAGTTAGATTTGATGTTACACTTGTTAGACGATGGGCAGACATTGAACAAACTGAAAAGAAATTATCCGATACCATAGAGATGACTGAAAAACCGCATCATGGTGATGATGTAAAATTATACTTTGGAAAAGATGCTCCTCTATACGTACGTGCAATTAAGGTTCCAACTAGACAAATGCATTTGCACATTATGGATATTAGATTCAAAGATACTGCTCCAAAGCCATCTGAAATTCATGACATATTTACAAATGAATTTGGCGTTGCAACATTATGGACTGCTAAAGGAACTAAAGATGTTAGAGATTATGCGCAAAACATGGGATTTAATTTCACAGACACCAACATGATACACATACACGCAAACATGACTACATCTATTGGCGATACTGTACAAATAATGTATTCTGATGATCAAACAGGTATTGTAATTCCTGAAAATCACATGTTACTGCAAGCAATGTTGTTTGGAAAATCATATCAAGATGCATTTACTCACACTGAATCTATATTTCATATGCAAGAGAAAAAACAAAAACTAGAAGAACATTTTGCAAAAAATAACTAGGTTCTAATTTTTTCAATTCTTATTTTTTTAGGAATGTTTTTTGAAACTTTTTCAACAATGATTCTCAATTCATCTACTTCTACTTTATCTCCTTCTTGAGGGATGTCTTGTAGTCTTTCATGTAACAATCCATTTAGTGATGCATAATCGTCACCTTCAGGAACTTTTGTTTTAAAAATTTCATTAATGGTATCAATATCGATATCCCCGTTTGTAATTATGGTATCTTGATCAATTTTTTCATATCCTGCATGTCTAGTCATATCTGTTTCATCTTCAATCTCTCCAACTATCTCTTCAAGCAAGTCTTCTAGTGTAACTAAGCCTTCAACTCCTCCATGTTCATCAACTACTATTGCCATGTGGGTTTTCCTACCTTTCATCTCTTTTAACAAAGCACTGACCATTTTTTCTTGCGATGCAAATACTGGTTTTCTTGCTATTTTTTCAAGACTGGTCATTTTATTGTCTTTTTCTAATTCTTTGAGAACATCTCTTACATGAATAAAACCGACAATATCATCACTTGTATCTCCATAAATTGGAATTCTTGAATGTCCCATTTGATTAATTTGTGGTAATGCTTCAAAGAGGAGCATTTTAGAATTTAATGAAAACATCTTTGTTCTCGGAGTCATTACAGAACGAATTACAGTATCGTCAAATTTCAGAGCTCCGTGTACTAGCTCCATCTCTTCTCTTTCCAGTGCTTTTTCTTCTAGACCTTGATCAATCACTCCTTTGATTTCCTCTTCTGTAATTGGAGGTGGGGCATAACTACTTCCAGTCATTTTTACAACGCCTCTAGTAATAATTTCAAAGAATTTTACAACTGGATAGAACGCATAGCTAAATGCAAGTAATACTGGCGCATATCTTAATGCAATTTTAGTTGAATTTGCATTACAGTATGTTTTTGGAGTAATTTCTCCAAATACTAGAATTAAAAAGGTCATGATTCCTACTGCAATTCCCAATCCGTCATCGCCAAATAGTCTAATTGCCAAACTTGTAGCAAGAGCTGATGCTCCAACATTTACCAAATTATTGCCAAGATTTACACTTGACATCATCCAACTTGGATTCATTTTTAATTTATGAAGTGCTTTAGATCCTTTCTTACCCTCATTGAATAACTGAACAACTTTAGATTTTCTTACTCCAACTAGTGCCACTTCTAACCCACTGAAAAATCCAGACAATCCTATGAGGACAGCCAAGGCTGTAATTTCAACCCATAAATCTACCATGATATTCTCCTAAAAAATTTCTTAGAACAATTATAACAATTACACATTTAGTTTTTTTGCACCATCTTTTGGTTACACTTGATTTGTAAAACTGGGATTTAAGGCTTGAGATATTGAAATTTTAACGAGTCTAAAAACAAGGCTAATTTTTTGGAGGGTTTGCAAACTTGTTTTCTGGATTTCTGTGATAATCTACTGGTATCATGGCATCTTTTTGTCTTCCTGTAAGTATACCCACTACAACATCATCTTTCTTGATTATCCCCTCATCCATTAATTTTTTAATTCCAACTACTGATGCACCTGACGCCATTTCACAATCAAATCCGTTTAGACCTACAACTGACATGCCATCTAACATTTCAGAATCAGTGACAGTTGTAGAGACTCCATTTGAAAATTCTAATGCACGTAAACCTTTCAAAATATTTGCAGGTCTGCCTATTTGTATGGCCGTAGCTTTAGTTTTTGGTTTTAATCCTTTTTTATCTAAATGATCATAATATCTTGAGATAAGTTCTGTGTTTGGTTTTCCTTTATTCCATCTGAGTTCTTCTCCTTCAAATTTACCATTATACAAATCAGATAATGTACTTGCACCTTCAGAATTAATCACTGCAATTCTTGGAATTTTTTTAATCCATCCCCATTCATATAATTCCATTAAAGCTTTACCGCAACTTGATGTGTTTCCTAATGCTCCTCCAGGATATACAATCCAATCTGGAACTTCCCAATTCAAATATTCTATAGCTCTAAATGGAATTGTTTTTTGTCCTTCAATTCTAAATGGATTGACAGAGTTTACTGTGTATCCATCATGATTTTGTGCATCATCTAGTGATTGTTTTAATGCATCATCAAAATTTCCATCAACTTCTACAATTTGTGCTCCAAATTGATATGCTTGACTAAGTTTTCCAGGAGCTATCTGACCTGCAGGGATATACACATCACAATTCATTCCCTCATTTGCTGCAAACATTCCTGCAGATGCGGATGTATTTCCAGTAGATGCACAAACAATTTTCTTTGCACCTATCATCTTTGCATGAGTAACGGCAGTTGCCATACCGTTATCTTTGAAAGAACCACTTGGGTTGTAACCCTCAGGCTGTAACCATAAATTATCATTTGAAATTCCAATAAATCCAGCAGCTCTTGACATTTGGTATGGTTTTGATTGTCTACCTTCTGCTCCATCAAGGGATACGAGATATTTTGAACATTCATCTAGATTTTCTGTATCTATTTGACAAAAATTTAGTAAATCTCTAAATCTCCAAACTCCACTCTCATTGAAAATACTACCTTTAGAATTCATTCTTTCGTAAAAAACTTCTTTTAGTGATGTCGGAGGTTTGTTTTTATATTTTACATCTAGCATATGCCCTTTCTCACACTGAACGTTGGTATGTTCAATAGGATATTCTAATCCACATTGAGGATCAATACATTTGAGATAGGAATCGCCCTGCATCGTAATTACAGATAAACGGTGATAATTTAAAGGAAATACTGTAAAAATTGTTCAAGTTAAAGCTATTTTTGCTAAACTTTAGATTAGATGCATCTCAACTGAAACTATGGTATCTTATGGCGAACATTTGAAGAAAATTCTTTCTCAAACAGTAGAATCGTATTATCTTCTAAAAGAAATTCAAGATAAACCCGGAGATCTTGAAATCCTCAAAAAAGAAATGTTAAAAATTAATGGATTCTTAAAAGTAGTCACAAACAATATTGACGAGTACAAAATCCCCCAATCTGATTTTAAAAAATTGAAATCTAAATGTGAACATTATTTAGATAATTACTTTTTTGAAAAAGAAATTGAAACCATGGCTCCATTATACTCTAATGATACATATCGAATAAAAAATATGAGATTTAAAATTATTGAATCTATGGAAGACAAAAAAATGATTGAAAGTATAGAGGATTTGATAGAACAGCTATGACTGATGGGAAAAAATGTATAATTTGCGGATGTCGTGATCATAAAATTTTTGGATGTAATAGACATGTGGCAAAAAAATGTAGTTGCTATGATGAAGAGAATTAGAAATAACTATTTTCGTTTAGGCCCTGATCTTTCATGAAAATTTAAACAACACTTGCATTCTTTTTCCAAACATTCGGATTCACTATGATGGCCACATATACCACATTCACAGCTTTTTGACATGATATTGAATATTTATTTGGCCATATAATTTTTCAACCGATTTTTTATGAGTTTAAGGTCAAAATGGGGATTATTTTTTAGATTTTGACTTTTTTGCAGGTTTGTCTTCAAGCTCTTTTTTGATTTCGTCAGCTTTGTGGTCTACAGCTTTGATAATCTCTTGAATGAGTCCATCCAAATCACTATCTTCTGCTTCTGGTTCGACCGTACTTGCTATCTCCTTAATCGTAGATGATATTTCTGTACTGACATCTTCAAAACTTTCAGGATCTTCATATGCTGCATTGTAAAGATCTTTGAGAGAATTGACATGGCCAATCACTTGTTCTGTTATTACTATTTTGTAATCAGTTCCATTCACATCAAATTCTTTTGAACTCATAATGCCTTTTCAATTTTGGATGTTTATAATGTTTTCAGGTAAAAATTAACAATGTCCGATGTAATTTATGATCAAAATATTATGTAGTCTAGTGCTGAGGCATCACTGATTAATCTGGTATGTTTTGAACCTACAACATAGCCATTTTTGATATCTTCTGCTGGGATCCATCTGTTGGTTGATGAATAATGTCTCTTTTCGGCCAATTCTCTTTCTATTGATTCAATATCAAATTCAGCTTCTTCTACCTGTTGGGTTGTAAGGTGTTTTACTGTAACCAAAATTTTTGTAACTTTTACACGATCACCAAATTTCCATTTCAATACAGGGTTTTCATCTGATACTTCTAATACTTTGATCTTCATTTGCTTTTTTCCAAATGCATCATGGCTGATTAGTGCTCTTTCATCTGTAAATTCTTCAAAACTTATTCTTGAATTAACTTCTGCATCAGAGACTGTCTCTAACAAAGATTCTGTAATTTTATCAGCGGCTTCTGTGTTGGAGTTTTCTTCAGACATACATACACTAGTCATCTTATCCTTAAAAACGATTTGAAGAAATAAGTCTAGTTAGGCACTAGTTCTCTGTTTAGTTTTAAACGGCATTTTGCATTCTTTGAGAAATAACTCTTTTCTAGACCCATCTATTTTGGCATAAAATTTGCCTTCATATGTGCACACACAGTCAGTTATGTCTAAAGATTCATCCCATATTTTGAAATATTCTCTCAATTCTCGACTTTCATATTTTCCAATGTCAATTCTTTTCTTGGATAAAAATTTGAATGCTAATAGAACATTTCTTTTTTTGTAAATATCAAAAGTCTTAATCCATGACAAGCACCGTTCAATTTGGTCTGCTGGTACTGGAAGGGATGTACTTGTACCTGATTTTGCCTCAATGGTAAAGATTGTACTATTGCCATTGTTTACAGCCAATACGTCAGGTAATGCGATACTGGGGGAGCCTAATCGAAATGCTTTCCAATTGTCTGTACTATTGAATCGTTTTACGATGGTATCTTCCCATTGATACCCCCTCTGTCTACGAGTTCTTGCAGCTTTTTGATTATTTGTAATTGGTAATTCATTTCCTTTTTGCTTTGTAACTGTTAATGCAGAATATTTTGATCTCAATGCCATACTATCGCCTATTACGTATAGTAAAGTAGGTAATTATACAATAACTCCACAAAATATTATGTAAATACCATAATCATCTTAACCTTTTAAAATAACATAATTTGTCTACATTAATTTTTGATTCTTGATTTTCATTCTATTTTGATAAGTTATGATATGATACTTTATGATGTTCTTGAGTTTGGCTTCTACTGATAATTCCTCATTGATGCAAACAGAAAGAAAATCAAGATAGTCTTTATCCTTTACATCAATTTCTATTTTTCTCAACTTAATACTTGAATCCTAATTGAACTATCGTCTCGTGAAATTTCTTTAGCATGGTTAATACAAAATCTCATGATCTGTCGACAATAGGCTTTTGAACTCCCCAATTCAAAGTGATAAAACATCACGTTAGCGTAAGCTTCCGAGTTACATCCGAGCATATTACAGATCATGAGAGAGTATCTAGGATATTTTGAGCCTAAAAGAGCAGGTTATTATGAAAAATTAGAGTTTAGAATTTTTTATTTTTAGATGTGGACTTGACAGGTAAGTAGTACCCATCTAGCCCACAATAAAGAACATGTCTGAATGAATAAAAATCATTTGAAGAGTTTAGAATCTGATTATTTCCACAATCTAAATGCTTTTTTGAATTTGCTTTTCTTATCTGAAATGGTAGGACTTTCAGAGACTTTCTCAGGATTTTCAAACATATTGATAAATTCCTCATAGTTCTTTGGAGGTGTCGTGCTATCCATGATACTCATAGATTTTGGAGTTAGAAAGGCAACTCGTTGATTAACTGTATCTTCAATAAAATCAGATTGTGCATACTCTAAACTAGATAAATACATTACATCAACTTTGACATCTTTGTATTCTCTACCTACAATTTGACAAAGTTCATTGAGATACATGGATTTTTCTTTATTGGAGTATATTGTTTGAATTATTTCAAATAGATTAATTCCAATAATTTTAGGATGATTTGCAGTCAATGAATACTGTGAGAATGTTGATAATATAGGAATATTGATTCTAAAAAAAGAATTTTGTGTGTTCAAACCCGCATAATCAAATGTCTAATAATTTTTGTTCTAATTGTTCCATTTGTTCATCCCCGCATTGTTCTGCACTCTCAATGGTACAAAATTCCCTTACTTCATCAAACGCATCAAGACATGATTGTAATTCTTCAGGGTTGAGGTTATCTTTGCTACATGCAATCATCATCGCTTCATAGTTTATTGCGAATTGATCCAATACCCATTTTTGAGTATCCATACTTTCCAATATGTCAAAATCAGTCACACTAGTTCCAAAATAAATAATTCCTACAAGCATTGGAATAATTAAAAGGAATTTTAATTTGGATTTTATCACCATTGACATAATTTTGTAATTTGATAGACCATATTTATACATCAAATTTAGAATGTACAAATTTCACAATTTTTTAACACTTACAAACATCATACATAGAATTTGTCAATTTATGACTAGAATTTACTGAAATTACAACCCTTATACTTTTAATTATCTGATTTTATCTGGATTAATACATTGAAAATTATAATAAAAAATGGTGAAACCATTAAGGAATATCATGATGCTAGTGATGTATCAGTTTTACCAAAAAGCAAACTAGTTAGAACATTTGATGATGAGGGTTCTTTGATTGACGAATTCAAACTTTTAGATAAGAAAATTACGTTAGATGATGATCTTGAAAATGATCAGACGGAAATCATAGTAACTCTGGATGTTAAAAAATAGAAATCAACATGCAGGAGTTTGACATTATAATTGAAAAACTCTTGGAGCGAAGAGATCTTTATCTAAACACATTGAAACATTTGGATTTTGGGCTAGTAATGGATCCTTCTGAAGATGAAATTAAAAATCTGGAAAAATTACAAACAACCACAATTGACGAAATAAAAAAAATAGAACAAGAAATTGCTTTTCTGACATCTAAAAATAATGAAAAAATACAATGAGTTTATCAAACCCCATTTATTGTAAAAAATTATGCTAGGTGAATTAGTAAAGAATCTAGTTGATGTTAAACAGAGTTTTGCTAAAAATTATTCTGGGAATGCTCATATTCAGGAGGTAATTCCATCACTAGTTTCTGAGAAATTTCCTATGACTTCTCAATATTTACAACATCTTCATGATTTTGCTCTCAAAAATCCCATTTACTTTAATCACTATGAAGAAGATATTGAAGGAACAATGTGTACTGTCTATGAAGGAGACATTAACGAATATTGGCTAAACAGTATCAAACATGGTTCAAGTTGTCAGCCATTTTATCCTACATGGATAATGTCTGCCCATGTCATGACAAGTATTGCTAAAGAATTAGGGTATGCTGAATTGGTAGATATTGGTTCAGGTGATGGTAGAATTGCATTTTGTGGGAATATTCTTGGATTAAATTCTCACAGTATTGAAATTGATAACGTACTAGTTGAATTACAAAATGTAATTTGTAAATCTACAAATCAAAATTTTAATCCAATATGTTATGATGCATTAGAATTTGATTATGCATCATTGAATTTAAAAAAACCTATATTTTTCATTGGAGGTCTAGCTC
>Ga0070722_10000437_pt1 | contig 10448 bp, 9 predicted proteins | sample tdAd001_FD_67276 | JGI IMG/M metagenome (GOLD analysis project Ga0070722, IMG submission 67276) | Marine sediment microbial communities from the Atlantic coast under amendment with organic carbon and nitrate - tdAd00.1 | ecosystem: Environmental > Aquatic > Marine > Coastal > Sediment | place...
AGTCTGTTCACAAGCTCGGTGGATTCAAGGTGCAGGGTCGCGAGCCCGATCACGCTCGCGAAATGGTCGAGTCTGCAAAGCAGTTGCAGGATGCCGGAGCTGACATCGTCCTGCTTGAGTGTGTTCCCAACGAAGTCGGGCAGGCCATGAAAGATGCTCTCGACGTGCCGATCATAGGCATTGGTGCAGGCCCTCACGTCGACGGTCAGATCCTGGTGCTGTACGACATCCTCGATATTACCCAGGGCAAGACGCCGAGATTCGTCAGGAATTTTCAACAAGGGCACGACTCGCCGCTTGCTGCTCTGCAGGCTTACGTCAAAGCGGTTAAGGACAGCAGTTACCCGGCGCCCGAGCATTGTTTCTCCTGACCTGATTCGATGAAAGTCATAGAAGACAAGCACGAGCTTCAGGAAGAGCTCGCCGATTGGCGTCACGCCCGGGAGCATGTCGCCATTGTTCCGACGATGGGCAATCTCCATCCAGGCCATGTCAGCCTGGTCAATGTTGCGAAAGCACATGCCGAACGCGTGGTCGTCACTGTTTTCGTCAACCCGACACAGTTCGGTGAAGGCGAAGATTTCGAGACGTATCCACGGACGTTCGACAAGGACACGCGACGGCTGAAAACCGTTGCGGCGGATGTGTTGTTTGCACCGTCTGTGGAGACCGTCTATCCGTTCGGAATCGAGAGTGCGACTGCGGTGACGGTGCCAGGCCTTACCGAAAATTTCTGTGGGTCATTTCGCCCCGGCCATTTCGATGGCGTGACGACGGTTGTCGCGCGGCTCTTTGCGCTTGTACAGCCCGACGTAGCCGTATTCGGACAAAAGGACTATCAGCAGCAGCTCGTGATCAGGCGAATGATCGAAGATCTGAACCTGCCCGTGACCATTTATACCGCAGCAACGATTCGCGAGGACGATGGCCTCGCGATGAGTTCACGAAACGCTTACCTCAGCGATGACGAGCGAGCGAAGGCGCCGGCTCTGTACAAAGTCCTGGCAGAAATAGAAAGCCGGTTACGTGATGGTGTCGGTAATTTCGATGCGCTTGAGCGTCAGGCCAGGATTGAGCTTGAACGTGCCGGGTTCTTGCCGGAATACGTTGCTGTTCGACGGGCCACAGATTTGGGTCCACCAGGGGAGGGTTGTCGCGAATTGGTCGTGTTGGCTGCAGCTAGTCTGGGTAAGACCAGGCTGATAGATAACATACTGGTAACGCTCTAGTTCGAAACGACGTTACGCCCGGCATGCTTGGCGCGATACAGTGCTGCGTCAGCTGCACGTATGAGCGATGAAAGACTGTCACCTTTGTTGTGCTCGGCGACGCCCATCGAAATCTTGATCGGGATCTGAATCAACGAATCACTGCCGTCCCCGGTGTCACCGCTAACAATCTGCCTTACGCGATCCGCAATCGTTACGCCAAGCTCCTCATCAACCTCGGGTAGCAGAATAGCGAATTCATCACCACCGAATCGAACCAGCACATCCCTGGGGCGGAACTGATGCTTGAGAATGGCGGCAACTGCCGACAACGCGCGATCGCCGGCCACATGTCCGAAATGATCGTTGAAGACCTTGAAGTTGTCGATATCAATCATGATAAGTGAGATCGGGTTGTCGTCTTGCTCGCAACGGTTTATTTCGCGCTCGAACAGTTCTTCCATCGTATGGCGATTACTGAGGCCCGTGAGGGCGTCTGTTGTCGCGTGGCGCTCGAATTTACGCAGCTCACCGTAGCTGTCCGCGATGACGTGGTTGTGGCTGCGCACACGTTCGGACAGGACAATCAGCAGATTCTTGGCAAACTCGTGGGACGCGTTAACCATGTCCCAGAGGACAGATTGGTGAATCAGCAACAAATGCGTCGGCTCGCCGCCAATCACGAATGCGGACGGGTCCCTGTCTTCAATAATCGACATCTCGCCAACGCACGCGCCGACATCCATGGTGGCAAGCACCGGCGCATCCGGTGAGCCAACGTGCACGTTGAGACTCCCAGACAAAACAATGAAAACATGCTCATTTTTTTCGCCCGGTGAAAGGAGCATCTCGCCTTCACCGAGATCGCGGCGATCGCAGTTTTGTAGCAGGTCCTGCACGTCATCCGGGCTCACGCCTCGAAACAGCTCGAGTCCCTCGAGCAGCGAGCGTTTGTAGTCCGAATTTATGGCGAGTGACTGCGACAAAATGTTGCCTCCTGTGAACTACCAATTCTCACGTTATTACCCCGCCAAAAACATCGACTGGGCCACAGTATTAAGGCAAATCGCCGGTTTGTCGTGCGGTTACGACAGTTCTTTGCGGGCCTCCGCAAAATCGGCGCGGTCTTCGTCCGAGGGTTCCGGGTACTTGAGGCCTATGTTCTGCAACGCCTCAATGATGATTTCGGCAACCCGGGCCTGCATATAGGGTTTGTCATCGGCCGGTATCGAGAACCACGGTGCCCACGGGCACGACGTGGCATTGAGCGCGTCCTCGTATGCCTGCATATAGTTGTCCCAGTGCCGTCGCTCGACAACATCACCGGGTTCAAACTTCCAGTTCTTGCTGGGCTCATCCAGTCGTGAAAGGAATCGCCTTTTCTGCTCATCCTTCGACACATTGAGCCAGAATTTCAGGATGACAGTTCCATTGCGAGCCAGGTGTTCTTCCTGCTCACGAATAGAACGTAGTCGATCGTCCCAGACCATTTCGTAGTCGATCGGGTCAGGCAGCTTTTGATAGTCGAGGATCTTGGGATGCACACGTACCACCAGAACTTCCTCGTACTGGCTGCGATTGAAAATACCGATGCGACCACGTTCCGGCAGGCGGCAGGTCGTACGCCAAAGGAAGTCATGATCGAGCTCGAGGCTTGATGGCTTCTTGAAACTGAAAACCTGGCAGCCGGACGGATCGACGCCCTGCATGACGGCGCGTATTGTACTGTCTTTACCTGCTGCATCCATCGCCTGGAAGACGAGCAACACGGCGTGCTTGTCGCCTGCGGCCAGCACACGCTGCAGTTGGTTGAGGTTGCGTGTGTTTTTCTTGCGGTGCTTGCCAGTGTGCCGCGGCCGATCCGTTCCGGGACTTGTTGCCGCCTCACTGACGCGAAATGTGCCGTCAAAGGGAACGAGGTAGGGCGAAGTCGGTGCATCAAACATACTTTGTCTCCTTGTGCCGTTCGAGCGACCACTCAATGTGTTCAATGACCATATCTGAATCGTGATCGAGTCGCGATTCCAATGCTTCGACAACGTTGGTCGTTGTTTTGGCGTTGCCCAAAGCGACGGCGATGTTGCGTAGCCAGCAATCATAGCCAATACGACGTATCGCGCTGCCGGCCGTGCGTTCGAGCCACTTTGCCTCGCTCCACGAAAACAGCTCGGTGAGGTCGACGTCATCGAGGCCATGTCGCGGCGCGAAGTCCGCTTCAGCGCTTGGTTGAGCAAACTTGTTCCAGGGGCAACACAGTTGGCAATCGTCACAGCCATAAATACGATTCCCGATGGCCTCCCGGAACTCGAGCGGGATGGAATCTCTGAGCTCGATTGTCAGGTACGAAATGCAACGCCGGGCATCGAGTTTAAACGGCGCGACGATCGCCCGAGTCGGGCAAATGTCGATGCAAGCACGGCATGTACCGCAATGCGCGCTGGCTTTCGCGTCAACGGGAAGTGGCAGATCCGTATACAACTCGCCCAGAAAGAACCACGAGCCGGCATCGGAGTTAATGATGTTTGTGTGCTTGCCTATCCAGCCAAGCCCCGCGTTTTCAGCGAGTGGTTTCTCGAGAACTGGTGCACTGTCAACAAACGCGCGATAGCCGAAGCTACCAACCTGTTGCTCAATGCGCGATGCGAGTTTCTGCAAGCGTTGCCTGATGAGCTTGTGGTAATCCCGCCCAAGGGCGTAGCGCGATATGTAGGCTCTGGATTCATGGTCCAGGAGGTCTGCTGAGTGATCCTGATCAGGGGGCATGTAGTCCATGCGCACGGATATCACGCGCAGTGTTCCCGGAACGAGTTCGGCTGGACGGCTGCGTTTGCTGCCGTGCTTGCCCATGTAGTCCATTTCGCCGTGAAAATTACCAGCGAGCCACTCCCGGAGACGCAACTCCGCCGCGGTCAGGTCGACATCGCTGACACCCAACTGCTGGAATCCCAGCTCTTCGCTCCAGCGAACGATGTCGGCTTTCAGCACCGCCAGGTCCTGCGCCGAATGATTAAGTGGTTTTGGCAATACATGTTCCTCGTCGCGGCACAGTATAATCGTCGTCATGTCTACGTTGCCTGTTGATATTTATTCGGTAGCAACTGTCCGTGAAATCGATCGCTCGGCGATCGAGGACGAGGGGATTGCTGGCTACACACTCATGTCACGGGCTGGTGCCGCAGCGGTTAGTGAGGCCCGTGAGCGGTTCCCCGATGCCAGGCGCTGGCAGATCGTTTGTGGCGCCGGCAATAACGCGGGCGATGGCTATGTGGTGGCGCGGCTCGCGGCCGAAGAAGGCATCGTTATTTCAGTCGTCGCGCTGGTCGGCCCCGAGTCCTTGAAAGGCGATGCAGCGACCGCCTATGGTGATTTTTCTGCCGAGGGGGGCGTGGTCACGGCCTGGTCCGGGCAACTTGATCCGGACGCAGATCTCATCATTGACGGCTTACTGGGCAGTGGCCTCGAGCGCGATGTCGAGAGAGACTTCGCACTCGCCGTAGCGGCGATCAATTCCCACACGGCAGCTGTTATTGCCCTCGACATACCGACGGGAATACACGGCGATACCGGCAGCGTAATGGGATTCGCGGTACGCGCGGACTGCACTGTTACGTTCGTGGGGCTCAAGGCAGGCCTTTATCTCTCAGATGGTGCGGATTATTGCGGAGACATCGTATTCGCGGACCTGGGCGTGCCGCCAAAGTGCCGCCAGGGCTGCCAGCCGGAATTCAGGCGCATAGACGATGATCATTTGCGCAAAAACCTGGTGCCACGCCGTCGAACGGCCCACAAGGGAGATTTCGGCCATGTCCTGGTTGTCGGCGGTGGGCCAGGCATGCCGGGCGCGGTGCGGCTGTGCGGTGAGGCGGCATTGCGCGCCGGTGCAGGGCTGGTATCGATTGCGACGCATCCGGATCACGCGGGGCTAATCGTCGCATCGCGGCCAGAACTGATGTCCCACGGCATCACAGAGGCGGGTGAACTCGAAGTATTGCTCAACAAGGCCGATGTCGTTGCTTTCGGGCCAGGTCTGGGTCGGTCTGAATGGGCAGCCAGTCTTATGGCGTTGCTCAAGCGTGACGAGCGGCTCGCTGTATGGGATGCAGATGCCCTCAACTGGCTCGCCGAATCGCGGGAATTCAATGACAAGCGGGTTATTACGCCGCATCCTGGGGAAGCCGGAGGCTTACTCGACTGTACGGCGGCAGATGTGCAGGCCGATCGTCGCAAGGCACTCTTCGATTTGCGTGGGCGCTACGGTGGTGTGGCGGTCCTGAAAGGCTCGGGTACGCTGGTGTCCGCCTCATCCGGGGTTCCCTGGCTGTGCAGTGCGGGCAATCCTGGTATGGCTGCTCCCGGTATGGGGGATGTGTTGACGGGCATTGTTGCAGCCCTGCTGGCGCAAGGGCTGGCACTTGAGGACGCCGCGGCGGTAGGGGTTGCGGTTCATGCACGGGCAGGGGACCTGGCAGCGGCAGGCGGCGAGCGCGGGTTGATGGCGTCTGATCTTCTGGGCGAGCTGCGCAGCGCGATCAACCCATGAGCCGGCACCTGGCTGATGCCGAGGCGACTGCAGCGTTCGCCGGGCAATTAAACGCGGTATTGCCGCCTGATACGGCGGGCTGGACGGTTTTGCTCGAAGGCGAACTTGGCGCCGGCAAATCCACTTTCGCTCGTGCTCTGATTAAAGCCATGGGTCACAACGGCACCGTACCCAGTCCTACCTACACTCTCGTCGAGCCCTACCAGCTTCCCGGTAGAATCGTCTATCACGTTGATTTATATCGAATTGCTGATGAAGAAGAGCTACGCTACCTGGGTTGGACCGAACTCGAGGACGGCTTTCGGCTTGTGGAATGGCCGGATCGAGCGCCGGGATTGACGGCAGCAGCGGACCTGAGGCTGGAGCTCAGCTACGCCGATTCAGGCCGTGATGCACGACTCGAGGGATTAAGCGAACGCGGCAAGGCGCTCATTCGTGAGATCGAGGATTTGGCCTGTTCTAATTCACAGGATTAACTAAGAGCCATATCTTCATAATTTTGAACAAAAAATTCTTGGATTTTGTGCATCCGGCGGTATACTCACCCGACATAATCTCGACTTAGGGCCTGATTTTCCGCGATGCACCGTCAACGCCTGCTTTTGATGACGCTTTTTGCGCTGTTCACAACAGCCGCGCAGGCTGCGCCGACGGTCGAAAATATCCGCATATGGGCTGAGGGCGGCAAAACCAGGGTCGTCCTGGATCTGAGCCATCCGGCGGATCACGCTATTTTCACCCTGCGAGGACCTGACCGTCTCGTTGTTGACCTCAAAGCGGGCCGGCTTTCGTCGTCATTGGCGTCCGACCTGCCGGGCGCAACGGGTTCAGTCAAAGGTATTCGCAGCGCCATTAAGGCCGATGGGCAATTGCGCGTCGTTCTCGACCTGAATGAGAATGTCCGTTCACGCAGTTTTACAGCTGGACCCAACAACACCTACGGCGATCGCCTGGTCATTGATCTGCAGCGCTCAAGCAGTCCACAGACCGTCAAGCGCGCCTCGGAGTCCTACAAGCCCGGCCGCGACATCGTCGTAGCTATTGACGCAGGACACGGTGGTCACGATCCCGGTGCGGTCGGCAAGGCGCGGACCCGGGAGAAAGACGTCGCTTTGGCGATATCAAAGAAACTTGCGGCACGAATCAATGCCGAGCACGGCATGCGAGCCGTACTTATACGCAATAGCGACGTCTATGTTGATCACCGCAGGCGTACGGAGATTGCACATAAACACGATGCCGACCTGTTCATCTCTATTCACGCGGATGCTGTCGATGATCGTCGCGCTAACGGTGCAACGGTTTATGCACTGTCATTGAAGGGTGCGAGTGACGAGGAAGCGCGTCTCCTGGCCGAGCGCGAGAACGCGGCTGTGAGTGTTGGCGGCGTTTCACTTGATGACAAAGACAAGGTTCTTGCCGAGGTACTGCTTGACCTGTCCCAAAATGCGGCGCTCAGTGCGAGCCTTGATGTAGGCGACAAAGTAATTGGTGAACTCGAGGACGTTGTGCGGGTTCGGCGCAATACCGTGCAGCAGGCAGGCCTCCTGGTGCTCAAATCGATGGATATGCCGTCGATTCTCGTCGAGACCGCTTATATTTCTAATCCAACAGAAGAAAAGAGACTTCGCGATCCGAATCACCAGGCCAGGCTGGCAAAAGCGATCCTCAGTGGCGTTCGTAATTACTTCTATACGAACCCGCCGCCCGACACGCAGATTGCGATGGATATTCGTCGCAGCCCGGCACGCCAGGTCAATCATGTTATTAGTCGCGGCGACACGCTGTCCGAGATTGCAGATCGCTACAATGTAAGTACAGCGTCGATTCGGGCGGCGAATCGACTGAACAATGACACGATAAGAGTCGGTCAGACGCTGTCGATTCCGATCTTCTCCGGAAGCTGATCCCGATCCAACAAGACTTTTGCCCGCCGTTTTGAAAAAATGGCGGGCCGTCACCGTGTGCGCGACTTTCGATGCCTATCCAGCAACTCCCCAATCACCTGATCAACCAGATTGCCGCCGGCGAAGTGGTCGAGCGTCCGGCATCGGTCGTAAAAGAACTGGTGGAGAACAGCCTTGATGCGGGCGCGAACAGCGTGCACATCGATATCCAGGCGGGTGGCCAGAAGCTAATCCGGATCCGCGACAATGGCGGCGGTATCGGCCGGGAGGAGCTGGCCCTGGCACTGTCGCGACATGCGACGAGCAAAATATCGAGCCTTGACGATCTCGAGGCCGTGGCATCTTTGGGTTTTCGTGGGGAGGCGCTGCCCAGTATTGCGTCGGTCGCACGGCTTACGCTGTGCTCCGCGAAGCTCGATTCGGATTCGGCCTGGCAGGTTGAGGCCGACAACGGCGTGATTACAGAACCTCGGCCGGCCGCGCACCCGCAAGGGACAACCGTCGAGGTGCATGATCTTTTTTACAACACGCCCGCACGGCGACGTTTCCTGCGCACAGAAAGGACCGAATTCGGCCACATCGAGAAGTGGATCCGACGGCTGGCGCTATCATGGCAGGATGTTGCCTTTACACTGACGCACAATCGGCGCTCGGTGATGCAGTTGCCTGCGGCGCGAACGGACGAAGAACGTCTGCAACGGATAGCGAGAATTTGCGGCGAGGCATTTGCCGACCAGGCGGTTGCTCTGTCGCACGAAACCGAAGGCGTTGCATTAACGGGCTGGATCGGCTTGCCCACCTACAATCGCAGCCAGCCTGATATGCAGTATTGGTTCGTCAATGGTCGCAGTATTTCGGACAAGACTTTGTCGCACGCCGCGCGTCATGCGTATCGCGATGTGCTTTTTCACGGCCGCTACCCGGCGTACGTGCTGTCGATAACGATGGATCCGGCTACAGTCGATGCGAACGCGCATCCGGCCAAGCACGAAGTTCGCTTTCGTGATGGCAGGCGCATTCACGGAATCGTGTCCCAGTCGGTTGAAGCAGCGCTCAGCGAAACGCGACCTGGCGGTCACACCGCCGTTCCTGCCGCATTGCCGCATTCGCATCCACAGATGCAGAGGGTCATGCCTTTGCCTGGCGCCGTTCGCGAGACGTTGGCCGCCTACCAGGCTTTTTCAGCGCAGGGGTCCGCCGCAGCCGTCGACATCGACCGCGAGCCCTCGGAGATCCCACCGCTGGGCTACGCGGTTGCTCAGATCGGCGGCGTCTATGTACTTGCCGAGAATGCGAACGGCCTGGTTATCGTCGATATGCATGCCGCCCACGAACGCATCCTTTATGAAAAACTTAAAGCAGGGTTTGACGACAAGTCCGTTGTTCGACAACCGCTGCTTGTTCCTACAAGCGTGGCTGTATCGCAAAATGAAGCCGACATGGTCGAGCAATCCGCTGGTGTGTTCGAGAATATTGGTTTGATCATCGGTCGCGCGGGCCCTACCAGTTTGGTTATTCGAGAAATGCCTGCTTTGCTGCGCGATGCCGACGCTGAATCATTGCTACGCGATGTATTGGCTGATCTGTCACAGGCAGGGCGGAGCAACCGCGTCGAAGACATGTGCCACGACTTCCTCGCGACGATGGCTTGTCATCACTCGGTGCGCGCCAATCGCATGTTAAGCGTTGAGGAAATGAATGCTCTGTTGCGCGAGATGGAAATCACGGATCGTGCCGATCAATGCAACCACGGCCGCCCGACCTGGACAGCAATCACGATGACCGAACTCGACAAGCTGTTCCTGCGCGGCCAGTAGTAACAGTCCGCCATGAAAACTGCAGTGTGTCTGATGGGGCCAACGGCGTCGGGAAAAACAGATGCCGCGATCAGTCTGTGTAAACGTTTTCCGTTCGATATCGTCAGTGTTGATTCAGCTCTCGTATATCGCGGCATGGATATCGGCACGGCGAAGCCTGATGCCGAGACACTGCAACGCGCACCGCATCGTTTGATCGACATCCGGGATCCGGAAGAGAGTTACTCGGCCGGCGATTTCGTCCGAGACGCGCGGCGCGAGATCGACAGCATCCAGGCCGCTGGCCGGGTACCGTTGCTGGTTGGTGGCACGATGATGTACTTCCGGGCGTTGATCGGTGGCATCGCCGAGCTACCCTCTGCGGATGCCGAAATTCGCGCATCCATAGACGCAGATGCGGAAAAATCGGGTTGGCCGGCGATTCATACGCGGCTGCGGGAAATAGATCCGGCTGCAGCAGAGCGGATCGAGCCGAATGACAGACAGCGGATTCAACGTGCGCTTGAAGTCTATCTCGCGAGCGGAACGCCGCTCAGCGAATGGCAGTCCAGGGCTAAAACAGTACGCGACAGCGATATTGTCTTTGCGAAAATTGCGCTTCAGCCAGCGACTCGGCAAGTCCTGCACAAGCGCATAGAAACGCGATTAAATCTGATGTTAAACAACAGCTTTTTGGAGGAAGTGAAAGTGCTTCATCAGCGACCGGAACTGACCTCTGACCACCCTTCAATGCGCTCAGTAGGGTATCGGCAGCTGTGGGCACACCTGGATGGCGAGACAAGTCTCGAGGAGGCCGGAAAGCGGGCGCTGTACGCAACCCGGCAGCTCGCCAAGCGGCAAATTACCTGGCTGCGGAGCGAGTCGGACCTGCAGTCATTCGATCCCCTTGAAGGCACCACAATCGACGCCATATCAGCGTCTCTGATAGAATTTTTCAACGCTTAGGCTGAACTCGCGTGGGCAACCGGCGCCATCG
>Ga0070722_10000438_pt1 | contig 10407 bp, 14 predicted proteins | sample tdAd001_FD_67276 | JGI IMG/M metagenome (GOLD analysis project Ga0070722, IMG submission 67276) | Marine sediment microbial communities from the Atlantic coast under amendment with organic carbon and nitrate - tdAd00.1 | ecosystem: Environmental > Aquatic > Marine > Coastal > Sediment | place...
ACACTAAACACTAAGACCATGAACTTGTGGGCTGAATCGGGCTAATAATCTTGATATGTAAGCTCTGATTAGCTCTCATTACCTCTGATAAGCTCTAAAATCAGACATTAAGCTCTAGAAACCGCTTTTCTATCATTAGTACCGACACGAAACCATCTCCCAGCCCACGAAACGCGCTCACAGCCTCTCTAAGGCGCGTTCAGGCATACCTAGCCTAGGGTACTGCCTAGCAGAGATAACGCCGTACAGACGCTCTGAGGCGGTCTAGCATGCATTTATACCCCCCAGGTGGGGATATATATGCCCTAGACGGTAGATACTGGGCATGCAGGTAGGGCTGGGTAGGGGTACAGGCACGTAAGTCATTGATATTACATGTGTGTGATGCGTGTGTGTCGGTGTGTGTGGGGATGGTGTGATGGAGGGGGTGGGGGACACCCCTGGCGATGAGCGCTGGATCTAGAACCAACCAATTTCTTCCAGCCAAAATCTTTTTAACATTCTGACCTTAACATTCTGACCTTAACAATCCTGCCTTAACACTCCGACCTTAACACTATCTATTAAGGTAGCTTAATGTTAAGCTTAACCCTCCTAGATGGAGGTGATGAGATGAAAGTGGCAGAGTTTTTGGAGTCGAGTGGTTGGAGCAAGGCGCAATTAGCGAGGCACTTAGGGGTTACGCCTGCTGCTGTTTCTCAGTGGGAGGAGATCCCCGAGAAGTGGGTTCAGTTTTGTGCTGTGATTTTATCCAATTTGGAGTTCAATCCTGTTGAGCCTCCGAAGCCAGTTAAGCGTGTTGATCCGAAGGAGGTCACGGATCTTGAGTTACTGGAGGTTATTCGTACTCGTGGCAGTATTTCTGACTGGGACATTTGTCAGGAGCGAGGTTGGAGGGTTTGGGAGTTCAATCAGATGATATCTGATCTTCTCAAGAAGTATCCTGTTGGGGATGATTTCTGGGGTGAGTCATGAGTGAGTGGCTGCTTATCTGGGTATTTTCCACCCAAGGGTTTTTAGCTGGGGCGAGCACTTCAACCGGGACTGAAGTTTTCAAGAATCAGGCAGAATGTGAGTTTGCTGTTGAGACGCTTGAAAAATCTGATAGGAGAATTGATGCAGTCTGTGTTGAGAGGTCGGAAGTATCCCATGAGTGATCCATTCTGGAGTGAGTGAGATGATGGATAGAAAGGGCAAGTTCTGGCTTTCGGAGGATTTGATTAAGAATGGGATAGTTTTGCGGCCATTGTTCAAGATATTTGCCAAGTGCATTATTGTAGAGGCGACATATCACTATGCTGACAAGGCTTTTGAGTATACTGCCATTTCTCCTGAATTTGATGTAGTCCCGGAGAGGTGTCAGATACCGACTTACACTTGGAGGGTTACAATGCCCTCTTTAGAAGTAGAGGCGGTGAGATCCAAGCGTGAGTACCCATGGGTAACTGCTGAGGTAGATTGGGGTCTTGATGAGTAAATTCACAAATCCCTTCACATGGGCGGCTGAGTTAGTAGATTCTGGATTTAGTATTCAGGAAGCTCTCAGGAAGGTATTCTCCTTCTGGGCGGATGGGAATTTAGGGAGTGATGCGGCGACAGATGGTCAGGTTTTAGTTGCTGACGGGTCTGGGGGGACTTCTTGGGAGACTAAGATTTCTCAGTGTGCACTTACTACGTATGATGCTGAGCCAGCGAGAGCTGCTGAGAGTAACTTACATGGTGGGTTGTTAAGCCTAGCTACAGGGAGTGCGCTAAATTCTGGTTCTCCGATAAATGTCACAAAAGGGACTGGTAAGGTTCTGATTGTGGTGAATGCGGGGGGTGATTTTGATGGTGGTCTTACAATCACTGGAACGACTGTAGACAGGGAGACTGGGGCTACTACTGGATCAGATACGGATGATATCGTTATAGACGCTCTAACAACGGACACATCTGATACAGATGGGAACGGGAATACCCGCCATGCTTTTTCTGGGGCGTATATTTCCAGTAAGTGGTTTACTGGGGCTATTTCGATTACCACTGCCGATCTTACGTTAACGGATGTAGATGTCTATCACATCAGTTTCGAGCAGTGGAATGATACAGCGAGTTACACGATTCAGACGTTTGACATGAATGTATTCACGGCTAACGTCTCTGCTGAGATTGATGCTTATTTATATTCTCTAACGGTATCTGGGAGCAAGGTTGAAATTGTAAGAGAGGCCGATTTAAATGTAGGGACAAATGGAGAGGCAGCGCTTGCCAATCAATATTGGAGACTAAGGCACGGGAATATTGGGAAGGTAATGGAAGGGGCGACTGATGGAATGTGGATAGACGCTCATTATTCCAGTTCTCCTTCTTGGGTAGAGGATGTTACTATCAAAGTATGGGCGGATCTTGTTATATGAGCCTTCTCGTATGCACACCTGTCTACGGGCAGCCATTTATGCCCTATGTAGAAAGTATGATGAGCCTCCAAGAGGCTTTTTTAACGTCTGGGCTAAAGCATGAGTTCTTATTCATAAAGGGCGAGAGTCTAGTACAGAGGGCAAGAAACAACTCAATAACGAGTTATCTTGAGACAGATTTCGAGCGTTTTCTGTTTATAGACGCTGATATCGAGTTTTCTCCTAAAGATGTCGCTAAGCTGTGGAATCTGGATGCTGACGTTGCGGTCGGGTGTTATCCGATGAAGCGGCTTGAGAAATTGGAAAATCATCCATTATTTGATGCTGTTTGTGCCGTTGTTGGGAAAGAATTTGCTCAAAAGCTTGTTTATCAGAGTGTTACGACAGCCTGGAAAGATGGGGAATTACTTGACCTGGATGAGTTTGACGGCCCAGTGGAGATAGACTATGCAGGGACTGGGTTCATGATGATAAAAAGAGAGGTTTTCCATAAATTCCAGCAGGAATTTGAGGATAGATTCCACTACGAAGGAAAGCCCGGAGACAATGTTCACGATAACCGCGTGAGCTTCAATTATTTTGATACTCGTGTAGACGATGAAATATTCCTATCTGAAGACTATGCCTTTTGTAAGGACTGGCGCGGTATGGGTGGGAAGATTATTTGTGAGCCGAGCATTCGGCTTAAACACTATGGAATGTTCGGATTTGGAGAATAGATATGGTAATACCTAAAGACGGATTCAATTCGGGTATAAATCGACAGACCAACGGGCATATAACTACAAATGGTTTATATGTAGATGATTCCCTGCAATCGCATAATAGATACATACAGGTTGCTGGTAATACGGCAACTACTGATGTTGAACCTATGGGGTGGGCTGAAGCAGAAGGGGTATATGCAGTAAGATTCAAGGTGATCCCTGGTGCTGCTGGAACGCCTGGGGCTATCGGAGACCGAGTTAAGGTTGTTTTCGACGCATCTCCGGTGGGAGATTTAACCGATGTTTCACAAGCCAATACTTGGCTTACTACAGCAACTGTTTCCCCTTCAACGGATGTTGAATATTTCGAGTTAATATGTGGTGGGCTTTATGATGGAACTACAGAGGCCGCAGCAGTTGATGCGTGGTCTGTATGGTTTCGATTCAGCTCACCTTTACGCAGGGCGGATTTTCTTGCTATGGACGGAGACAACAGCTTCCACGTCTTCGCTGAGGTGGCATAATGAGCGTTAAGACACATTACGCTATCGCCCAAGCAAATGAAACCGATCAGGCGTTTGAGGTTGGCAGCATTACTCCAGCAAACTCTGCTGGACCTTCCTGTAAGCATTTCTTTCCTGCCAATGAAGGGAGTGGGACCACTCTGACTGATGTTATCGGTGGGGCCAATCTCGCTACCGCTACAAACCTTTGGGGGACTGGTCCTAATGGTGGCGGCTATCATAACGGCGGCGACACCCCGGCTGAAGCGACGGCTGCGGCGTTTAATGATTTCACCACTGATGATTTCATGGCGTATTTTGTTGTTGACCGTGGGGATCAAGCCGTCATTGGAACAGCTGGCATGGGCGGAGATCTTGCAGGGGAGTACGGGATTATCATAGCGGTGTCCAATCTTGTTTCCGGTGGTACCATTTCAATCGAGGAAAATGGTTCTGCGTTCTTTACTTCAGCAGCGATTCCAGTTGCAGATCCTAATGTCAGCACTAGTTGGCTGTCGGTTGGTATTGTCAAGGATGGAAACAACGGCCATGTATGGGCGCGACATTCTGGTGGCGTCTATACTGAAGACTTTGATGCAACCGCTTTAGGAACCTTCCAGCCTACACAGAAATTAGTCCAAAGTCTTTGGTCGTATGGTATGGGCATGTGGACAGGATATAAGTCAGATTATGCAACGGCGTTTGACTGGATGAACACAAAATGGAGAGCTGGTCAGAAAGTTTTGTACCCTGGATGGATTGATGACTAATGACTATAGTCTCTCACTATGCGGCTTCGCAAGCGGGCATAACCGATAGCGGTAGTCAGACACAGGAAAATTCCATAGGTCCGAATTGCAAGCATTTCTTCCCTTGTTCCGCTGCTGACGTTGCCGCGAGCACATTAACTGATATTGTGAACGGGGTTGTAATAGACCCTGTTGCTGAAACAGATCATTCGGTGGGGGCGGGAGCAGATAACACTGCAAGAGTCCAGTCGTTTGGGACTAATGTTGGGATAACTGGAGCGTGGACCGCTCCCGGTGCGAAAGATTGCGTATTGATGGTATGCGGAAAGTCCAGAATTGACTCAGGTAGTGCTGATGTTGATGATGGTGGGTTTATTACTGTATACGTCGGCACGGCTGCAACTCAGATATTAAGAGCGCAGCCTTATTATTCAACATTCTTTTCTGGAGCAACATCAGATCCATCATCAATAGGTTTGAATCTTATTGCCACTCCGATGTATTTACCTAATCGAACAAGGGTGGATGGAGAAGATTATTGTTTTGCCGCTGTTATGCGTGGGGATATCTTAGAGCACTGGGCTGACGGGCTGCTGACAGGAACAAATGATGTCACAAAAGGCCCGTCAACGATGCAGACTGATTGGGACAACTTCGCTCCAGGTGCGGAGTTTCGGTGTAGTCATAGTGCCTACTGCCTTGATGTGATGGTGTGTAAAGCATCTACAGGGTTGACTGATCCATTAGACTTTCCTTGTACAATCGGCCTAGTCCCTCAAGCTATCATCCGGGATAATGGCGACTCTGAAGTTCCCGGCGGATTCAAACTGATACCCGGTAACGCCGCGCAGACTGGTGAATATCCTCAAGACTATTACGGATTTGCACTGTTTGTATTTGAGAATGGCGCACCGAATGATGTGGGGGAGGCCATGAACTGGATGAAGGAACAATGGTCTGCTGGTAATAAAGTTATCTGGCCCGGATGGTCAACTCTATTATGAGATTAATCATCGTCGGCTCAGGCAGATGTGTCTGGGATGATCTCGCTCAATTAAAGCCAATCACAGCGGATATTATGTGTGTAAACGATATGATTATGCACTATCCAGGAGAAGTGCATCATATCTGCTCGCTAGATGAAAAAATGCTGATGAAGTGGTGGGATGCACGTAGACCGCCTTATAAGGTGCAGTTCCCAAGCCAGCCTAGAATGCACACAAGACGTGACCTTGTATCACTCCCAAAACATATTGAAACATGGCCTTTCCAAGGTGGCGGGACATCAGGGTTATTTGCGTGTTTTGTTGGGTTGGGTCTTGGATACGATGAAATCATCCTTTGTGGTATTCCGATAGACAACACAGGGCATTATTGGGAGGACCCTGTTGGCAAGACAAATTACCAACGTGAAATAGCATGTCCGAATGGGCGTATCAGAGGGGATGGCAGGCATTACTGGACGAAGGCCAAAGAGAAATTTGACGGCAAAGTCAAAAGTATGTCTGGATTTACAAAGAAATTGTTAGGTGCGCCAATGGAGCAAGCCCATAGCTTTTATGATCATAAACAAAGAATATAACTTCATTTTTGTTCATGTCCCCAAAACTGCTGGGAATGCTGTAGAAGTTACATTGCCAAAATGCAATAGACGGAAAAACCGCGCTCTGTATAGACAGATGGTGCCGACAGAGAAACATTTGCATCTTGAGCATGCTGGCGAAAACGATATGTTTAAGTTTGGGTTTACTAGAAACCCGTGGGATAGGATGGTATCCCTCTATCATTTCCGAAGTCAGAAAGATAATCAGAACAATAAATTCGATCAGCAGCGCCTGATAGATTATGGCTTTGAAAAATGCCTGTTGACAGGGAGTTTGGGTATAAATAATCCCCCTTGGGATAGGCCCGAATTGAATATGACAAATGATGCCATGACATGGCTAGAGGGCTGCAATTACATTGGTCGTTATGAAACTCTTCAGAAGGATTTTGACCGGATTAGTGGAATCATCGGCCTAGAGCGAAAGACGCTCCCTCATACAAACAGTTCAAAACATACTGATTATAGGAATTATTACAATACCGAAATGATCGAATATGTTGCTAAAACACACAAAAGAACAATAGACAAATTTGGATACATGTTTGATGGATAGATATGCAGAATTCGAAAAATACGAAAGGGCCTATAAACAGCCCAGCTACAGAATGGGAAATAATCGGAAGAATTCTGCTAAGAAAGTCCTAAAAGCGATAAAAGCAAGAGGTTCCTACCTGGATGTAGGCTGTGGCCGTGGTGAAATGGTCGAATTTGCCAAAGAATTAGGTTTTTCCCCTTCTGTTGGGGTTGAGGTTGTTGATTATTTGTTGAATGAGGACGTGGCTTACGGCCAAGCGCATAATCTACCATTCAACGATAACGAGTTTGATGTGGTAACAAGTTTTGATGCTTTTGAGCACTTTCTTCCTGAAGACACAGTGCAAGCATTAAGTGAGATAAATAGAGTTGCCAGGAAGGCTGTAATTCTATGCATTGCCTTTACCCCAAGCAATAATGGCAGAGACGAGTTACATATCAATTTGCGTCCAGTTAAAGAATGGGCTGCGCTAATAGAAAGGCATATCGACGGGAAAGCAGAACTAATTCCCGAAACATACAGATCCCATTCTAAGACATGGGTTATTACCAAGGAGTAAAGTAAGATGAGTGTAAATGTTGATGCAACCGGACTCGGAAATTTTGAGATTATTGTCAGGACTGCAACGATTGACCCACCAAGCATGGCGACTACTGTTGATGGGCTGGTAGCTGATGTTGCTGTGTCGGATGTGGCTATTGGTGATGCAATTCTTGCAATCCCACCTTATGACACTGTGAATATTATCTATCAAGCAACAGCTGTCTCTAATGGTGTGTTAGATGTGAATTTTTACAATGCTGGCACAGGTACGACTAATCTTGCTTCTGCTACATGGACCTTCCTGATTATCAAACTTGGTAGTGCGTGAGTGAGCTTCAAGAGCTTTTACAGCAGCTAGAAACAAGAATAGCTCAAAGAAAACTCTTTACCTATCGCCCTTACGGGCATCCAGACACGCTTTCTCCTGATGGCGCTCTTTGGAAACGTATGAATGCGCTGCCAGAGGCAGATGAATGGGTAGAGTGGTCAAACAAACCTTGGCAGTTGGACTTCCACAACGGAGGCGCAACGCACAAGGAGCGGATGGCAAAGACAGGTAACAGAGAAGGCAAAACTGTCTGTGCTGCTGCCGAAACATCTATCCACATGACAGGCCAATATCCTGACTGGTGGGAAGGCAAGCGGTTTGACCATCCTGTATTAGTCTGGACAGGTAGCCCGACTAATGAAACATCCCGCGACATTGTGCAGAAAGAGCTTCTGGGAGGTACTTCAACTCAGGAGCTAGGCACAGGGTTCATACCAAAAGAACTCATCGTAGGCAGGCCCAGGATGCGGCAGGCGGGATGTTCTGACGTAGTTGATAAGTTCAAGGTCAATCATGTTTCTGGGGGTGTCTCAGAATGCATCATGAAGACCTATGAGCAGGGATGGAGAAAATGGCAAGGGACTGCCCCCCATGTCATTTGGCTTGATGAAGAGCCAGAAGATAATGAGGCGCAGGGTAAAATCTATTCAGAGGCCAGAACTCGAATTATAACGAGTAACGGCATCATAATGGTTACGTTTACTCCCTTGCTGGGGAATACGGCGCTTGTTACCCGTTATACGGACGATACATCCGGTAAAAAGCTGATTGTGGAAGCAACTTGGGACGACGTTCCTCACCTGAACGACCACAAGAAGCAAGACGCTCTGGCAGGTTACCAACCGTGGGAGATAGCCTCCAGGACAGCCGGTGTACCTATGATGGGCGAGGGCCGTATCTTCACTACGGAAGAGGAAGATATTGCTGTTGATCCGTTTGAGATCCCGCCATATTTTGCACGACTGAACGGAATAGATTTTGGATTAGACCATCCTTTCGCCTGTGCCAAAATCGCAATAGATCGGGATAACGATATTATCTATGTCTACGATGATTACAGAAAGAAAGGCGAAATCAACATGGCATTCCATGCCGCGAAGATTAAAGAGCCACTTCCCTGGATTCCAGTCGCTTGGCCGCATGATGGGGCAAAAAGATCACCGTCAGCAGGTGGCAAAGAAGCCAAAACGCTAAAGCAGAAACTTGTAGTTAATGGCGTCAACATGCTGAACAAGTCTGCACGATATTCCAACGATGCCGGTGGCCCTCAGCCTGTATGGCCGATTGTTGAAGAAGTTCTTGAGAGAGAGCGTAGCGGTAGGTTTAAGGTGTTTAAGACTTGCCGGAATTATCTTGAAGAGCGTCGCAATTATCATACAAAAGAGGGCAAGATCGTTGCAACGCGAGATGATTGTCTGAAGGCGGCATTTTATGCCGTCATGATGAAGCGATACGCGAAGACTGGATTTAAGAAGCATTCACGTAAACCAATGGTTTCCTGTATGAGTACGCGAGTATGAAAAGACAAAACAAGAAGATTCTGCCCAAAAGCCGGGCTGAATTAGAGAAGTTTGTTAGAAATATGGGTTATAGCCCTTATGGGAAGATTGCTTATAGGGGTAGGGAAATTTTCCTATCTGAAACTGAATATGAAAATGACCAACCGAGAGTATATCCTTGGGGCTACTATCAAACCTTCTGGGTTATTACCCGTGAGGACTCAGATGAGAAATTCCAGGTTGGTAGCTGGGTGGAATTCGATGCTATGCACGACAAAGAAGAAAGTCTAACGCCTGAAGAAAAACGCAGGGCACGACTGGAAACGGCTTTGCAACATGCGAAGAAATGGGTTGATAGCGCAGCGGCGGTAGCAAATGCCTAAACGATTCACAAAAGACGATAAAGAAGTCATTGTAGAGAAGATCTGCGATAGCCATTCTGACAGAAAGAGGAAGCGCCGCTATCTTGAAAAGCAATGGGCTGAAATAGATCGTCAGCTCGAAATGACGCCATCTAAAAAGGTACAAAAAGCGCGTCAAGGCAAGATAGAGCAAGATAATGCATGGATGGCAGAAACAGAGCTGCCTAATCAGGCCGAAACGCTAGAAATAAGTGTTGCAGATGCCCGCAGGCTTATGTTCCCGAAAGATGATTATGGATTTGCTGCTCATGCTGGCCTAACAGACGAGTATCTGAGTCGTGTTGATTATCAGGCAATGATTGCTGGTGATAAAAACGATGTTCCATCAAGAATTACACAGGATAATGCCGATAAGCTTGTCCAGGGGACTATTTCAAACTGGCGTAATCAATACGGCTTCAAAGGTAATATAGATCAGATTAATGGAGAGGCATTCAAATATTCTATGGGTGTTGGCCGTGGGCGATACGTAAAAAAGCGTGTTTTCCTGCATACATCAAAAGGTGTTCAGTACAAGGATCAGAAAATCCCGATTATCGTTCCAAGGAGCATTAAAAGAACCTATTTGGATGATTCCTGCCATTCCTTAAATAATGAAGGTATTTCTGTAGCGCCAGGGCAAATATTTGAGTATTCCATTCAGGCAAAAGACTTGCAGATGGCAAGTGCTTCCGGGTCATCTGATGTTGATGACATGCAGGGTGGCTGGATTAAGGGAGCTATGAAGGAATGGAATGCGGCGGGAAGTGTTAACGTCCTTGAGTGGGAAGGCGATATGGTAGTAGAGCGCAAAAGTACGGGTGCGCTCTATCTTGCTAATTCGATTATTTCTGTAGCTGTTGGATATAAATCTGGCAAAAAGACATCGCAAACGGATCGAGTAGTTTTCAGAATTAGAAAAAATGAAATGCCATTTTCGTCTTATATCCTATTCCCATACCATCAGGAACATATTGATAGCCCCTATGCTACTTCTCCATTAATGAAGGGTAGGCCAGTGCAGGCAACTGCAACAGAGGCGCTGAATATGTTGATGGAGCTTGGAGCACTTAATGTCCTCCCGCCACTGTCAAGGGATAGTGACACAGATGAAGAGCCGGAAGTCTATCCGGGGGC
>Ga0070722_10000439_pt1 | contig 10378 bp, 6 predicted proteins | sample tdAd001_FD_67276 | JGI IMG/M metagenome (GOLD analysis project Ga0070722, IMG submission 67276) | Marine sediment microbial communities from the Atlantic coast under amendment with organic carbon and nitrate - tdAd00.1 | ecosystem: Environmental > Aquatic > Marine > Coastal > Sediment | place...
TGATTGTCTCCTCGTTGTCATCTTCGCGTTGCTGCAATTCACCACCGGCGTTGGTGCATTCGTCCAGCTCCCCCTGCGACGAGAAATACACATTGAGCAGTTTGCCCGTGCGCGAACAGGTGCGACGTCCCGTCAGGCGCTTCATAAGGATATCGAAGTCGACATCCATAAGGACCGCCGCATCAAGTGGCGTGCCGAGCTGGTCCAGCAACTCCTCGAGATCAACTGCCTGCGTCTCGGTGCGTGGAAACCCGTCAAGTATGAAGCCATCCGCCGCATCGGCTCGAGAAAGTCGTTCGCTAATGACCCCGAGCATGATGTCGTCAGACACGAGATTGCCAGCGTCTATAATGGCCTTCGCCTGCTGGCCGAATCGAGACCCGGCCGCGACAGATTCGCGCAGCATGTCACCTGTGGAAATCTGCGGAATATTCCTGTCGGCCATCAGTTTCTTGGCCTGTGTGCCCTTGCCGGAGCCGGGCGCGCCAAGCAATACAATGCGCATGTCTGTCTCTGCTTTGTTCGCGACTGCGGCCGCAAATACAATGTGGCCGAGTACGCTATCACAATCAGATTGCAGGTCAATCAGTGTTATTCTCGCTCGCTTCAAAGCGCACAGAGAAAGGGAATCGAGACATGTCAGCCAGAAACGCGTTTTATGCCCAGTCAGGTGGTGTAACCGCCGTCATCAATGCCACGGCCTGTGGCGTCATCGAGACAGCACGCAAACACCGCAACAAGATAGCCAACGTCTACGCGGGGCGTAACGGCATTATCGGCGCATTGACCGAGGACATGATCGACACCAATCGCGAGAGCGCGAAGACAATTGCGGCACTAAGGCACACGCCGGGCGGTGCATTCGGTTCGGCACGTTACAAACTCAAGAGTCTGGAGGAAAACAAGGCTGAGTATGAGAGACTCATCGAAGTCTTCCGTGCTCATGATATTGGCTACTTCTTCTATAACGGTGGCAATGACTCGATGGACACGGCGCATAAGGTGTCCCTGATCAGCAAGCGTATGGGCTACCCGGTATCCTGCCTCGGCATCCCAAAGACGGTCGACAACGACTTGCCAATTACCGACAACTGCCCCGGATTCGGCTCCGTTGCAAAGTACGTCGCGGTTTCGACAAAAGAAGCTGCATTGGACGTGCTCTCGATGGCCAAGACGTCGACCAAGGTGTTCGTCCTTGAAGTTATGGGCCGACACGCGGGCTGGATCGCGGCTGCCGGCGGACTTGCGGGCAACAATCCCGAAGATGCCCCGCACATAATCCTTTTTCCGGAGATCCCGTTTAAGAAGCGGGATTTCCTCAAACGGGTCAATGAATGCGTAAAGAAGTACGACTACTGCGTCATCGTTGTTAGTGAAGGAGCTGCTTACGCAAACGGCAAGTTCCTGGCCGAAGCAGGCACACGCGATGCATTTGGGCACGCACAACTCGGCGGCGTTGCTCCGGTTGTCGCGCAAATGGTCCGCGACAATCTCGGTTTCAAGTACCACTACGCCGTTGCCGACTATTTGCAGCGCTCGGCCCGGCATATCGCATCCGCCGTTGATGTGGAACAGGCCTACGCAGTGGGTAAGGCCGCCGTGCAATTCGCGCTTCAGGGCAAAACAGCCGTCATGCCGGTTATCAAGCGCGTCTCGGACAAGCCCTATCGCTGGAAGATTGAATCTGCTCCATTGTCGCGGATTGCAAATAAGGAAAAAATGCTGCCGAGGCGTTACATCACCAAGGACGGATTTGGCATAACGCCGGCCGCCCGGCGTTATCTTGAGCCCTTGATTCGCGGTGAAGATTATCCTCCATATATCAATGGCTTACCGAAGTACGTGTCGCTTAAAAATGCGCCTGTGAAGCCGCGGTTAAAGCGCAAATTTGTGGTATGATGCGCGCCCGGCTCAGCCGGGACATAAAAAAACCTTTTGGGGACAATCAAAACGAGTGCAGCCCTTATGTCGGCAATCTGCCCGGCACAGGCGGTTTCGCTCGATCTGTAAGCAATAAGCCAGGAGATACCAAATGACTAACGAGCTAGCCCTGTGGCTCTCGATCGGCGCTGGCGCTCTCGCCATCGTTTTCGGAGTTATTTCCACACAGTGGATTCTCAAGCAGCCTGCCGGCAACAGCCGCATGCAGGAGATCGCTGCAGCGATTCAGGAAGGCGCCAAGGCGTACATGGATCGTCAGTACCTCACAATCAGCGGTGTTGGCGTCGTGTTGTTCGTCGTGCTGGGTTTTGCTCTCGACTGGGCAACTGCAATTGGCTTTGCCATCGGCGCAGTGTTCTCGGCACTTGCCGGCTACATTGGCATGTACGTTTCGGTCCGCGCCAATGTGCGTACGGCTGAAGCAGCTACCAAAGGCGTAAACGCCGCACTGAACGTCGCGTTCCGCGGCGGCGCAATCACCGGACTGCTCGTTGTCGGACTTGGCCTCCTGGGCGTGGCCGGCTACTTCATGATCCTGCTCAACTCGGGTGCGACGTCGGACGAAGCCGTACACGCGCTCGTTGGCCTCGCATTCGGCGGCTCGCTGATCTCGATTTTTGCTCGGCTGGGCGGCGGTATCTTCACGAAGGGTGCCGACGTCGGCGCCGACCTTGTTGGTAAGGTCGAAGCGGGCATTCCTGAAGATGACCCCCGTAACCCGGGTGTGATCGCTGACAATGTTGGCGATAACGTGGGTGACTGCGCGGGCATGGCTGCTGACCTGTTCGAAACGTACGCCGTGACGATTATTGCGACAATGCTGCTCGGCGGGCTCGCCGCAGTCAGCTATGGCCCTGAAGCTGTCGTCTATCCGCTCGTGCTTGGTGCAGTCTCGATCGTTGCATCGATCATCGGCACATTTTTCGTCAAGACTTCCGAGGGCGGCAAGATCATGGGCGCCTTGTATCGGGGCATGATCGTTGCGGGCGTTCTCGCCGCAGCCGCGTTCTATCCGATCACGAAAATGATGATGGGCGGCGACGCGTCGATGAGTATCTATTACTCGGCGCTTATTGGCCTCGGCCTCACGGCTGCGATGGTTGTCATCACCGAGTACTACACAGGCACCGAATTCAAGCCTGTCAAGACGATTGCTGAAGCGTCATTAACAGGTGACGCGACCAACATCATTGCCGGACTCGGTATTTCGATGAAAGCGACAGCGCTTCCAGTGCTGGCTGTATGCGCCAGCATCTGGGGTGCATTCGAGCTGGCGCCGGAAGGTGACAACCTCGCAGGCCTTTACAACATCGCTATCGCCGCTACGACAATGCTGTCGATGACCGGTGTTGTTGTTGCGCTTGATGCATTCGGACCAATCACCGACAACGCAGGCGGTATCGCCGAGATGGCAGAGCTACCGCCCGAAGTCCGCAAGATCACAGACCAGCTCGACGCCGTCGGCAACACGACCAAAGCTGTAACCAAAGGTTACGCGATTGGTTCTGCCGGCCTGGCCGCTCTCGTTCTGTTTGCTGACTACACGAATGCGCTTTCGAAAGCCGGTATCGATGCAGTATTTCTGCTTAACGATCACCTGGTAATTATTGGCCTGTTCATCGGCGGTCTCGTACCGTTTCTGTTCGCCTCCATGGCGATGGAAGCCGTTGGACGTGCCGCCGGCGCCGTGGTGCAGGAAGTGCGTCGCCAGTTCCGGGAAATCGACGGCATCATGGAAGGCACCGGCAAGCCAGATTACAGCCGTGCCGTTGACCTGCTGACCAAAGCCGCGATCAAGGAGATGATTGTTCCCAGCCTCCTGCCGATCGGTGTACCTCTGATCGTTGGCCTCGTATTGGGTCCGAAGGCACTCGGCGGCCTGCTCCTCGGCACGATTGTTACCGGCCTGTTCGTCGCTATCTCTATGACAGCCGGTGGTGGTGCCTGGGACAACGCCAAAAAGTACATCGAGGACGGCAACTTCGGCGGCAAAGGCTCCGACGCACACAAAGCTGCCGTAACGGGAGACACCGTAGGCGATCCGTACAAAGATACGGCTGGCCCTGCGATCAACCCGTTGATCAAGATCATCAACATCGTGGCTCTCTTGATGGTTCCGCTTCTGTAACCTCAAGTCACCACTGCAAGACAAAGAAACCGCCGGCACGCCCGGCGGTTTTTTTGTCCGTAGCAACCCGCCCCGGCGGGCTCCTACAGGTGGGTTGTTATGGATTACGGATGCGATACGCGCCGGTCGTTGAGGTACCGAGTGGCGCCGGCGGTTCGATGAAATGTCCCTGTACGAAGTCGACCCCGACGTCGCGTAACCAGTCGAAGTCTTCCTGGTGTTCCACTTGCTCGGCGACGATGCGGAACTGCATCGTGCGGGCCAGCTTGATCATCGCTACAACCATTTCCTGGTTGACCTCGTCAGACTGCAGGTTGCGCGTATACGCGCCATCTATCTTGAGGTAGTCGATCGGCAAGTGCTTGAGACTTGAGAACGAGCCCAGGCCGCTACCGAAATCATCGAGAGAAAATTCACAACCGATGCCGTGCAATACCTCAATGAAGCGCTGCGCATGTTGCACATTCGACAGGATCGCAGTTTCTGTAACCTCGAAACAGATCGAGGAAGGCGCTACACCCGTGTGGTCGAGTGCCTCCACCACGAATCCCAGGAACGATTCATCTCCGAGGGTTTGTCCAGAGAGATTGATCGCACAGCTGCGTCCACTCGTAATCTTAATCTCACCGCTGGATACAGCAGTAAGCGCCGCATTGACCACCCAGCGATCAATTTGCGGCATCAGTTGATAACGCTCCGCCGGGCGTAAAAATTCCGCCGTGTTGGCTGTGCGGCCCTGGCTATCAGGCAGTCGGATCAAGACCTCGACCGACGGGCCGGACTCCACGCCGCCGCGCATCGCAATGATCGGTTGTACAGCAAGCTCGAACTTGTCTTCATGAAGGGCTGATTGCAATTGACGCAGCCACTGAATATCACCGCGCTCGCGTGCGATCGCCTCATCACGAGCTGAATAAACATGCACTGTCCCCTTGCCTTGCTGTTTGGCAACGTAACAGGCCGAGTCTGCAGCGCTCATAACGTCCTGCAATGTGCCGCTCACGTGGCTGATTTCGACCAGCCCAATCGAAATTCCGATATTGAATATTTTGTCTTTCCAGACGAATCGGTAGTCCGCGATCGCGTTGCATATGTCGCTTGCGATCTGACGCGCCTTGTCGATTGGGCAACCTATGAGCAATGCACCGAATTCATCGCCGCCCAACCTGCCCACGAAGTCCGAATCACGGACCTGTTCCTTGATCAGGCTTGCGACCTCTCGAAGCATGTTGTCGCCGGCCAGATGGCCGCAACTGTCGTTGACAGCCTTGAAACGATCCAGATCCATGTAAAACAGCATGTGCACGGCTTCTTCCGAGTGCGCCGAGTCCATCGCCTCGTCAAGCCGGCGCTCGAATTCACGTCGGTTGATCAGGCCGGTTAGCGGATCATGAGTCGCCTGATAACTCATCTTCCGAGTCAGCCCGCGAAGCTCTCCGACATCGTGAAACACGACAACCGAGCCCGAAATGGAGTTTCCCGGACCGCGAATCGGCGAAGCCGTAATCTCGATCGAGTGTTCTTGTTCGCCATCTGCAGTGACCATGACAGCGCGCCTGCCCATGTTGACGCGCCTTCGCATCGCCAGGCAGCGCTCGACGGGGTCGCCGAGCGGTCGTCTGTCAGCATCATCGACGAGTGTGAACAACTCAGCGATCCTATGCCCCGTCGCATCATCCCGGTTCATGCCAACCAGCGCTTCAGCTGACTGGTTCATGTAATCGACATGACCGTCGTTGTCTGTCGTGATCACACCTTCGGCGATCGACTCGAGAGTGTACTGCGCCTGCCGTTTGCTGCGGCTGAGCGATACCTCAAGGCTCTTGCGATGACTAACATCACGCGCAACAGTCAAGATTGCCGGGTGTCCATGGAACTCGATGTTCGAACTCTGCGCCTCAACCCACAGCCCGGCCTCATTCCCGTTGATCAACTGAATTTCCAGCCGATCCGGTGCGTTCTCGCCCGCCAGGCGCTTCATCATCGTGTTGCGAAACAGCGCGCGATACGCGGGCTTGACCAGATCGGCGACCTCGCGACCGATAAGTTGTGTGGAATCCAGGCCGATCAGGCTTGCGGCCGATTCATTGGCCAACAGAATTTTTTCGTCATGAACAATGACGATCTCGGGTAATGTCCTGGCGAAGTCACTAAAGAGCTGATCGCGATCCTGAATTTTTTCGTCGCGCTCACCGAGTGCATCGAACAAGCGGTTAATAGTGCCGGCAAGTTGTGCGGAATCTGTATCCGCCGGAATGGTCAGGCGACGCCCGACGGATGCGTCGCGTGATGCTTCGAGCATTTCCTGATTCAAGATTGCCATTCGTCGCGCGGCACGTCTGTTGCCGAACCACAAAGAGACGCCAACAATCACCGCAAGCAACGAAAAAGCTGCCAGTGCAATGATGATAGTTAGAGACGACATTCAGGAACTCATACAGGGTGGCCGGTGTCCGCTCGAAAGCGGCACTCGTTGCCAATTAGTCGGATGCCGTATGAAGATCATTTGTTATTATTATCTGCTCGATATGCATCTCCAGCACTGGAGATTTGAGGGTACAGACAAGCTCAAAGCATAAGCAAGGTAAGCATATCCCAGCAGCCACGGCGGACTGAGGCGATTCACCATAATTCAGCAACCGTCGTCGTCTCGTGTATTGCTGAATTACGACGCGCTGTTGGGAAAACTGATTTTTCGGCTTGTTTTCAGCAACTAAGGAATTACAGACTATGGATACTGAATTTGCTCGCCAACAGATGGTTGAGCAGCAAGTCCGCGCATGGGATGTGCTGCATCCGAACATCCTAAAAGTGCTCAAGAGAGTACCGCGTGAGCAATTTGTACCGACCGGATATGAGGCACTTGCGTTTGCGGATACTGAGATTCCGATTGGTCACGGGCAAAAAATGATGACGCCGACTTTGGAGGGGCGAGTTTTGCAAGCGCTTGTCCCTACTCCGGCGGACAAGGTGCTTGAAATCGGCACGGGAACAGGTTTCCTTACAGCGTGTCTGGTGCGCCTTGCGGACACAGTTACAAGTATCGAAGTGCATGAGGAGTTTGTGGTTAGCGCGAGGGCCAATCTCGAGGACTCTGGCATCAGCAATGTCGAGTTACTTACGATGGATGCGACTCAGGAACTGCCCGACGATCATTACGATGTCATAGCGATAACCGGATCGACTCAGACACTTGATTCGCGCTTTGCGATGGCGCTCAATCCGGGCGGTCGGCTATTCGTGGTTGTTGGCGACAGTCCGGCTATGGATGCGCGAGTGATAACCCGAACCGGCGATGATGACTGGCAGACCGACAGCCTGTTCGAAACTGAACTTGCCCCGCTCGTCAACGGCAGCAAACCACCACAGTTTTTATTCTGAAGCGAAACCACTTAGAGTGTTGCTGCATCTAATAACTGTATTCCAGTCTTGGCTGGTTTAGTGATATAGTTGACCATAACACCTAGGGCTAGCACCCTAACCGTCCAACCTGCGGAACGCAAAAAAATGAAAAATGCATTGAATTTCAAAAACTTAATCATCGCACTCAGCATCTTCGCGGTACCCGGCATCGGGCAAGCGGCGTCGCTGCTCGAAGTCTACCAGCAGGCCTTGCAGAGCGATCCGAGAATTCACGAGGCCGAAGCGCGCAGGTTGGCTGCGCTCGAAGCAGAGCCGCAGGCGCGGGGCGTTTACCTGCCGCAGCTTGATTTCAGCGGGGACTGGACCAAGTCCAACACTGACTTCTCAGGAACCGGCAACGCCTTTGAAGAGGTTCCACCAGGCTCCGGAAATGTCGTCGTCATCCCCGTGCCGTTTACTTCCGAAACAAAGGATGAGACCACACGTTGGCAGTTCGAGCTTCGCCAGACACTGTTCCGTTGGGATCAGGTCGTCGGAATGCGCAGGGCTGATAGCCTGGTTGCCAAGGCAGAGGCGGACCGCGAGGCCGCGCAGCAGGACCTTGTCATCCGCGTCGGACAGACCTATTTCGACGTACTCGGGGCAGAGGACCGGCTAACATCGTTTCACAAGAACAGACTCGCGATTGCGCGCCAGCTCGAACAAGCGAAACAACGCTTCGATGTAGGACTGATCGCGATTACCGACGTTCAGGAATCCCAGGCTGCTTATGATCAGGCTGTCGCCGACGAAATCCAGGCGAAACGGGACCTGGCCACACGCCGCGAGTTCTTGCGCGAGATCACGGGCGAGTACGTGGGTGCGCTCTCGGCCCCCGGTGACGAGTTCCCGATGCGCACGCCAACTCCTGAGAGCGAGAAGGACTGGGTGGACATGGCATTGAGTCAGAACCTCGCGCTCGTCTCGAGCCGCTTCGACGAGAAAATCGCAAGAGACGAAATCTCTTTCCGCCGCAACGGGCACTACCCAACAGTCGATTTGGTTGCGAGTGCAGGTGAAAGTGATTCTAAGACAGATCGAAAGACCGACGATTTTTTTGGTTTCCTTCCTGTGGATAACGACCTTACAAGAGACAGCATTGCCATTCAGGTCACTGTGCCTCTTTTTTCGGGGGGCTCAACGTCGTCCCGCGTTCGCGAGGCCGTTTACCTGCACCGCGCGTCCCGCGAGCAATTGCAGCGTGTAACTCGTGAAACGGAGCGCCAGACCCGCGATGCTTATCTTGGCGTACTATCTGAGATGAGCCGCGTTGAGGCTCTGGAACAGTCGGTCGAATCGAGTCAAACCGCACTGGAAGCCACCCAGGCAGGTTTCGATGTTGGTACCAGAACGATTGTCGACGTGCTCGACTCGCAGTTCGCGTTATTTCGCGCGATCACCCTCTTCTACCAGGCACGCTACGACTACCTGATGAATGTCCTGCGGCTTAAGCAGGCTGCCGGTTCGCTTGATATTCAGGATCTCGAGAATATCGATCAGTGGCTCACAGAGCGCCCGACACCTGAGGAAGCCATCGCTGCTGAAGCGGCGGCGGCCGCATCGAGCTAAGGTTTTTTTTCTGCGCCGATCAGTGGCTCAAGTAGTTCGAGTAACCTGTTGAGCGCACCACGGTTGCGCCGCACAATTTCGAGCCCCTGGTTGCCGCGCTTCGCGGCAGCATCCTGGTTGTCCAGCAGTTCACTGACTGCGCTGACCAGTTCCGCAGCATCCTTCACGACAATGCAGGCGCCGAGCTCGATGAACATATCGGAGATGTCCTGGGCGTTGTAAACATGCGGTCCGCTTATGACGGGCAGGCCTAACGCGGCTGGTTCCAACAGGTTGTGACCGCCAATTGGTACCAGGCTTCCGCCGACGAACGCAATGTCACTTGCCGCATAAAAAAGCGGCACTTCGCCCATTGTGTCGCCGAGAAAAATCTTCGTCGTTTCGCTGCAGGGTCGTTCTTCGGTACGAGCCACCTTTTCGAGCTGTGCTTTGTCTACCATGTCGCTGACCGCCGCGAATCGCGGGGGGTGGCGCGGCACCAGGATGAGCAACAGATCGGGATAGGTTTCGAGTAGCTGCCGGTGCGCTTCCAGTACCTGCTGTTCTTCCTGATCGTGGGTGCTGGCCGCTATCCAGATAGGTCGCTCGCCGAAGTATTGCTGACGAAACTCCTGGCCTCGCTCTGCCAGATCGGGTGGGAGTTCGATATCGAACTTGATGTTACCGGTCACCCAGGTGCGTACCGGACTGGCACCGAGCGATCGGAAGCGATCTGCATCGGCTTCACTCTGTGCCGCAATAATGATTCCGTGCGACAAGGTATCGCGAAAGAGCGGCAAAAAATTGCGATAGCTGTCTACGGATTTTGGTGAAATTCTGGCGCTTACAAGAACCAGCGGAATATCGCGCACACCGCAGCCGCGATACAAATTTGGCCAGATTTCAGTCTCCATGACCAACGCAAGCTCCGGATTCACTGACTCAAAAAACTGGTCGACGGCCGCAGGCATTTCAAACGGGATATAGCAGTGACTGACCGTGTCACCGAACACCGCATCGACTCGTGCGGCGCCAGTCGGCGTCACTGTCGTAATGAGCATATTGTGATTGGGAAAGCGTTTGCCAATTGCTCGAATGAGTGGCACGGCTGCCTGCACCTCACCGACGGACACAGCGTGAATCCAGATGCACCTATCGAGTCGCGGATAGCCGATGCCGAAGCGTTGTCCGAGTCTGTCTCGATAAATCCGATTGAAAAGCGCGCGCAATAGCCAGTAGCCTGCTACCGGCACTTGCAGCAGATAAATCAGAGCGTCGTAAATTAGCCGCACGGGCGTCCGGGTTAGCGGTGGCTTGTCATCCGCACTTGGAGTCGCCGCAGGACAGACAGGTCATACA